>Ga0315334_10002933_pt1 | contig 10664 bp, 8 predicted proteins | sample M150034915metaG_FD_205555 | JGI IMG/M metagenome (GOLD analysis project Ga0315334, IMG submission 205555) | Ammonia-oxidizing marine archaeal communities from Monterey Bay, California, United States - M1 500m 34915 | ecosystem: Environmental > Aquatic > Marine > Intertidal zone | place: USA... | reverse complement strand
TCTTGTGATATTACCTATGCAACAAATAATGAGCTTGGTTTTGATTATCTTCGAGACAATATGGCTTTTTCTCAAGAACAAAAAATGCAGAATGAGTTAGACTTTGCGATTATTGACGAAGTTGACTCAATTCTAATTGACGAAGCAAGAACACCTTTGGTAATTTCTGGGCCCACTGGAGACCATGCGCAAGCCTACAAGGCTATTAACAAAATGATTCCTAGTTTTACGCTTCAAACAGAAAAAGGCGAAGGCAAAGAGGTTGAGATTCTAGTCCCTGGAGATTACACTATTGATGAAAAACACAAGCAGGTTTTTTTAAGCGATGATGGCCACATTAAAGCAGAAGATATGCTTATAGAGGCTGGCGCCTTGCAAGAAGGAGCCAGCCTTTATGATGCAAGTAATATTATTTTGTTGCAGCACCTAATTTCTGGCCTCAGGGCACACGTGTTATTTAAAAAAAATGTAGACTATATTGTCCAGAACGACGACGTTGTCATTGTTGATGAGTTTACTGGCAGAACAATGGAGGGAAGAAGGTGGTCTGAAGGTCTTCATCAAGCGATAGAGGCAAAAGAAAACGTAAGCATTAAACAAGAAAATCAGACCTTGGCTTCGATCACTTATCAAAATTATTTTAGGCTTTATGAAAAGCTATCTGGCATGACAGGCACTGCAGAAACAGAAGCTACAGAGCTTCAGGACATTTACGGCTTAGAGGTTGTTGTTGTTCCTCCAAATACAAAGTCCGCCCGGGTAGACCATTCAGATCTAATTTACGGGACTATGGATGAAAAGCTAGACGCGGTGGTCAAGGATATTCAAGATTGTCAAAAGAGACATCAGCCCGTTCTTGTTGGCACCAATAGCATTGAGAGCTCTGAGAGCGTATCAGTTTTGCTTAAGAAGCACAAAATTAAACATGAGGTTCTTAATGCTAAGCAGCACGAACGTGAAGCTGAAATTGTTGCAAATGCAGGCGCTCCAGGAGCCGTTACAATTTCTACTAATATGGCTGGAAGGGGAACAGACATTGTTTTGGGAGGAAGGCTAGCAGAGGGCGCCAGTGAGCCAGAACAGCAAGCTTGGAGAGAGAAACATAACGCTGTTATTGATTCTGGAGGTCTGCATATTGTTGGAACTGAAAGAAATGAGTCGCGAAGGGTCGATAACCAGCTTAGAGGGCGCGCCGGTCGACAAGGAGATATTGGTTCAACGCGATTCTACTTGTCTTTAGAAGACAGCCTCATGAAGATATTTGCTTCTGAAAAAACTGCAAGCATGATGAAAAAGCTTGGCATGAAAGAGGGAGAGGCTCTTGAGCACAGTTGGCTTAACAAAACAATTGCCAACGCCCAGAAGAAAGTTGAAGGAATGCACTACGATGCTCGAAAGCACCTTTTAGAGTATGACGATGTTGCTAACGACCAAAGGAAGGTGGTATATGAGCTAAGAGACGAGCTCATGGGAACAGAGAATGTCAAGAAACGTTATGAAGCAATTAGAGACGATGTGATAAGCAATCTTTTTGAAGGGCATATTTCTCCAAAAGTTCACGAGGAAGACTGGGATGTCAAAGGACTCCATGCCTCACTAGTTTCTTCTTACAGCACTAATATTCCTCTTCAGGGAATGATCGATGAAGGAATGGAGGTTGAGGAAATACTAAAGACAATACAAATTGGGTTTCACACATCGCATGAAGCAAAAGAAAAGGTGGTTGGAAAAGACGCAATGAGAGCCTTTGAAAAGGCCGTTATGCTTAGAGCTCTTGACCATCATTGGAAGGAACACCTCGCGGTTATGGATCAGCTTAGACAAAGTGTAAATTTACGGGGATATGGCCAAAAAAATCCTGTGCAGGAATTTAAGCGGGAGTCGTTCTCGATGTTTACAGAGCTTCTTGATACCATAAATACTGAAATAGTTAAGGCTATGTGCAGTATCAATTTAGAGCAGTTTGGCTCAAAGCAACAGGAAATTCTTGATGAAAGAGACCAAGAACAACAATCTAAGCAACCTCAAAGAAAAACAGCGCAAACAAGAAGAGCGCCTTCAGGGGGGCAGCCTGTTCAAAGTTTGAAGGTTGGCAGAAATGATCCGTGTCCGTGCGGATCTGGAAAAAAATATAAGCAGTGCCATGGGTGATATCCGATCAATTTCGATGCAAAGCGTGGCATTAAAGTGAAACACATAACTATTACTAAGCCTGATGATTGGCATTTGCACTTGAGAAAGGGGCTTGAAATGAGTTCTGTTGTTGGAATGACAGCAAAACAAATGGGTAGGGCCATTATTATGCCAAATCTATCTCCGCCAATAAGAACATCAGATGAGGCCTTGAAGTACCGAGAGGAAATCATGCGAGCGCTTCCCAACAATACAAATTTTAGTCCCTTGATGACCCTTTATCTAACAGACACCACAACTCAGCAAGATATAATCGATGCTAGCAATGAAAGCCATGTTTATGCTGTAAAGTTTTATCCTGCAGGCGCAACAACGAATTCAGATAGTGGTGTTACAGGCTTGCAAAAAACCTACCCTATCCTTGAGCAGATGCAAAAAGAAGGTGTGCCCCTTCTTATTCATGGAGAGGTTACAGATAGTGACATAGACGTTTTTGATAGAGAAAAGGTTTTTTTAGATTCTGTTCTCGGCCCTTTAGTTAAAAATTTTCCTGAGCTTAAAGTTGTTTTGGAGCATATCACAACTAAAGACGCTGTCGATTTTGTAGACCAAAGCAAGACAAATATTGCTGCAACAATAACCCCACATCATTTGCTTTCAAACAGAAACCATATGCTTGTTGGCGGCATTAAGCCCCATTTTTACTGTTTGCCTGTTTTAAAAAGAAGGACGCCTCATCAAGAAGCCTTAATTGCGGCGGCCACCTCAGGGAGTTCAAAATTTTTCTTAGGAACAGACTCAGCACCGCACGATAAGCGCCAAAAAGAATCGGCGTGTGGTTGTGCTGGAGTTTTTAGCGCCCATGCGGCTATTGAGCTTTATGCAGAGGCCTTTGACAGAACCAATAAAATTGAAATGCTAGAAGGATTTGCCTCACATTTTGGCGCTGACTTTTATGGTCTTCCGAGAAATATCGAAACAATCACGTTAGAAAAAATCTCGTGGCAGATTCCTGAAAGCTATGACTTTTCAAACTCTACAGTGATTCCTTTTTATGCCGGGAAAGAGCTTTCTTGGAGCCTGAGGGCTTAATAAACATTGTCTTGAAAAAAAGCCTGCTTTTTTCGACGTCATTTTTAATTTGCTTTTTTAGCGCATCAAACGATTCAAATTTTTTTTCCTCTCGACACTTCTGCTTGAAAATAACGGTTACATAGTCACCATAAATCTCTTCGTTAAAGTCAAATATAAAAACCTCTAAAAGAGTTTTGTTGCCGCCAAGCGTTGGCCTTTTGCCAACATTACACACACCATTGTATGTTTTTGATTTAAGCTTAATAAGAACGCTATAAACCCCCAAAACAGGGCTTAACTTTCTATGAATGCTTATGTTGGCGGTGGGGAAGCCTATTGTTCGTCCTAGTTTGTCTCCATGAGCAACTTTTCCACTAATAGAGAAGGGCCTTCCAAGAAATTTTTCGGCTCCATTGAAGTCTCCTTCAGAAAGAAGGTCTCTGACTTTGGAGCTACTTACGCGTTGCCCATTAAGGAGCACGCTATTAATTTTCTCAATAGAAAAGTTGTTTTCAAGAGAGGCTTTTTTTAACATTGAAAAGTCGCCAAGACGATCTTTTCCAAACCGAAAGTCATCACCAATAAAGCAGTGCTTAATCCCAATTTTTTGCACAAGGACTTGATTAACAAAAGAAGACGCTGAAACCTCAGAAAAGCTTTTATTAAATCTTATTAAAAGATGCTTGTCTATTCCCAAAGACTTAAGAAATAAATGTTTGTCCCTAAAGTTACTAAGCCTTGCTTTTGGTCTCCCAAAAAACGTTTCAGGGGTTACTGAAAAAGAGATAACAAGAGAAGGGATTCCCATTTTTTTTGATTTGGCAACAAGCTTTTTTAATAGCGCTTGATGACCAAGATGAATGCCATCAAAGTTTCCAATGGTAAGAACACAGCCAGGCTGTTTTTTTAAATTATGAAGGCCTCTTATCAGTTCCATTCTTTTATTTTACTCACTGGATTAGTATTTATTAACTAATTAAAGCTCTAGAAGTATCTTTTTAACAGGGGCGGGAACGCCCATAGACAAAACACTCTTTTCATAATAGTTAATTTTGCCTCCAGGCGAGTGAATTAAAATTGGATTGATCCACAAAGTAAAATGAGTAAAGGCATGCTTAACTTGTGCAAGAGGTTTGACAATCTTTGCGCTATTGTTATGTCGGCGTATTTCTCCAGCGATAGCCTCATCATTGTCTTCACACTCCTCAAAACTCCAAAGCCCGCCCCATATTCCTTTGCCAGGTCTTTTTTTTAGAAAAACCTCTTGTTTTTCGTTTTTAAATATTAGAAACGCTATTGTTTTTTCAGGCGCCCTAAGTTTTTTAGTTTTTTTATGTGGGAAATTGTCTTGCTCTTTAGCGAGATATGCTCCGCAATGGTTAGCCATTGGACAGCGGCCACACAATGGATTTTTCGGTGTGCAGATGGTTGCACCAATATCCATTATCGCCTGAGTATATTCTGCATTTTCAGTTTGTGGCGTATGATATTTTGCTAAACGCCACAATTCTTTCATAACCCTGCTTGATGAGTAGTGGCCTTCAACCTTGTGGTATCTTGCAAGCGTTCTTTTAACGTTGCCATCAAGAATTGGAGCTGAGATGTCACTTCCTAAAGATAAGATGGCGCCAGCAGTTGAAGGGCCAATGCCTGGAAGTGCAACAATTGCATCATATTTTTTTGGAAAGATTCCGTTATGTTGAGAGACCACAATTTTCGCTGTTTTATGTAAATTGCGCGCGCGACTATAATAGCCAAGCCCCGCCCATTCTGACATGACTTGATCTTCTTTTGCCTTTGCAAGGGCCAATATATCTGGAAACGTTTTGATAAACTTATCAAAGTAGCCAATGACCGTAATAACTTGTGTTTGCTGGAGCATGACCTCAGAAAGCCAAACATGATAAACATTGGGAGGGCTTGATTGCCAGGGAAGGTTTTTTCTTCCATTGTGCTTAAACCAGTGAAGTAGATCTCTCGCTAGCTCAGTCACTTTTACAAACCAAGCGGATTTTGTGGGTCTACAGACTCCATAAATGGTAGCTTAATGTCTTCATTGGTCACCTGATAGAAGCAACCAATCCAATTATTAATAACTGCACTAGCGCTATCATGCCACGTGTTATCAAGGGTTTTAATGATGAGCTGCTCAGGAAAATCTTTTATTGTGGCTGACTTTGTTTTGAGTCTTGTTTTGTACTCTTCTAAAATTGCACAACATTGGGGGGAAAGATAATTAGCAGGAAATGGCGGATAGTCTAACCGCTTTCCCTCTAAGTAAAGAGCGATTTCTCTTTTCAATTCTTTTAAAAGACTAATAGAGTCATATTCTGGATGTCCTTGGAAGAAAACAATGCGGAAAAGGTCTGGGCTAACAGCTAAATGAACTCCAATTTTGCTAGCAGCTAAAACCCTAATGTTTGCCTTTTCAAACTGAGATCTAGAAATCTCATTAAAGCGAGAGTGTGGAACGTCAAATCGAGTGTTCACCCCCTTGACCAAAGGGTGGGTTCGGTCAATAACTTGATGTGGAAAAACACCCCAGTGTTTTTTTCCAATTGGCTTTCTTTTTTGGGCATACTTAAACTCTAAAACAGCATGAGTTGCTAGACACGAACACAAAGTTGAGGTCACATTTTCATAAGACCAGTCAACGACCTCTCGGAGTTCTTTATAAAAAGGAGCCAACTGAAGGTCAGTATTAGCAACATTGGCTCCAGTAATAATAAGCGCATCAAGTCCCTGAAGTTTAATTTCATCAAAGCTTTTATAATAGTTTTTTATATGTTCAGAGGCCTTCTTGCCTCTATTAATAGTAGAGAGAGAAAATGGATGTATGTAGAGCTGAGCCACCTGGTTGGAGCGGCCAATCAGCCTAAAGAACTGCCTTTCTGTGGCTTCAAGTGCAGAGTCAGGCATCATGTTTAGAAGGCCAATATGTAGCGCCCTAATTGCCTGATGGGAGGCCCTTTCTTCAGACAGTATTGTCTCCCCTTGTTTTTCAAGGCGTGTAAATGAGGGCAGATTAGAGTGTGATATAAGAGGCATGGTTTCAGAGCGCGCTAGAGATTAAATTAATAACATCATTTGAAGAGTTGCAATTATGAAGGTCGTCGCTTTGTATTGTGCAGCCGTATTTGTTTGCGATCGCTGTGTATTTTTTAAGCCTGTCTTCTATCAGCCTAGGAAAAACCCAGCTTACAAAATCATCAGGACTTACTTGAGCTGCATAATCTAAGCTATTTTCAGCAAGATAGGTGTTAATGGAGCTCCCAAAAAAACGAGAACTATAGTACATAGGTTTTGGGCGCGTTTTTGCACGCTCAATTAGAATGCGTTCATTCTCTTTGTTGGTTTGTATGTATACGATAAGACTTTTTTCTGAGAGAGTCTTGTATAGTTTAGGGTCTTCAAGCTCACAAAGACTACCTCCAGCGTCATTTATAAAGTGACTGAACCCTTCTGATTGGGACCTGTTAATAAACTCAGGCACTTCATACATTGTCTTTTTTTCTGCCTCAAAAAAAAGATTTTGGCGGCGAATAAATTCATCAATAGGAAGCCCTCCTTCTTCAGGGTTGCCAACCTTTCCTAGGAAGGCTGAGATTGGCTCCAGATTGTCAAAAGTTACTTGGCTATTAACACTGATAGACTGATTATCTAAAAGCTTCTTAAGCCAGCTGTCTGTTTTCATCTTATTGGCAATATTTGCAATAATATCATCTTTAAGGTGTGTTGCACCTATCCTATAATCGCCAGAAAAATGAAACCAATCTCCTTCTTCGCCAATGAGTTTTGCGAGACGAGTTTTGCCAACGCCTGACATGCCTAAAAGCGTAATACATTTGTTTTTCTGTTTTTTAAACTCTTCTGCAGATATCATTATAAAAGACCGTCTTCTTTGAACATAGATCTAATGCCTCTAATAGCTTGTCGGATTCTATGCTCATTCTCAATAAGACAGATTCGAACATACTCGTCTCCATAGCTGCCAAACCCAATTCCAGGAGAAACACCAACCTTGGCTCGATTAATCAGCTCTTTGCTGAATTCAAGTGAGCCCATTGCCCTATAGTGCTCCGGAATTTTTGCCCACACAAACATCGTTGCCTTTGGTTTTTCAACCCTCCAGCCAATACTTTCCAAACCATGGCAAAGGATATCACGCCTAGACTGATACATCGAACATATTTCTTTAACGCAGCTCTGGTCTCCCTCGAGCGCTTCAATTGCGGCAACTTGAATCGGCGTAAATATGCCATAGTCCAAATAAGATTTAATTTTTGTAAGCGCAGCAACTAGCGAGGTGTTTCCAACCATAAACCCGACTCTCCACCCAGGCATGTTATAGCTTTTGGACATTGAAAAAAACTCTACCGCAACCTCTTTAGCGCCTTCAACTTCAAAAATACTAGGTGCTTTATATCCATCAAAAACAATATCAGCATAGGCCAAATCCTGTACAACCCAAATTTGATTTTCTTTCGCAATCTTTATAATTCGCTCAAAAAACTCTAACTCAACACATTCAGAGGTTGGATTTGAGGGGTAATTCAGAACTATAACTTTTGGTTTTGGCCATGTGTTTTTGATAGCTTTTTCCAGCTCAGAAAAAAAGTCATGCTCAGGCCCACACGGAACAGAACGAATATCTGCTCCGGCAATGACAAAGCCGTAGGGGTGAATAGGATAAGCAGGACTTGGGACCAAAACGGTATCACCTTTGCTGACAATTGCCTGAGCAAGGTTTGCAAGACCCTCTTTTGAGCCAAGTGTTACTATAGCTTCAGTATCAGGATCAAGGGTTACATCGTATCTTTCTTTGTACCAATTTGTTATTGCTCGTCTAAGGCGTGGTATGCCCCGAGACGCTGAATAGCGATGCGTGTCAGTTCGATTAGCGACTTCAACTAGCTTATCAACAATATGTTGAGGTGTGGGCTGATCAGGGTTGCCCATTCCAAAGTCAATAATGTCCTCACCTTTTGAGCGAGCTTTTGCTTTTAACTCATTGGTAGTTGCAAAAACATAGGTTGGCAGTCTTTCAATTCTTGCAAAGTTTTTGTTCATTTTTTAGTTCATTTAGCTGTCAAGCATAAGATGGTACGAGCTGAATTTCCTAAGATTAAGTACGCCACCATCTAGCAGTAAGTATTGCCCTTTAATTCCTTCTAAGACACCAGAAATAGAGGGCGTTTTATCAAAGTTTAAGGAGACAATTTTTGTGGGGTATTTTAACACAGGGTAGCGGATGTTTATTGTCTCGTCCTCAAGACGCGTTGCCTGTAGCTCATTAATTAGCCCCGGAATCTCAGTTAAAAGTTCATTTTTTTTTGATTCAAGGTCTACGCCCTCAACCTCATTTTTGAGCATCGTACGCCAGTTTGTTTTGTCAGCAACATAGGATTTAAGTGCCATCTCAATTTTGCCAGAGTCAAGTCTTGTTTTTACCTCTAAAATGGGTAAAGCGCTTATCGCGCCTTGGTCTATCCACCTTCCAGGAGTGTTAGTTTTTCTGGTAATTCCAACCTTTATTCCAGAAGAATTAGCAAGATAAACTATGTGTGAAGAAAAGCAATTGGCAAGGCCCCACTCGGGCTCTCGGCAAGTTCCTAAGTGGTGATGGCAGGTTTCAGGCTTCATGATACACATGTCACATCTTGCAAGAGAGCGAGCACATGGAAAGCAGTATCCTTGAGAGAAGCTTTTGTTGGTTTTATTGCCACAATTTGAGCATGTAATTTCTTGGCAAAAGCTAAGTTCGATATGGCTGCCTACTAAAGCATTCATATCGACAGACTCGCTACCAATATACAGGGTATATTTTGCCTCTCCAGCAACCAGAGAGGTTTTCATCATGTTTATTGGCCCAGCTAGCTGCATAATATGGACTGAATATCATTGTATTTATTAGCTGCCTGACTCATGATTTTTTCGGGAATTTTGGGCGCAGGAGGCGCCTTATTCCAGTCTAGTGTTTCAAGATAGTCTCTAATGATTTGCTTGTCAAAGCTTTTTGGGCTGCTCCCAGGGCTGTAGTCAGATAGTGACCAAAATCTTGAAGAGTCAGGCGTTAAAATCTCATCCATAAGCGTAAGCCGGTTGTTTGAGTCAAGCCCAAATTCAAATTTAGTGTCAGCAATAATAATGCCTCTCTCTAGTGCGTGCTTTGAAGCATAGCTATAAATTTTAAGGCTTACCTCTTTGATTTGTTTAGCTAGGTCAGCACCTATCAAGCCCTCAACCTCTTCAAAAGAAATATTGGCATCATGCTCTCCAACTACAGCTTTTGATGATGGCGTAAAGATTGGTTGTGCAAGTTGTTCCGCTAACTTTAAGTTGGGAGGTAGTGAAATACCACAAATTGACTGAAAGCTTAGATACTCTTTCCAGCCAGAGCCAATTATATAACCTCTAACTACTGCTTCAACAGGGAGGGGCTTGAGTTTTTTTACGACAATTGCTCTTCCTGAAAGCAATCTAGCCTCTTTGGCCGACATTACTTCATCAAGCTTTATTTTGGTTAAATGGTTTTGAACGATATGCTTGGTTTTGTCAAACCAGAAGTTAGCAATCTCTGTAAGAATCTTGCCCTTATTCTCAATAGGCTGCTCAAAAATAACATCAAATGCAGAGAGCCGATCAGACGCTACAATCAGCATATATTGATGATCTATATCGTATATGTCTCTTACTTTTCCTTGATGAATAAGAGGCAAGGATAGTTCTGATTGAGTATTAGAGCTCATTAGGCACTTTAAAGGCTGGAAGACTTTATTTTAATCGATTGAGCTGTAGGTTTGTTGAAGTTGCTAGTTATAGAGACCTATTTAATATTTAATTCAAGGAGTATTCGTTTGGCTCTTTTTTGAAAGCCCGACATCTCAGCATTTGGAACGATCGATTTTTTTTCAAGTTTAACTTTTTCAGCATCTTTGTGAACGCCATTTATGCGAATTTCATAATGAAGATGTGGCCCTGTAGACATTCCAGTGCTGCCTACATATCCGATTAGCTCACCCTTTTTGACTCGCTTGCCAGACTTTAAGCCCCTGGCAAATTTTGACAAATGGGCATATACAGTGACATATTCTGAGCCATGTTTAAGGTAAATTACATTGCCATACCCTGATAGCGTGGCAACATATTTAACAAGCCCTTTTGCTGGGGCATAAACAGGGGTTCCTCTTGGTGCAGCAAAGTCAGTACCTCGATGCGGCCGATAGGTTTTCAGTGTTGGGTGGTAGCGACGCAATGAAAAACTAGAGCTAATTCTGTTGTACTTTGTAGGAGCAAATTTAAATGAGTCGTTTAGTGTTTCACCTTTGGCGGTGTAGTATTTCTTTCTACCAAGGGAGTCTTTGTGAGAGAAAAGCGCAATGGTTTTTCTTCCGCTTATATAAATCATGGCGCTCGGTGTTTTCTCACCTTCCCAGGACAAAATGAACCTATCGCCT
>Ga0315334_10002932_pt1 | contig 10665 bp, 11 predicted proteins | sample M150034915metaG_FD_205555 | JGI IMG/M metagenome (GOLD analysis project Ga0315334, IMG submission 205555) | Ammonia-oxidizing marine archaeal communities from Monterey Bay, California, United States - M1 500m 34915 | ecosystem: Environmental > Aquatic > Marine > Intertidal zone | place: USA... | reverse complement strand
TACATACAGGCAATTATACAGATACAAATACGACATATACTAATGTATCGGAATTCATAAATGATGCGGGTTATCTAACGTCAGAAACTGCTCATTATACTGACAGTGATGTCAATACACATTTAAATACAGGCACTGCAACAAACAATCAAGTTTTAAGTTGGACAGGTACTGATTACGATTGGATTACAACAGGCGCACACTTTGATGGTGTCTTTAGTTCACTTACAGGAACACCAACAACAATTGCAGGTTATGGAATTACTGATTCTGTTACAGCAACAAGTACACACGCATTTACAAATAAAACTGGTAACATTAGTCAATGGACTAATGATGCTGGATATCTAACTTCAGAAACTGCTCACTATACCGATAGTAATGTTGATACACATTTAAATAGAAGTACTGCAACAAATAATCAAATTCTAAGTTGGACAGGTACTGATTATGATTGGATTACACCTACTGATACAAATACAACGTACACAGCAGGTACTGGATTAACATTAGTTGGCACAGTATTTTCAAATACGTCACCTGACCAAACAGTAGCATTAACAGGAACAGGTGCAACAAGTGTTACAGGAACATATCCTAATTTTACTATTAATAGCACAGACACGAATACAGTTTATGCCGATGCTGATGTTGACGTACATATAAATAAAAGTGCCGCTACTTCTGGTCAAGTATTAACTTGGAGTGGTACAGACTATTCATGGACATCGGTTGCAGGTTCTTATACAGATGCAGACGCAAGACTTGCCATTTCAGGAACAATAGGATTATCATATAACAACACATCAGGTGTTATGGCACTTAATGCTTCAGTTAACGATTTACTAGATGTAACTTCAGCAGGCGCAACTAGTGGACAAGTTCTAAAATGGAACGGTGCGGCATGGGCACCAGCGATAGACATAGACACAACTTATACAGCAGGAACAAATGTAGCCATCAGTGGCTCTAACGTTATATCTGCAACAGATACAAATACAACATATGTGAATACAGATTGGGATCATGATGCTTTAACTAACTTTGTAGCAAACGAACACATTGACTGGACAACAGACCAAGGTGCAACTAATATACACGCAGGTAACTATACTGATACGAATACAACATACACTGCAGGTGCAAATGTAGCCATTAGTGGCTCTAATGTTATTTCTGCGACAGATACAAATACAACATATACTAATGTATCAGAATTTACAAACGATAGTGGCTATCTTACTTCAGTTCCAGCACAAGCATGGAGTACAATAACAGGTACACCAACTACACTTTCTGGTTATGGAATTACTGATGGCTATGCTAACAGTGATGTTGACTCTCATTTAAATCAAAGTAATCCAACAAGTGGTTATGTTCTTTCTTGGAATGGTTCAGACTATTCTTGGGTTGCACAATCAGGTGGCGGTGGTGCTACTGATAAGATTGAAGAAGGCAACTCTAGTGTAGAAGTAATAGACGGTGGTGCTAATGGACATATTATGTTCACTACTAATACCGTTGATGCTTGGAGAATTACTCAAGATGGACATATTCATCCAGAAACAAATGATGCATTTGATATAGGTAGTGCAACTAAAAAAGTACGTGACCTATACGTAAGTGATAATTCAATACATATTGAAGATAATACGATTAAAACTTCAGGAACTAACTTATTGTTCAACGATGAAGATGTAATGGATTATACTAATCTTAAGAATCAGCCAACTATTCCAGCACAAAACACTGGCGGCACAGGTATTCAAGTTAATTCAGGTGTTGTTTCATTAAATGCAAATTTATCAGATTTATTAAACGTTCACACAACAGCACCTACAGACGGACAAGTTCTTTCTTGGGATAATGGAAACTCTAGATGGGCTCCAGCGGCTGCTGGCGGAACTCTAGCAATGAATGATTTAACAGATGTTGATACATCTGGAATATCATCGGGTCAATATCTACAATGGAATGGCTCAGCCTTTGTCGCATCAACAGTTTCAGGTGGCGGTGCAAGTGCTATTGACGATTTATCAGATGTAGATACAACAACAAGTGCGCCATCAAATGGTGACGTTCTAACATGGGTACAAGCAGATAGTGAATGGGCTCCAGCCGCACCATCAGGTGGCGGCGGTAGTGGTTCAGCAGTAGAGTATTTCAAATTAAATTATGCAACAAATGGTAACTTAACTTCTATTACAAATACTACATCAGGAATTAGTGCAACGATTGTATCAGCAACAGGCGGTGACGTAGAAATATCATTCAGTGGTACTAATTATCCACCTGCGGGAATTCTAATTTATGGTTATGCGTATGGATCAAATGAATATGTAATTATGCCTCTAAACAAAGATATCACAACTCGTAAAGTTGCAGGTGGTGGCTCTGCAGGAAGTCCAATTGCATTCGGAACTATGGGTTCAGTAGATTTGACTTTAAAGTTAAGAGAGGGAGATACAGGAGCATCAAGGAGTTTCGGTACAGACACACACGCTTGGATTATGTTCACAGTGATATAAGGGGACACTAAAAGATGGCAATCAACAAAACAAGTGCAATAGATTTAAATGTTCCAGCGAAAGTATTATCGTGCCAAGTATCGGCTCTCACAATTGATGATGAGTGGGATCACGATGATGGCCAAGGTGACCCTTGGTGGTCAGGTGGCTCGAATCCAAAATCATATAGATGGGAACTTACTATGACTGTTACGGCAGTCAATCACGGTTCTCACTTAACTAGAAATCCTAGAAAATTTGATGGTCTAGATGTCGTAGTTGGTGATTATATCGCAGGTGCTACGACTGGTCAAGCACTACAGATTGTTAGTATTTCTTCAAAAACAGCAACGACTGTTGTATGTAAAGTAGAAGACAGATTAAGATATAACACATTTAGAAGTGCCACGGGTGCTGGTATCTTTACAGTTCCAGGTGGTGCAGTTGTATTTCAGATTAACGAAAATGGACATCCAATGCTTGACCCATTACCGAGTGGTATTGTATCAAGTGACTTCTATGCTAACGTAAACTCTCGTTTCCAGTACTTAAATCCTCAAATGAATTATATGCTAGATAAAACTGCTCATGGTTTTGAATCTGGTGATGTAGTTGCTATGTCAATAACAACAAATGATTACGAATTAGCAGATGCGTCTAATATAGAAAGATTAGTGGGTACGATAACTCATTCAGGTCCAGGTCCAAACAAATTTTTATTAAGACCAGCAAATGGAATTGTTGATTTCGTTCCTGGTTTGCCAGGCAATGTAGGTGATTTTGTCTATCCAAAGACAGATGGTTCAGGCGATTTAACATTAACAAACACTGGTGTTGCTGTATTCTTAAAATTAACACTTGCTGTTCCGAGTGTATCAAGAGGTACAATTACAAACGGTACGGCTTCAGCGGCAGATAAATTAGAAATTAATGATACAGATGTTTTGTTTACAACTAACACAGGTGGTAATGTTACAGTTGCAAACGCAGTAACAGATATTAACGCCTTGACCTCAAGTCATGGAGTCACAGCATCTTCATCTCCTGCGCCAAATGTGATTACGAGTGATTCAGGAACTTATGGTTCTGCATATGGTCTTATTGGTGGCTTCGTACCATTTAGTGCAAGTATAAATGGCGGAACAGTTAACTTTTCAACTTCTACAGCAGGCACGGCATTATATGGTATGGCTGTTGGCATCGCTGAAGATATGGCGTATGATATCAATAGTGCAAATATTCCAAATATTACAGCAAGTATAAGTGGTAGCAATTTAGTAATTACAGAATCCGCTGGTAATGCATTTACTATTGTAAATGGAACACCAGATAGTAATGGTAACGATTTTGCTGGTAACAATTCTATCGCATCTCTAGGAACATCATATGCGGGCAATACAGGACAAAATGTACTTGAACTAACACGTGTTGATGGTGGTGAAATTATTCTATACGATAAAGTAGGAACTCCAACAGTAGATTACGGTATTATGTCAGGTCACTCTGGTTCATATGCTCTAGGTCTAAACGTTGAAAAAGGTATTCGTACTGCAGGTGGTATTACAGTTGTGGCAGATATGACGGCAAGAAACGCACTTACAGCCACTGCTCTTACTGGTGACCAATCACACGTACTTGACACAGGTGAAGGCGAATGGGCATTATATCTATATTCAGGCTCTGCTTGGACATTAATTGCTAACGAAGATAGTGCGGCAACAGATGCCAATTCATTATCGCATACATTTACTGCTCCAATGGGTGGTTTTGGTACTTCATCAACAGAAACTCTTGGTAGAATTAGTAGCAATTCACGAATATTGAGTGTTCTTGTAGAAGTCACAACTATATTATCAGGACATTCTGGTGGTACTCCAGCATTACAAGTTGGCACACAATCAGATCCAGATAGATTTATGAGTGGTGATGAAAATGACTTAGAATCTGCTGGTTCATATGCAACTACTCCTGATTATCATTATGCAGGTGCAACTGAACTAGAAATTAAAGTAAATCTAACACATTATAATCCAACTGCTGGCGAAGTCAAAGTCACAGTAACATACGTTTAACACAAATTCCTAACATCTTTTCAATTTTAATCAAATACGGACTCGTATATTCATAATTTCAAAAGATAAATACATATAATATAAGATTAAATACAGAGAAAACTATGGCACTTTACACAAAAGGAACTAGTCAAAAACATGAATCAACAGGTATTAGATTCTGGTTAGATGTATCTCCAGAATATTTTAGTCGTTGGAGAATATTTCCAAGAGTATTCATTTCTATGTACATTTACCTATTGTATGATGTAGTACAATGGTTTATGTTATTACCTGAACCCAATTCACAACAAGCAGGATTAGTGTCTGTTTTAGTAGGTTCTGGTGCTGCCTGGTTTGGTTTGTATGTAAATAGTGTTCCATCTTCAGTTAAACTTGAACAGACCGATGTTCCACCATCACAGAGAAAATAATGAATAAAAGTAACTTCAAATATCATATTAGATTAAAAATGACTCAGGAATTACCAAAAACTGATATTAGTGGTATTATTAATGTTCTTAAAAATGCAGTTGTAAACATATTTCAGCCATTAGAAGACGGAACAGCAGTGATATATCATATGGGTGATGAGGCAATGAATCAACATATCTATGATTTTAGACTAAATCGAAGTGTAACAGAAGCAGAAGCAGAAGTGGTTCTAGAACTTCTTACAGAATGGACAGATGATGACTTTATTATGGAAATCACAACTAGTGAAAACTACGATATACCAGGTGATGACACTGAAATTGACCTTACTGGCATGAAACATAATAGATGGATAGACGATAAATTAAGCAAAGGATGGAGATATGGACTTGAATTTAGCAAGGAAAACCGTACTGATCCGAGATTACAACCTTATCATCAATTAACAGATAAGTTGAAAAATATAGGACAAAATGCTTGACTTATTGGTAGAAACGGTGTAACATATAACAATAAATAGGTAAAAAATATGTCAGGTACAAAACGTTTATATGATTTAGAAGAAAAGAATTATTTCAAATTCTTTGGTGTCGAGGAGAAGCAAGGAACCAGTATCCGAAGCCTTTCTACGCATTATAAGAAGATTCTAAACATATTAAAAGACGATACCTCATTTATTGGCAGAGACCACAAAGAATTCGCCCACAGAGCCTTCAATACAATAGTAGATCCTATCTTACGAGCAAGATATATCTTAGAAACTAATGGACACGAATGGGACTTTCGTGATGGCACCACAGCAGAAGATTTAAGTTTTATTTCTGAATTACGAGTACAACTTGCCAGAGCAAATTTACAGTTTGAACTTGAGAATTTCATTTTTGAATTAAAAGGACATACTACATTTATTATAGAACAAATTGAAGAAAGCATTGATGTTTATAAAAATTATAAAACAGCAATTGGCTTAATTAACAGATTTTACGAGATATCGCATTTACATGAAGAGGCATTGAGTAAGAAATATGAAGTTGAACAAGGAATTCAGCACGGCGTGTTCGACCAAAACTAAAATTAGAGGGGATAATATGATTTTTACAGAAAATGCGGCAGAACGTGTAAAAGAAATCATTGCTGAAGACAAAGAAAACGTAAAAGCACTTAGATTATTTGTTCAAGGTGGCGGATGTCATGGTTTTAGTTACGGATTCGGTTTTGAGAAAGATATTGCAGATGATGATACTATTATCGAAACAAATGACGTGAAATTAGTAGTAGACAGTATGAGTATAATGTATCTTGCAGAAGCAACAATTGATTTCATTCGCAATCTTGAAGGAGAACGTTTTACAATCGATAACCCTAGTTCAAGAACATCTTGTGGTTGCGGTTCAAGTTTTTCAATGTAAATTACATTGTTTTTATCAAAAATAATCAAAATAAGCAAATAATTGCTTGACTTTCACCCAAATATCGTGTTATAATTAACTGTTAATCAAGTTAAAGTGTATTTCTATGCACTATTGGTTAATTATTAAGTCTTAATAATTTTTTAACTTTTTTGAAGGAGAACTATGAATAAATTATTAAAAAGCGTCATTGTGGGTACAGCCTTGCTAACCGTACCATATATCGCAATGGCAGAAGAAGCAGAGACGACAAACAGTGTTTCTGTTACTGGCACATATGAAGGTACGGCTTCTGTAGATACCACTACAAAAGACCTTACGTACACTCAAGATTTAGAACTTGTTATACTCGGCACTGGACCAGATGGTACTGTAACAGTAAAAGTTGATGAAGCAGGTGATGTTGGTGATTTATATCTAGATACCAATCTCTTTAATTTTGATGTTCGCCTTGGTAAAGTTGACAGTATAACTGGTATTGAAGTAGGTACATCTATTGCAGGTTTCACAGTATCGGTGCATCAAGCATCTGGTACTAATGGAGCAACTACAGTAGATGCAAGTACAGTATTTGGACCTATTAACCTTTCAGGTGAAGATGTTTTAGATGATGACCGACTATTAAGTGCAGGAATGGATATTGCTGGTATTGATGTCGGTGGTTCATATCAAAACACAACAACAGGAACAAATACGATTCTTGACGCTGGTTTAGGAATACAAGGCATTTCATTCGATGTGGCACATGCTTCAATCGGTGATGCAAGTGTTACTAAAACTGGTGATAGCAAACATGCGTTGTTGGGCACTATGACTAGTGCTACAAACGGCACAAGTGTTAAAGGTGTAAAGGCATCTATGGGTGACCTTTCTGCTAAACTTGTCAGTTTAAACAGCAACAACACTTATACGTTATCGTTAGAACGTGGTATCATGACTTACTCATATGAGAAAGTTTCTGGTGGCGCCTCTACGGTTTCAGCAGGTGTAAAAGTTACGTTTTAGATTTTTTATCTCTTAACTTGGAAAGCCCGTTAATTCGGGCTTTTTTATTGTCTAATATTAAAAACTGCGTTCGTATTGCGACCACAGACTTTGATAAATAGTTAATGAAATAATTCATAAACACAAGGTGGGAGAGTAACACTATGACAAAAACATTTCTACAATGGTGGTTATTTTTTGTATTACAATTAATAATCTTAGGAGCCTCATACATATATAAAGTACACATTTATATCCTTAATAACGACCAGACCTACATTTCTTTTATATTGATAGGTATTTGGTTACTCACTAGTATGCGAATCGGATACAAGTTACTAAAAAATATTACAACATCTAATGAACGATATTGGTTTGTTGCTGAAACTTGTATGGCGATAGGTATGATGGGAACTGTTTTAGGATTTATTCTTATGTTAGGAAGTAGCGATTTAGGAAGTATAGATCCATCAGACGTAGAAGGTATGAAAAATGTCATAGGTCATTTGGCTAGAGGTATGGCCACTGCTCTCTTAACTACCCTTACCGGGCTAATCGTATCTGTATCATTAAGAACACAATTAATGATTGGAGAGGATGAGTAAATGGCCGCCAATCGGTACGGTTCGAATCTGTCGTTTAACGATGTTCTATTTAATGCATTGTTGGGATTTGTAGTATTATTCGTTTTAGCATTACTCTTAATCAATCCTATAACAAAAAAAGCAGATATCCCAGCCAAAGCAGAGATATTGATTATCCTAGAATGGGATAACGAAGCGGCTGACGACATAGACATATGGGTAAAAGGTCCTATGATGGGCGCCCCAATCAGTTTCCAGAATAAACACAGTGGTTCTATGCACTTAGACAGAGATGACTTAGGAAGGTCATCAGATGTACTGATGGTCGATGGTGAAAAAATAATTATAAAAATAAATCGTGAAGTTGTAACTATGCGTGGTATAATAAAAGGAGACTATTATATCAATATACATGCATATCATAAAAATAAAGAGACTGGCCCCACTAAATATACAGTAACAGTAATAGATGTTAATCCATATAAAGAAGTTTATGTTATACAAGGAGAGATAAACAGTCGAGGCGATATCGTTAAACTTCCTGGATTTACCTTAGATGAAGATGGAGAAGTAATTGATATGTGGACAAGTGATAAAATAATAGTAGGAGCAAGAGACAGGTCACAGGCTACACAAGGAGATTTTACAGCATATGACCAAGGAATTCGTGATGCAATGGCACCTGCAGTAGCACAAGATGAAGAAATGCATAATGTTACTAGTGATGATGGAGAATAAGAATGTTTAGTAATTTAACAATAGACTTAATGATTCAATTTTATATTGTTGGGTTATTCACTCTTATTATAGTTTGTTTATATGCGTTAATTCAAAGTAGAGCAAATAAACTTTATACTTTTGTTATAATACCATTAGCATTATTAATAGCAAGTATGACTTGGCAAGGTATCAAAATGTTACAAGGTATGCCAGTACATGGACTACCATTTGAGGAAAAAGTACAAGTAATGTTTGTACATGATAGTAAACCTTGGATATATGTATTATTGAATTCAGAGGATGGTCCAAAATTTTATAAAATAGATTGGAATGAAGAAAATAAAGAGAAAATGAAACAATTACAACAATCAATAGGAACAGGTTTTGCTGAAGGTAAGTTTAAAGAAGGCAATGCAGGAGAGTCAGATTCATTCTTCTTTACGCCAATGTTAAATATGTCAGAACCAGACAGAAAAGATCCAGACGAGGAGGATAGAACTCCTGTTAGTATAGATAGTTCAGGTGTTTCGTATACAAGTCAATCGCCAAGTGGAGGTGGTCCGGGTAGTACTTCTACAAGAGGATATGAGCATGAGTATGAAGATAATAACGGAGTATCATTTACAAGAGGTTCAGAAATAGAAAATGAAGGATGGTCTACATTACTTTTATTCACAGAACAAGAAGTTAGAGAACCATTCATAGGTCCATTAAACAAGGGAGAGGAATAATGTTACCAGAAAGTGTAGGAGCAGTTTTAATGATAGGACATTTTATTGTGTCAATTTTTAATGTACAACTTGGTGCGCCAGTTATCTATACAATGCCATTTGAAACTATGGAGCAATGTCGATTCTATGGTGAACAATTGCCAAAAGACATACAGATAGATATTGAGTGGAAGCACAGCACAAGATTTGAATGTTTCACAATTGGACAATTTCAAGAACTTCAACGACAACAGATGCAACCTCAACAAGGTACGGCTCCAGCAACTCCTGAGCCAGGTGACGAGGGAGTATAATGAAAAAGATATTCACTTTTATAAAAGAATTATTACTTATAAGATTATTGATTAAACTTATAACAAATCCTATATTATTAGTAATAGTTGTTATGGTCGTTGCTATAAGTCAAGACCAGGTAATTCAATGGTATGATGATTACATGGTACTATACGAAGAAGCAAATAATAAAATTGAAGAAGAAGAAAATAGTCAAGGATTAATTTTTACGAAGATAGATGATAAATTATATACATTAATGGGCACAGTAAAAGAAGGTGATTGTGAGAAAATCTCACCTGAAATGCCTGAAGCATTTACTGTAATTTTAGAAAGTCCAGGAGGTAATTTAGCAGAAGGCTCGTGTCTTGCGGCTCATATAAAACTTCGTAATGTAGTTACAGTGGTTAGAGATGATATTGTGTTAAACGAATTAGGCGAAACCATTTATTCTCCAGGTTCGAATCTTGACATTGATGAAAACACACCAGATTATATGAAAGGAAAATCAATATGTGCCTCAGCATGTGGTTTAATATTCTTAGCAGGCGATAAACGATACTTGGTAGGTGAAGTTTATTTCGGCATTCACGGACCTGGTACTCCACCTGGTAGTATGGATGGCGCAAGTGCAAAGGCTATTGAATCTTCTGCATTTAGAAGTGCATCATCATTAATGAGATTGCTTAAATCTTTAGGAGTTGATGACGAAGATTTAAGATTATTATTCATTCAAATCCCAAATGCATCAATGTATTGGCTACATCCTAGAGACTTTAAGGTAAGACCAGCATTGATGACTATCGCAACTGATTACCGAGATTTCTTTGGTGTTTCGGGCAGTGATTTAGAAGGCGGTCTTCGCTAAAAGTAATCTAAATTAAACTCTAATTTAACTAAATAGATGTACGAAAGGTTAAATTCGTATAGATTAATTAGTAATTAGAGGTGACATATGTTAAAATCATTTT
>Ga0315334_10002927_pt1 | contig 10675 bp, 10 predicted proteins | sample M150034915metaG_FD_205555 | JGI IMG/M metagenome (GOLD analysis project Ga0315334, IMG submission 205555) | Ammonia-oxidizing marine archaeal communities from Monterey Bay, California, United States - M1 500m 34915 | ecosystem: Environmental > Aquatic > Marine > Intertidal zone | place: USA... | reverse complement strand
GTGTAGCAGTATTAGATCAAGATCTATGTCAACCGAAAAAATGTGGTTTAGAATGTATCAAATATTGTCCAGTTAACAAATCTGGAGCAGATTGTATTGTACTTAATGAAGAGATAAACAAAGCGCAAATAGATGAAGACGTATGTAACGGATGTGGTATTTGTGTCAAAGTCTGCCCATTCGATGCAATTACTATTATTAATTTAGCTACAGAGTTGGCTACTGATAAAATTCATCAGTATGGACAGAATTCTTTTCGATTGTACAAACTACCAACTCCAAAGAAAGGACAAGTTGTAGGATTACTTGGAAGAAACGGTATGGGAAAAAGTACAGTGATTAATATTTTGTCAGGAAATCTGAAACCAAATTTGGGAAAATATGAAGTGCCTCCAGAATGGGACGAAGTTTTAGAATATTACAGCGGAACAGAATTAAAATCACATTTTGAAAAGATCAAAAATGGCCAAATCAATGCGTCAATAAAACCACAGCAAGTTTACAATATAGCCGAAATGTTTGATGGCACAGGCAAAGATTTGCTTGAAAAATATGATGATAGGGGCGCCTCAAATCAATTAATCAAAGCATTAAGCTTGGAAAACTCGGTTGAACAAAACGTAAAAGAGCTTAGCGGAGGAGAATTACAAAGATTAGCGGTAGCTGTAGCTTCAGCAAAAGATGCAGATTTTTACTTTTTTGACGAACCATCATCATATAATGATATTTACCAGCGTACAAGCGTGGCAAGAGTAATCCAAGACCTAGCAAAAATTGGTAAGAGTGTAATGGTAGTAGAACATGATTTAATGTTATTAGATTATGTAAGTGACTTGATCGAAGTTCTCTACGGAGTTTCTTCAGCATATGGAATTGTATCCAATGTGCTATCTACAAAAGTGGGAATTAATGTATTTCTTGATGGCTATCTGCCAAACGAGAATGTTAGGTTTCGTGACAAGAAATTTACCTTTGATGTTTCATCAACTGCAGGACAGTTTACAGAAGGGGAAACAGTGATAGGATATCCTGTTCTTGAAAAAAAATATCCTAACTTTTCTGTTACTGTAGAACCTGGGCAAATACGAAAAGGTGAAGTTTTAGGAATTATGGGTGCAAATGCTCTTGGTAAGACTACAATGATGAAAATGATTGCTGGTGCGGAAAAACCAGATTTAGGAAGTCTGGATAAGAAGATCAAAATTGCGTACAAACCGCAATATCTTTTGAATGATGTAGATGTTGATGTTGTATCATTGTTAAACAAAGCAAATGAAGGATTGATTGAGGGAAGCCAAGAGGAAGAACAGATAGTTGATCCGCTAAAAATCAAAAAACTGTATAATAAATCAATTAAAAATTTATCTGGTGGAGAGCTTCAAAAAGTTTCAATTGCTACATGTCTTCTACAAAAGGTTGATCTATATGCTCTTGATGAACCATCTGCATTTTTAGACGTAGAAGACAGAATAGCTGTTGCTAAATTTATTCAACAGTTTACTAGATCTTTTGGAAAATCAGCTATGGTGATTGATCATGATTTACAATTATTAGATCTTATCTCTGATTCAATAGTTATTTTTCAGGGGACGTCAGGTATAAATGGACATGCATCACCTCCCATATCAAAAGTAGCTGCAATGAATCAATTTCTAAAATCATTGGATATTACATTTAGAAGAGATGAAAAAAGTAAAAGACCACGAGTTAATAAGGAAAATAGTAGGTTAGACAAAACACAAAAAGCATCAGGTAATTTCTATTACTAAATTGTCACGTATGTTAAAAAAAACATTAGAATCTATTCTTACTTCAAAAGAATCTGATGAATTGATTTCAGCGTTCGATCAAATTGGGAACATCATCATTGTAAGAATACCTGATTTATTGCTATCAAAGAAAAAATTGATTGGTGAAACACTTTTAGAACAAGTAAAGAGTGCAGAATCTGTTTTTTATCAATCATCTTCCGTAGAGGGAGAATTTAGAACGAGGGATTTAGAAATTTTAGCGGGAAACGATAAAACGGAAACTGAGTACAGGGAAACTGGTTGTAGATTTATTGTTGATGTTAAAAAAGTATTTTTTTCTCCAAGACTATCATCGGAACGAACACGAATTGCTGAATTAGTAAATGATGATGAAGTAGTGGTTAATATGTTTGGAGGTATAGGTATGTTTTCAATTATTGCTGCAAAAAAGAAAAAATGCACCGTGTACAATATTGACATAAACCCTGCTGCTGCTAAATTATGCGAAAAAAATGTTGCGCTAAATAAACTTGTAGGAAATGTAATAACAATTCATGGCGATGCACTAGAAGTTATAAAAAATCAGTTGGAAAACAAGTCGAATAGAACGCTAATGTTACTTCCTGAAAAATCAGATGAATTTCTAAATTCCGCAGTTCTAACAACAAAAAACAATGGTGTCATCCATTACTATTCACATATTCACGCCGACAAAAAATTAGATGCCTCAAAATTATCAGAATTGCATTTAATGGAGAAAATTCCTATAAAATCTACAATACTAAAATCAAAAATAGTTAGACCGATTGGTCCACGATTCTATCAAACAGTAGTTGATGTCAGAATAAAAAAGTAGGTTATTCCTCTTCATCTTGTATAATTGATGATGTGGAAGATTTTGTTGTAGCCATCATATACCCAATCCAAGAAATTACACCCAAAATCCCTCCAACAATCATTAGAATAGTTAATTGCAAAACTACTGGACTCCAATCTGATAGCATCAAGAGATATGCATATACAAAAAATGCTGATATGGATAGAACAAATATTAAAATTCCTTGGGTTTTGCGTTTTGACATTGCGCTAACCACTAGCTCTTAGTTGTTTATTTGAATCTAGCTAGGAAAATTAATTGCCATTAGAAACGCATCTTCGCCATCACGATAATATGTTTTTAATCTCTGTTGTACAGTGAAGTCCAATTTCTCATATAATTTCACAGCCGCTGTATTACTACATCTAACTTCCAAATACAGCTCTCCGCATTGTCTTATTTTTACTCCTTTTACAGCCTCATCAATCAATGCACTTCCTAACCCCTTACCACGATATTCCTCCATCACAGAAACAGATACTACGTGACCTTTTTTTACAAAACCCAATTTTTTAAAATTTGAAAAACCATATTCCATCTTACACATGATATAACCAATTATTTTTCCAGATATCTCAGCTACTACAAATGCCTCTGGTAGCTCCTGGATAAGGCTCTCGTAAAAATAGTCAGAATAATGTTCAGGAAGTGTCCTAAGATTGATTTCCATCACAGGTATAATATCACTAAGTTCACATCGCCTAAAAATACAATCTCCTATTTGTCTCAGAATTACTTGCAATATTTCCAGTTAGGACATCCAAATATTTATTTCTAAAGCAGAAAACCAATTAATGGAAGTATTTGTGTAATTTGTAATGGCTGAACCAACTGATGAGCGTGTAATTTCAATTGTTTCTTCGATCTTTGGAGTCGAAGATGTAATAATTAATGATGGGAGTTTAAAGTTCAAAATAGCAGATAAAGACTTCAAAACCAAGTTTGTTACCCTAGCTAGACAATTAGAATTTTTAAACATGCTAGCACGTATTGAAAAAGATTCAGAAGGAATCTATGTTTTTATAACTAGCTTTCAGCGAAAAAAAAGAAAATGGTTATCAAAATCATGGATGCCAAGAATACTTTTTGCTGTTACCGTAACAATGGTATTGATTGATGGTTGGTATAGAACTGATTTTGTAAATACACTTTCATTTATTGGGGATCCTACCGAGATGTCAATTCTTTATGCGTTCTCACTTATAGGAATTCTGGGTGTACATGAATCTGGTCATCTGATTGCTGCTAAAAAACATAAAATCAAAACAAGTTGGCCATATTTTATACCTGGTGTACCAGTTTTTGGTATACCAACGTTTGGTGCACTGATTCAGTCAAAAGGACTTACAATTAATCGAGATATTCTGTTTGATGTAGCAATTGCTGGTCCCATTGCAGGCTTAATCATAGCAATAATTGTTTCTGTTTTTGGTGCGTATACATCGCCGGAAATAGATAACGTGATGGCTGAAGAATTATTTGAAAATTCACAACTAATAGAAATGAACCAACCTATATTGATGACAGCATCACTTGCAATCTTTGACAAGGGTGAGGGTGATAGACAGGTAATCATGTCTCCGATCTTATTTGCTGCTTGGTTAGGATTTCTTATTACATTTTTGAATTTATTGCCAGCATGGCAGCTAGATGGAGGACATATGGCACGAGCTCTTTTTGGAAAAAAATGGCATCAAATTGCAACTTATGCAAGCATGGGTGTTTTGGCTGCTTTAGGCTACTGGTTTATGGCACTGTTTATTCTAGTATTAAGTAGCAGAAGTCAAGATGCAAAACCACTGGATGATATTTCACCACTCTCAAAAAACAGAAAAAAAATGTTTGTTGTTATTGCAATTCTTGGATTTTTATGTGCGCCTTTACCACCAGGAATTCTACCTTAAAATAATACGTGCGCCGTCAGTGACAACTTGAATTTTTTGTTTCTGACCTTGAATTTTTAATACGTGATCTATTATCTGCTTAATTCCATCAAATGGCTTTATGTTTAGTTTTTTTGTATAAAACTGCGGCAATACAGACAACAAACCTACGTGAAACTTCTTTTGGGTTTCAGTAAGGTATAGAAGATTTTCCATGCCAGGAATATATTGTGAAGGTTTTTTCAAGCGATCTATATTCAAACGACCTTCTATGAAGTACTGTATTGCATCTGAACCAATACCAAGCCCACATTCTCCAACTAATATGGCAAAACCATCATCTTTTATTGATTCTGAGCAGTTCCACATGGATGATAAAGTTTTTCCGAGAGTGTCATTACTAGATTCCTTTCCAGTACTTATTATCATGGTTTTGTGTTTTCCGATATCCCTTATTGCATAGGAACTAAATGTTTTTGATAGTGAAGATGTATCTGAAGGATGCCCTATTGATAAATCATAGATGCCGTTTGAATTTGCGATGATCTCTATTGCCAACACTTCAAATTTTTGAGAAAATTTTTTTGCAATTTGAAAACTTTCTACATTTTGTCCCGGTGATGGAAGATCTCCTTTTCGCTTTTCATATGCTGGAAGCATTGATTCTACTCCAAATTTTTTTAATAGTCTTGTAGAAATAGTTTCAAAACCAAACATTCCATCAAATTCCATTTCAGCCACAAAAACCAGATTAGAATCGGATTCTCCCATGTCAGAGAATTCAGATATAGAACTTTGTTCTGGAATGTATTTTTTTACGGTGTTAATGATTTTCCTATCAGCAAAAATGGAGGGTTTTGGGATAGACTTTTCTTCACATTTTATAAATATGGCAGAAAGTATTTTTTTTACAGACTCCGAAGCGCTGAGAATGACAAGTTCTGTTGGCTTTGAAAGATCTAATGATTCAAGTTTAGATTTTATATCAGAATCTGAAAGAGTTTTTCCCTCAACAGCAAGTTTTTGTTCAAGATTTTCTGCTTTTATATCTAAAACTACTTCGCTTGCTCCATAATTTAACCATATTTCAGGCATAATCCACTAAAAACACAAACCAAAATAAATCCAGTTAAGTTAACTTTGGTATGGAGTTTGTGAAAGAGTTTGCAATATTTTTGTTCAAAAATAACATAATTAAATTCGGAAATTTTACACTCTCTAGTGGAAAAAAAAGTTCATACTATATAGATCTTAGACTAGTTCCTAGTTTTCCCCATCAATTTAGAAAAATGATAAAAAATCTGCAAAAATTAATCATTGAAAAAATTGGTTTGGATAATTTCGATAGTTTAGTCTCTATTCCTACAGGTGGTCTCATAATAGGATCTGCACTTGCAATCGAAACTGTCAAACCGCTAATTTATGTTCGAAATAAATCTAAAGATCATGGTACTGCAAAATCTATTGAAGGTAAAATATTATCTGATATGCGAGTAATGATGATAGATGATATAGCAACTACGGGCACATCTGTCTTAAATGGAATAAAACAACTCAGGGCAGAAGGACTATCAATTTCAAATGCTTGTGTTATAATTAATAGATTAGAAGGTGCTGATAAAATATTAAATTCGGTGGGAGTAACCCTACATCAACTAACTGACATATTAAAAATTACTGAAATCCTTTTTCACGAAAAATTGATTGGTAAAGATATTTTGGAAAAAATTAAAAAACAGGTTAACCAGAATCAGGCATCATAAATCATAAGATCCTTTTCTTCTAGAAGCGCATGAATATTATGTACAGACTTGTAAACATCACCCTCTTTTTTTGCTCCTGTACAAACAAGTTTACCTGAAGCAAATAACAATAGAACTGTTTTTGGATCTATCATACGATGTATAAGTCCTGGAAATTGTTCTGGTTCATACATACTACGTGGTAATTTTCTCGCCGCTTGTTCTAGATGAATTTTTCCACCAAGAATGCCAGAGGCAACTATATTTTGTACTTTAATTACCGCATCTTTTTTTATTTTAATTTTCCCCTTACGAAGTTTTTGTACAACTGTACGAACAGCTTTAATTGACATCTCTTCAGACTTACCTCCTGTACATACCATTTTTCCTGAACGAAAAATCAAAGTGGCAGTTTTAGGAGAGGTCAATCTAAACACTAAACCTGGAAACTGATCAGGGTGCCATTCTGTATCTGGAAATTTTTTAGTAAGATCAGCTAGATCGATTGCTTGATCAACTGAGGCAGAAGCAACAACATTCTCTATACTAACAATTGGCTTAGTTTGAGTCATATTCGTCATTGAAAATAATGGCTTTATATATTACGCTAAAAAATTTATGCGATAATAAGAAATGTCAATCTAAAATCCAACTTTTGGCAGCTCAGTCAAATGCCTTTACATCATTTCTCAGATATAACTCTGATTCTTCATTGCAGCCAATAAAATTAACATTAAATCAGATTTAAAACTAATTGAATCTCACAATATAGAAATTTTGAATTAAATAGTGGGCCTGATGGGCTTCGATCCCGTGGCTCCCCGATTATGAGTCGGGTACTCTACCAAGCTGAGTTACAGGCCCTACGCAAACCAGATATTTTGTCAGTAAAAAATGTTATAGAATCTAACAGTATTCTTCGTAACAACTATCCAATAGTAAGTTTTGACAAGTTACGGAGCTTTCCGCAGCATTAATCATTACATTTGTGAGATAATATTGCTCAGATTTTTGCTCAATAATCTTTTGCCATGATGCTGCATGTCTAATATCAGCTTCCATGTGTTCCTTGAAATATTTAGTTACATCTTCACTTGTTAAACCATAAAATTCCGCTAGACCTTCTAATTTAATTTGACTGATTTTTGGTATTTCTTTTTCGAGTGCATACATTGCAGCAGAACCACTTTCAAATGATGTCATAAGAGAATGCAATCCAGATATAGCATGATTCGTTGTATACAATCCTTCATGCTCAGTTAATTCTTGGCGAGAAACTCCTAATCCATTAGCAAATCTCTGCCACATGCCTATATGTGAAAATTCTTCTTTTTGGTTAAAATCAAGTTCGTCATACATGTATTTTGGTGAATAATCCAATAACTGAGTCATAAATATTGGAACAGCCTTTACCAATTGATAGTATTCCTTGGAATATCCTTCCAAAGCTTCACGTGTTAGCTTACCATCAGACCAAGATTGGTAAAATGGATGCTTTAGTAAACTTCGTTCTTCTATAATGCGATCAATTTTTTGAATCAAAGAGACCATAAATTGTTCCAAATTTGCTGATACAAAAATCTTTCCAGTTACAAAAGAATTTTATGGATTGTAGTATCGATCCGTTTTGTGCTCCTGTAGTGTAGTCCGGTCAAGCATTTAGGCCTTTCACGCCTGAGACTCGGGTTCGAATCCCGACGGGAGCACTTAAGTTTAATATATTTCTAAAAAGAATTTCAAAGTGAAAGTTTGAACAGCAAAAATATTGAGATAAATCCCTTACAAAAAATTTACGGTGAATATATTAAAAAAATCAATAATGCGTTAGATTCTGAATTGGAATTATACTCCGAATCAGAATTCAAAGAACCCTTAAAATACGCATTAGATAGTGGAAAAAGAATTCGACCAATTATCCTTCTTTTATCTTCTGAATGTGTTGGTGAGATTGATGATAATACTTTGGCTGCAGCATGTGCAATTGAATTTTTACATACAGAATCTGTTATTCATGATGACATTATAGATAACGAGACACAACGTAGACAAAAAGATCCATTTCATATTAAATATGGTTATAATACCAGTGTTCTGACAGGCGATTTTGTTCTAGGTTTAATCCTGAATATTGCAGCAAGAGTTAACAATCCAAGAGTAACAAAAAATCTTGCTACTACTGCTATGATGATGAGTGAGGGTGAAGCAATTGAGGGTAGACTGGAAGCAAGTGAGGACGTAACTTTTGATGATTATCTTAAGGTAATAGAATACAAAACAGCTGTAGCTTTTGAAACTGCATCAAGGCTGGGTGGAATAATTTCAGAAGGAAGTGGGGAACAGATAGAATGTTTAGCTGCTTATGGTAAGAATATTGGAATCGCATATCAAATTCGAGATGATTTGCATGACTGGCAAAATGAAGATAAATTATTTAATTTTCTAATTAAAAAGAGTCCAGACCCAAGAGTCATTTTTAATAGGATGGAAGATCTTATGAAAAAATATTCTGATAGAGCTCTTTTTAGTATTAGAAAAATAACTGATTGTGAAGCAAAAAACAACCTTGAAAATTTAGTAATGTTTACCAGAACTACGGTGTAAATCCTGCGTTAATTGCTGGAGTAGCATATTCCGCAAATTGTATAATAGGTTCTGGATAGACGCCTATAGTTACCATAAATATTATTGAGAATATCATTATTGCTATAATCGAACGTGGTTCCTTGATTCTCTTTTCTGTCTCACCCTCAAAGTACATCTTACGTATTATCCAACCGTAATAGGCTAAAGATAATGCACTATTTAGAACACCTGCTACTGCAAGCCACGGACCCCACCATACTACAGTACCAGCGTCAATTGCAGCCCCAAATAACATCAATTTACTCCAAAACCCACTAAGCGGTGGAACACCTGCTAGAGCAAGTAGAGAGACTACCAATCCTAAAGCCGTTATAGGCATACGTCTTCCGAGACCTTTTATTTTTTCAATATGTGTAACTGCTAAAGCTGTTACAAGTCCTGCAACTGCGATAAATGCTGCACCTTTCATGATGGCATGATTTAGTATATGGAATAATGATCCTTGAAGACCAATAATAGAATGTGGTGCAATGGATAAACCAATCAGTATGTACCCAGCATGCCCAATGCTTGAATAAGCTAACATCCGAGCCAGACTTTTTTGCATTATAGCAGCAATGTTACCAACCGTCATTGTCATCACAGCAATAATACCCAAAGCAAGTGTCCAGTCTAGACTTAATGCTACTGTTCCCATTACAATTACTCTTAGCGCAGCAGCAAAGCCCGCTTTTTTTGTTCCAGCAGCTAATAGAGTTGCAATAGTTGGCGGTGCTCCTTCGTATGCATCTGGTAGCCACATATGAAACGGTACAAGACCCATCTTGAAACCAAATCCAGCTATAAACATACCCACAGATAATAACGCAATTGGGATCAAATTTGCATCAAGAACCATAAAGCCCTGAATTACTTCACCTATGTTTGTGGAACCAGTAACACCGTATGCAAGTGATATACCGTAAATTATGATTGCCGATGCAAGTGCGCCGAACAAAAAGTACTTTATAGCAGCCTCATTAGAAATTGGATCCTTTTTCAAAAATCCTACCAAAATATACGTTGGAATACTCATTAATTCCCAGGCAATAAAGAGCATAACGAGATCTGTAGAATATGCTACAAGGACCATTCCTATCGTGGAAAGCAGAATCAGTGAGAAATAGATGGCAGGGTTATCCTTGTTTTTCATGTAACTGAATGAACCAATGGTTGTGAATATTGCCACAATTAGCATAGCGATTGCGAACAATGAACCAAATGCGTCGTCAACTAGTACATCCTGTGAAAAGATTGCTGCAGGTGCTACATGTTCAAGTGCGAGTTGAAGTATAACGTATCCAATTGAAGCGAATAGAGCAATGAGAGTTATTACACCATAAGCCGTTGATGAGCCTTTTTCTTTCAGCGCAATATTGATCACTGGTATGGCAACACCCACACTGCCTAGAATAGCCAGAATAATTATTGGAGTTGATGTTAGATCAATCATTTCATATCACCTAGATCAATAATATCAGAACTACAAATAATAGTCCCGCTCCAAATACGTAAAGATAAGATTGTGCCACGCCAGTTTGAGTTCCTTGTACAACTTTAGCTCCAAACCTGACTGAACGTTCTAATCCAACGTTCATGCCAGTGTCAATTACAGTTTTCTCAAAGTATCTCCATATAGCTCTGGCAGCCCACAATGGTGCAATAACAAAACTCCAATAAATCATTGCGTTAAGGTACCATCGATTTAGAATTACTTTATGCAAAGAATAAAAGAAAATATTTGAATTGATAAACTTGGCAGGGTCTACCCAACGACCGATATAGAAGATGTATCCAAGA
>Ga0315334_10002924_pt1 | contig 10679 bp, 7 predicted proteins | sample M150034915metaG_FD_205555 | JGI IMG/M metagenome (GOLD analysis project Ga0315334, IMG submission 205555) | Ammonia-oxidizing marine archaeal communities from Monterey Bay, California, United States - M1 500m 34915 | ecosystem: Environmental > Aquatic > Marine > Intertidal zone | place: USA... | reverse complement strand
CGTCATTGGAGACCCTGAGGTGGATCGTGGTGAGACTGTACTCGTGGAAGTCAGAGGAGATCCTGCAGATGGAGTCGATGAAATGGATACGTTGGTTCCAGAACTGGAAGTTTCCATTGCGAATGCAGATTCCTGGAGTTCCTCATTGGTGATGGGAGGTCAGACCCTGATGGGAGAAGGCACTTCCAACGAGAGGTATGAGTTCCAGATTGAGCCCGATTCTACATTGCCTAGCGGAGATATGGACATACGTGTCCGTTTCTTGGACGCAAGGGGTCTGGCAAGTGATTGGGTGATCAAGGAAGACGCCTTCTCACTGAACAATGCCAGGCCAACAATCGTCGTTGAACCATATCCATCCGTCAAGGTGGAGGTGGAAACGGCGGTCAGCATGGTGGGCCATCTAGATGATTCCGAGAGTGGCGTCTATGGACTCAGTGTGACCAGTACCAGTCCAAGTTTCATCTCATGGGATGCATCGACTGGAGAGATGACAGTTATCTTTGAAACCATCCAGAGAGATGTCCACGGTACACCGATGCCAAGTGGAATCTATGTGAGCGTGGATGATGGAGAAGATGTGTCCGGCGGAACTCTATTGTTCAATGTCATCGAGAATGGCCAGCCGCGCTGGGGTGCAGTTCCAATCCTGCATATCGATGAGGATAGTGGAGACGGCCTGTTGTTGTCCAATTATCTCACCGATACGGATGATATTGGAGAATCGGTCGATTCTTCAACACTTTCAATTGCAATCATCGAGAATGAGAATCCTGAGTTGGTCGATATCAGTATCAACGGACAGACTCTCAATGTGAACACTGTTGATAGCGACTCCTTTGGGCAAGCGAAAGTCAAGATTCGAGCAAGCGATGGTGCTCAATTCTCCGATACGGTGGTCGTGATTGAAGTGCACAATGTCAACGATGCACCTACTCTCAATATCACTGGTCTTGAAGGCTTGATGTTGAAGAAGGGCGAGGAGAAGATAATTTCATTGAATGAGTTGATGAATGATGTGGACGATGATAATAATGAGATTCTAGTTGCTATCGCTGCCAGTCCGCAGCATGCAGCACGGCACAACATGTTGTCAAACACCTTGACATTGGGATGGGATACCACAGGTGTCAAGACTGTGATGATAACTGTCATCGATAGGCATGATGATTCCACTACATATTCGTTGATGGTGACTGTATTCGATGCATTACCGCTCACCGTCTCGAAAACAGATACTGGTGCTGATGTCATCGTCACGATGAAAAATGATCTGGTCGGTGCAACTCCAAGCGTCACTCTGAGCTTGAACAATGCTGACCTTGGATTGAACCATATCGAAAGCGAATGGCAGATCTGCTCGATAACCGACGGAATATGCTATGAGTTCATGACCATTGAACATAGCGGAGTTCAGAATACATGGACATTCGGACTACCTTTCGACCGTAGCAGTGATGGCCTACTCTACAACGATCAGTTGAAGTTGAGCGGTGTGGTTGCAGTTGATACTGATGGTAATGATAGAAAGTTCCACGGACCGATATATTGGAACATTACAGAATATCCAGTGGACCCAGCGCAGATGGATTCAGAGGAGTTGGATAGCCATATCTTGGAACTTGAGAATCAAATCGCTGCTCTAGAGGCAGCAATGGCTGAATTGGACTCCAGCAGTGATGAATATGCTGACAAGGAAGCGCAGTTGCTCATCGTTGAGGGTGACCTTGTGGATGCCTGTTCTGTTGATGGTGCACAGTGCAAGAGCGACGAAAAGAGTGGTTCACTCAATGAAGAGGTTGAGTCTGGTGGAATGGGAATGACAGTCATCATCGGAATCAGTATGGGAGTCATCATCATGATTCTGCTGACGGTATTGTTGATGTCTGGCCGTGGTGGTGGCAAGGATGGATTCGTACAGTTGGATCACAGCATGGAACTCCCAGTTCACGATACTGTTGCTAATTCCATGTATGGCGGGGCACAGGAGATTTTCCAGCAGCCGGTTGCACCTCCCGTTCCTGCGGCTGGTCTACCAGAGGGTTGGACGATGGAGCAATGGCAGCATTTTGGTGCCCAGTATCTACGAGACAACAACATTGTTTGATAGTGAATTCGAGGAGGCATAGAGACCGAAATTGGGCGAACCCATAAGGCGGTCGATTGTCAGGTGTTGTTCATGAGTGAAGAATCATTGGATGTTTCCGAAGAGGCGGATGGTTCAGTCGAGGTTGTTGAAGCCTTGGAATCCAAGGAAGAAATTCTCGACGTTTCAGTGGACAAATGGTTGTCCTCTGTTGACTTCAAGTCAACATCGGATGTTCCAATTCCCGAACGTTTGGTCGATCAGGTGATTGGACAAGAGGATGCTTCAGTGGTGATTCGTAAAGCAGCAGAGCAACGCCGGCATATGATGATGATTGGAGATCCAGGGACTGGTAAGTCGATGCTCGCCCGTTCTATGACTGAACTTCTACCCAGCGACGAATTAGAGGACACCCTCTGCTATCCGAACGACGAGGATGATAACGAACCACGTGTCAGAACCGTACCGGCTGGAAGAGGAGATCGCATCGTCAAGACCCAGAGGGAACAGATTCGAGTTCAGCGTGAGAAACATCAGCGTACTTTGCTCATCGCAGTAGTTGCTGTTGCCTTCTTATTGGCGGTTTTGGCCATTCAAAGTGGCGATCTGCTGACTTTGATATTCGGAATGCTGTTGCTGGCATTCGCATACATGTTCATCTCCAACAGACTGCGTTCAGGGGATGAAGCGAGTCTTCCCAAGGTTCTTGTCAAACATGACCGGGATGATGAATCACCCTTCATTGATGCCACGGGTACATTGGCAGGTAGCCTGTTGGGAGATGTCAGGCATGACCCTTTCCAATCTGGAGGAATGGAAACACCAGCGCATGAGCGCGTGGAAGCAGGAGCCATTCACAAGGCAAATGGCGGTGTTCTGTTCATCGATGAAATCAACCTTCTTCGGCTTGAGGAGCAGCAGGCATTGTTGACCGCCATGCAAGAGAGGGCTTTCCCAATCAGTGGCCGCAGTGAGAGAAGTAGTGGAGCCTTGACCAAGACAGAAGCCGTTCCCTGTGACTTCATTCTCGTTGCAGCCGGTAATCTTGATGCCATCCAAGGAATGCATCCTGCATTAAGAAGCAGGATACGCGGATATGGGTATGAGGTGTTCGTGAACAGCGAAATGCCCGACACAGCCAAGAATCGCCGAAGATTGATCAGATTCATTGCTCAAGAGGTTGAGAAGGACATGGATACCAAGAGAGCCATACCTCATTTCGACAGGTCCGCGGTTGGAATAGTACTACGAGAAGCCCAGCGAAGAAGCGGTCGTCGTGGCAAGTTATCCTTGAGGTTGAGGGAATTGGGCGGTCTTGTTCGAATAGCCGGAGACCTAGCGGTTGAGGATAAAGCAGAGTTGACGACCTCCGAACACGTTTTGGCAGCAAGAAGGATTGCCCGTCCTTTGGAGCAACAGGTTGCAGACAGGATGATAGAGAGGAGACAGCAGTACAGCCTCTTGGTGAACAAAGGTCAACGAGTTGGCAGAGTCAACGGATTAGCAGTTCTTGGGGCCGAATCAGGTCTCTCTGATTATAGTGGAATCATGTTACCTGTCGAAGCCTTGGTCACTCCTTCTCAAACAGCAGGAGGCAAGGTTTTCGCTACGGGTGGGCTTTCTGAAATCGCCAAGGAGAGTGTCACTAACGTTTCAGCGGTGGTGAAGAAGTTGACTGGGAAGAATGTCTCAGATTTTGATATCCACATACAATTCGTAGATACCCATGGTGTCGATGGGGATTCAGCGAGCATAACCATCGCTACGGCAATCATCAGTGCGCTGGAGGAAATTCCAATTCGTCAGGATCTGGCGATGACCGGTTCACTCTCTGTGCGTGGAGAAGTATTGCCGGTTGGTGGAGTCACTGCCAAGATTGAGGCAGCAGCCAAGAGCGGCGTGAAAACGGTCCTCATTCCAAAGGCCAATGTTCAGGATGTTCTGTTGGATGATCAGTTCATCGGTGAGGTGGAGGTCATCTCAGTCGATTCTCTTGATGAGGTGATGGAACATGCCTTGGTCACCACCGATAGTAAGCCTGGGCTTGTTGAGCGTCTATCCAAGGTCATTGACAAATTCACTCCTGAACTACCAGGTTCAGGACCGCAATCGGCGTGAACTTGCTATTCAGGTCCATCTCCATCCGCCTGCTTTTGATAGAGTACAGCGGATGTGTTGAAAACAGAATTTGCTGGAGCAGGACTCATGGGAGATGGTCCGTCAGCCAGTAAGGGCTCTTTGTTGGTGGTCACTCTCGTCGTCATTGTCGATATGATTGGTTTTGGAATCATCATCCCATTCCTTACATTCATGGTTGACCATCTGGCCGGACCAGAAGCAGATAAGGGACTCTGGGTTGCAGCGCTGATGTCAGCATATGCTGGGGCGCTTTTCCTGTTCTCATCGTTCTGGGGCAGCTTGTCTGACCGCTATGGGCGCAGGCCGATACTGATGATTGGTTTGGCCGGAAACACTGTCGCCTTCGTTGTCTTCGGACTTTCTACAACTCTCTGGATGGCATTCTTCGCTCGATTGATGGGGGGATTGTTCAATGCCAATATTCCTGTTGCACGAGCATACATTGCAGATGTCTCAAAGCCAGAAGAGGTTGCGAAGAGACAGGGATTGATAGGTGTTGCATTTGGAATCGGATTCACGATCGGACCCGCATTGGGAGGCTGGTTGTCCAGACCTGCAGCATGGAATTGGACGGATGTTTTCGTCAATACCATTTTTGATACTCATCCATATCTACTGCCGTGTCTGCTTTCATCTGTACTCTCATCTATTGCCCTTATCTTGGCTTTGAAGTGGCTGCCTGAGAGTCTACCTCCTGATTCAAGAACCACTGCGCAGGTCTCTTCGCCCATGGTGGAATTGAAGAGAAAGGTCGGTGATATCAGATTGTTGTTGAAGCGCCCAGTCATCAGTCCTTTATTGTGGAGTGGGATGTCATTCTGGATAGGTTTCACCATCATGCATGTTGTTTTCATTCTCTTCACAATGATGCCAGCCAGTTCAGGTGGGTTGAGTTTCAGTGAATCAGATAATGGAATCGTATTTGCTTTCATCGGATTGATCGGGATGGTCACTCAAGGTGGTTTGATCGGGCCACTGACCCAGAGATTCGGTTCCAGTCGCTTGATTGCTGCAGGTCTATTGATTGCAGGTCTTGGCCTTGCTGCTATTCCACACATTGATATCGGCTTTGCTTGGACTGGAATGTTGGCGACTTCGATTCTCATCGCATTTGGAAATGGATTGTTCACACCCAGCAACATGGCGATGTTGAGTAATCATTCTGCAGCTCATGAGCGTGGCCTCGTGATGGGTGTTTCGGAGAGCCTTCGTTCACTATCAACGTTGACCGGAGTCTTGATTGGGGGAATAGTATGGGATATGACTTGGAACAGTTCTGGTTTCTTCACCTATCATACCGCATTCTGGCTGTGTGGAATATTCTCCGTGTTTGCAGCATTCATTCATATCACTGGAGGTGCTTGGAATGCTGAAGACCCGGCATTGCTGGGTAGAGGAGTTGAAGCGGAATGATCACTCCGATGATAGTCTGCCACGGTGGTGCAGGACATGGTGCCAAGGATCAGCCGGGAGTTGACGAGGCTGCAGATGCAGGCTGGAGAGTCCTGGATTCTGGAGGAAGTGCACTTGAAGCAGTCATGGCCGCTGTTGAATTGATGGAGAATGACCCGCGCCTCAATGCCGGTACAGGTGGCAGACTCCGTTCAGACGGCAGCGTACAATTGGATGCGGCAGTGGCGACCAGTGAAGGTGGACTCGGTCTGGTGATGGCGATTGAGGATACTCCGAATCCGGTCAGGGTTGCTGCAGATGTTCTTGACGAGGAATTCCATGTTCTAGCAGGTCGAGGGGCAAGGGAATATGCTGATCGGAGAGGTCATGTCAAGGCTTCAGTGCAGGGGAGTTCTCGACCAAGTGACAGTGACACTGTAGGTGCTGTTGCGCGCGACGCTCAAGGTAGACTCGCAGTCGCTTCTTCAACTGGTGGATGTAGTGGTCGACCGCCAGGTCGAGTCGGAGACACTCCGATGTGGGGTTCGGGATTATGGTGCGATGATGGCATTGCAGTCGCAGCAACCGGTATTGGTGAAGAGATAATGTTGCAGATGCTCAGTCACCGAGTTGCACAAGAATGCAAGCAATCCGGAGAATTGATGAGCGCACTACAATGGGGGCTCGAATTATTTGAAGAAGAAATCGAGGTTGGGTTGATTGCAATCACCATGGATTCGGGTGTGGGTCTGGCCAATACCAAGATGCCATGGGCTCTCAGGGAGAGTGCAGGAACATCATCATCACCCCATGATGTTTAGGGATATGTTTTGAACGCGTCCGGTAATGGAGTATCATGAGCGAGGCGCAGATTGACTCGGTACAGTTTGCGAGACGCTTAGCTATCATCACCAATTTCTGTGTCTTATTGGCTCTGTTGATTTTCGCAGCCATCATGCTTGAGGATGTGCTTAAGCCATTCATCATCGCCTTGGGTGTTTATTTCATTCTCAAACCTGGAGCAGATGCTCTCAACAAGACTGGTTTCAATCTATACCTCTCATATTTCACGGTCCTGATGTTGTTCCTCCTCCTTCTTGTCAGTAGTGCATACTACTCCTATTCGCAGATCAGTGACCTGATGGATGACGAGGACAAGATGGCAGAATACAACAGTAATCTGGAGCAGAGATATCTTGATCTCAAGGAATCAGCGATTTTTGGTTCAGCATTCAATGATACTGATGAGGAGAACATGACGGTCAACGACCATCTAGTTTCCTTCGGTTTGATAGATGAGGGCGAAGAAGTGAGTGACCTCTTTGGTCAGGTTCTAGGCTTCATCGGTGGTTTAGGGACTACCGCAGTGACGGTTTTGTTCTTCCTGATGTTCATCATTTTCGAAGCAGGCCTTCTACCCGGTAGGATATCTGCAGCATATCCCGGCGAGGCCAATGAGAAGATAAACGAGGTACGTGCAGATATCGAGGAGAGCATCAATGTCTACATCATTGTCAAGACCGGTGTAGGTGTGGGTACTGCGGGCATTGCCGGCATCATCCTAGCATCGTTTGGAATTGACCTCTGGTTCCTCTGGGCCCTGCTCACCTTCATTCTGAACTATGTGCCATACATCGGTTCTCTTGTAGCGAGCATCCCACCATTGTTGCTTGGATTCATCATGCTCGACCCTGGATCGGTGATTTTCATGGGCGTTCTTCTCATCGTGAATCAACAGATATGGGGTAATGTCATTGAAACCAAATGGTGTGGAAGCAAGCTGGATATCAGCCCGGTTTTGTTGTTGATAGTTGCAGCTTTCGGATTCTGGCTCTGGGGAATCATAGGTATGGTGCTTTCAGTGCCGTTCGTCGTCATCTTCAAGATCATTCTTGAGAACATCGAGCCTACTCGTCCAATCGCGATTCTGATGTCTGAACGGGCACCGGATCTATTGGAAGAATACCAGAATGCCCTTTCTGACGGAGTCCTGACCACTGAGGAGATAGCGAATCTCTCCCGCATCCAGCAAAAGATGGGATTCACCGATGAAACAATGGATAAGATGGCTGGATTAGCAGCGATAAATCATGCATTGGAAACTGGAAACGTTTCAGAGGATGAGAAGGGAATGGTATTGAAGGCAGCAGAGATGGTGCTAGGCAGCAGGCATATGAAGATGCTCAAGACATCTCTCAAGGCAGGAATCATCGATGAGCACGCAATGGAAGCAGTGCAATTGATGGTTGCAAGACTCTCTCCTGAAGAAGAGGAATGAATCGGTGCTGGGCCTTGTGCTCAATCTAGGTGAAAGCAAAAGAATCAGGGTAATCTCTCAAACAGAAGTACCAATGGGTCTCCAAACAGAAGCAGTGGAATCACTGCCGGAAAAAGCATTGTGATGAGTGGAAATTTCAGACTTACCCAAGCGTTCTTTCGACCTTGTCCCTCCAGTTCCGATATCTGTCCAGCCAATTCTTCAGCACTTGGTGTCCTACGCGGTGGGCGCGTGCGGCTGTGAACGATGGTACTTCCATCAGGCATTTCCATTACTCGATCAAGTAACCACACGTGCTTCTGCGGAATCACTTTCAAAGGCATCTTCAACGAGTGCCATGCCATCCTCAAATCCTTGAGCCCTCTCAAGTCCCCTCGCTTGATATTGATGAGCATCAGGATGAAAGGAAGGACGAGGAAAGACAGCCCTCCCCATATGAATAGGGAAATCACTGGAGGGGAACGTATTCCCGCACTGCTGAATTCCCATATCGGACTCAGGGTATACCATGAAGGCAGCAGCATGGCTACCCACATCATGGCCTTGGCATCTGCTCCACCGTGCAATAATCGCAGCCTCCAGGCGAATTCGAAAAGCAGTACCATAACCAGTGCAGTCATGACTTCAAACCACAGAATCATCTGTTCATCGGCACTTCCATCGAACAAGGGTGTAAGTCCAGTGCTGGCATATTGAAGACCTCCTACAACGATACCCGCGATGCCGAGAATGTACCATGATGCAACCGCTATATCCAATGGATTTCCAGAGCGGATATCAGATAGAGTGGGGCGTCCAATGACAGAGACCGAGGCATATGCCAGAACTCCAGCAGCACTGGCATAGATCGTCCAGTCGGCTTCTCGAATCAGAAATTCAAGCACCCAAATGAAAATCAATGGCTTTGACCACGCGATCCAGTGTTCATTTGCAACCCTTCGTTCCACCTTATCCATCCAAGCTGCATAGGCGAAACATCCTATGAGAGTGAGCCAGCGAGCATACCCCAGAACATCGATGGGTGCGAGTTGCATTGCTGAGCCGTGGCGGCAATCGACTTAAATCACACATGGTCCCAGCCCAGCATACGGGATGTAATGAGGGATGGAACATGTCTACCGATATCGAAACCAAGTTGCAGCAGGTTGCTACCGTGATAAATCAACTCGATGACCCTAAAGTTCCTCGAAATATTCGAAAAGGAGCCAAAGATGCTGTTGAGCAGTGGTTGCTCAATACCAACAAGCAGATTGATGTTCGAATTGCGATAACACAGAACAAATTGGAAGAGTTGTATGAGGATCCAAACATCCCACCGGAGTTCGGCACTTTGATTCTACAGATCAATACCGCATTGGAACAGATGCTTGGTGAATTGTTCTGAATTCAGACATTCAGTTCTTTTCACACTCATTGTGAGTATACTCACCATGAGCCACTCAAGGTGATGAATCAAACAGCGCCCCTTCGCTCAATGTTCTTTGGACGCAGACCCTTGTAACCACAGCGTCGGCACGAAGAGGCACGAACTGCATTGCGAGCATTGCAACGCATGCATATCTTCCTATGCAGCAGGCGAGCCTCTGCTTCCGGGAATCGTGCCATGGGGCGGCCGACCTGCTTTCCCTCTTTAATCACACCGCCTCAGAATCGTGGCATCCAGAAGGAGGCAGGCACAAGAACCGAGAGCGAAGTGGGGTGTTGATGCGAGTGGTCAGGATGCCCGGAATCCACCATGATGCCAATGCGACTCTGGTCGTCGGTAGTCAGGGTGCCGTACTGATAGATGTAGGAACTTCATGGTACCAATTACTCATTCAGGAACGAATCGTTGGTCAACTGAAGGGAGTTGAAGTGCTTGATGCGATATTATTGACCTGTCGAAGATTCAATCATTGTGGAGGGGCAGACTTCATTGCATCTAAATTTGGAGATTCTGAAATTTTCATCGAGGCTGGAGCCGCATCAGCACTCGCAATGGGAGATTTCGCCTCGACTGGAGCAGGACGTTTCGATTCAGACATGCCCCCCACAACCACAGAATCCGTGGTCGATGGGCAACAATGGAATCTTGGCGATTGTATTGTTGAGGCAATCTCTTTGCCCGGACATACTGGAGATGGGATGGGATATTGGTTGCCCGATCAGAAGATTGCAGCGGTAGGCCCCCTCATACCGAGGATGGAGAATCCTTCTCGGTGGGATATGATGGGAGGGAATCTACCCGATCTTGCAGATAGTATGGAGATACTTCTCAATCTGGAGTTGGAGATGTTGATTCCAGCATATGGAGACGCCATCGTCGGACAGCGTTCGGTCAGAACGGTTCTCAATCGGCATCTAGCCTTCTTTGAAGACTGTATCAGCAATGATGGTTCCCCTCCAGAACATTGGGCAAGGCCGTCGCAGATGTCGACTTATCATACTCCAAGAACTGCTTGGCCGAGTGTGGTTGTTGAGGAGGAATGATATCATCGATGTTCAGTACTGTTCTATCGAAACCGTGAATCGCCATCAATCGTGTTCCATCGAGATAGAAAAGTTCCACCTTACGTTCACATTCAACAACTGATACGATTTTTTCAAGCGAGCTCAATGGTCTGATGTTCAAGACCTCTTGTTCTGCCAACACTAGATGTCCGTGCCCTTCATTGAAAACAACATGTACTGCATCTGGCGGACGTTCCAGTCTCAGTGATTGGATGATTGTCAATGCAGGTAACCTAAGAAACATCACAAGCCCTTCAGAACCGAACAGCAGAATTCCACCAATCGAATCCTGAG
>Ga0315334_10002920_pt1 | contig 10682 bp, 8 predicted proteins | sample M150034915metaG_FD_205555 | JGI IMG/M metagenome (GOLD analysis project Ga0315334, IMG submission 205555) | Ammonia-oxidizing marine archaeal communities from Monterey Bay, California, United States - M1 500m 34915 | ecosystem: Environmental > Aquatic > Marine > Intertidal zone | place: USA... | reverse complement strand
GACCACTGAAAATCTCCGTGACAGATTCCTATTGGTGCATTTTCCGGTAGTTGCTTTAACAGCATCTCGCGCACCACAGGAACCATTTTCAAACAATGTGGGTCGGCTGCTTTCGGCACGAAGCGATCCCAGCGAGTTACATCTTCTTCGAATGCAACCGGGGACCCTAAATACGCCGCCTCTCGCCAATCCACTTTATGAATTTTGGCTAGTGCCTGCACGGCTTGCCGTGCCATGTCCCTTCGCTTCTCTTGATCAAGCTCTGTTACCCAGCCGCTACCATCAAGTTTGACCACATCACCCTGCAATTGCGGCACGATAAAGTAAGGCCTCCCAAACCATTGCGGATCATCTCCTGACCATTTCACTGAGCAATGAGGAACCTCATCCGGCATGGCGTCCAGCGCCGCAACCTGACGCAGTACATCTGCAGTTCCTTGCAGTTTTACATTCGGTGGAGGCAGTCGCAGATACCATTTATCAACCGAGCTTCCTGCTTCCACAGAAAAACCATAGGCGAAACCGGCATGACCGGGCATCTTGAATAGGTCGCTTACGGTCACTAGGTCATTCTTGTACTTCGCGCGGCAAAAAGGAGTCAGCCTTTGCTGCAATTCTTCGAGTTCCACTATTACTTCCCTGATGTTATATGTCGTCTACTTTGGTTCGCCTGAGCCTTTTCTTCTTTATTTACTTATGGAAGTCAGAGTACTATTTCCTGCACACGAATAATAGACGATGGAATTCACAGCTGCTTTAAGTTAATACCTTAGTAATCGCATGGGAAATTTCCCATTCACCTTCAAAGAGTAACTGCTAAATTAGGCAGAGAAATTGAAAAGGAAGCTCTTTTGAACGATACAGACTACAGTATAGAAGAACGTGACAGCTGTGTGATTTTTAAAATCACCAGACCCAAGCGATTGAACGCTATTACCAGCAATGTACTTGATGGCCTTGATGCATGCATCGAAAAGTTAGAACAACAAACGGCTAACCGCGGTCTGATTATAATCGGTGAAGGTGAACGCGCTTTCTGCGCGGGCACAGATCTGTTCGAAAGAGACAGCTTGAGTGAAGAGCAGCGTAGCGCAAAAACTGACCGAGCCAGGAATTTGCTTGTTCGCTTGCACAAAGCACCTTTCATCAGCATCGCTGCCTTAAACGGATTGGCATTCGGCGGAGGACTGGAATTGGCGCTGGCATGTGTGTTTCGAATAGCCGCCCCTCACTGCGAATGTTCACTGCCAGAAGTTAAAATCGGATTAATTCCGGCTTATGCCGGCACGCAATTACTTCCAGCCGTAGTCGGCCCTTCACGGGCTCTCGATATGATGTTAACTGGAAGATCGGTAGATGCAGAGGAAGCCAAGCAGATGGGCTTGATTAACAGGATCGCCCAAGCTGATTCAACACTAGTCAATCAGGCAATAGAATATTTGGACTCAATCACGCAATATAGCAAAATCTCGATTGATGCTATACGGCGCTGTGCGGCGGTGGCAGAACCTCAACTCAGTGATCATGGACTAGCCATCGAGAAGGACTATGTTGTCAAAGTAGGAATGAGTGAGGATGCAGCAGAAGGTGTTGCTGCATTCAAAGACAAACGTAAGCCCATTTTTAAACATCGGTGATGCGATCCATACCGACGAGTGGACCTGACCCACAACAACATTAATTTTGTAGGAGTTAAATCTATGCGCAAGCTATTTACCGGGGTGCTTATTGCCAATCTGTTGTTTGAAGGTTGGATAGGATTGATTCTTCTTTTCAAAATCAGTCCAGACGATAGTGATCCTCTAGGCGTCCACACTGCATGGGCAACAGACTATGCTTTCGCTGCACTGGTAATTGCTAGCCTGGCTTTTTGGGTGTGGAAAAATCGTTACCAGAGAAACATTGCGCGCTTGACCTTAGGTATTCTCAGTAGCTTTCATTTATTGCTAGCGATCTCTACGGGCATGGCCGTAGCTGACGGCGATCCATTGGCCGCACCAATAATTCACGCCTCACTTGCCCTGTTAAGTATTACTCTTTTTGCGACTCAGAAACAGTGGGCCGACGACTTGGCATAGCGAGCCAATTTCTCCCGCTAGAGCAACTCCAATAGCGCATCCGCAACAGCGTCTGGTCTGTGTGCAGGAAGATCGTGACCGGCGCCGGTGACTATTCGTCGCGCAATCAACTTGCCTCATCTCCCGCTGGATTTGCCGATGGTGCGCCGAAGCCACTGTCTGCTGCTCGCAGCACAATTGCAGGAACGTTGATCCTCGGCCGCAGTGCCAATCTCCGCTCTATTTCAAGAAAGCGTTCTTCTCCCGGCGCATTTACATGTCTATGCCGGTAAGAATGAATCACCATATCAACGAAATCAGGATTATCAAAAGACGGCGCTGATCGCTGATAGTCCTCATCACTATAATTCCATTGTGGCGACCAGGTATTCCATAAATGCCGGATGATGTCATGCCGATTTGAACTCAGGCCTTCAACGCCCCTATCGGTATTGAAATACCATTGATACCAGAGCATCGACTCTAACGCGGCGGGTGCCGGACCACCCGGAACCAGCGTGTTTTGTACCGAATACCCGCCAATGGCAACCTGAGCCTTTATTCGCTCAGGATACAAGATGGCTGCGATGCAAGCCGCCCGATTTCCCCAATCGAATCCTGCCACCGCGAATTGCTCAAGGCCCAAGCCATCAGCAAAATCAATTAGATCCTGGGCAATCGCTGCCTGCTCCGCCATGCGAGGCAATGACAAATCCCTTAACCGTGTCGGGCCATAGCCACGAAGATAAGGAACGAGAATTCTATATCCAGCTTGTACCAGCGGAGGTACAACCCCATCAAACGAACGCACATCGTAGGGAAATCCGTGCAACAAAATAACAGGGGATGCACCCGCATCTCCATGTTCTTCATAGCCGATCTCTAGCACTTCGGTCTGCGCCATCTTTATGATGCTTTGCTCATCCGATTGTGCAAGCACTGGAGCGTCACCCAAGCGATTCGCAATCAATGCGGTACCTGCAATACCTGCCGACTTCAAAAACTCTCTTCTATTGGGAGGCATGTGATTTCCTGTTCAGTCTAATTTTGAATTTGGCCAATTATGAATTCTTTAACTCACGCCAATGCACGATGCGATAGAATGCTGGTAACACGATCAATGTAAGCAATGTGGAGGAAATAATTCCTCCTATAACAACTGTTGCTAGAGGTCTCTGTACTTCGGCACCGATACTGGTATTCAGTGCCATGGGAATAAAACCCAAACTTGCAACCATAGCGGTCATTAGCACAGGACGAAGCCGCGTCATCGCTCCCTCAACAATCGCCGCTGTTAGATCGCTCTTCTCTTCGACCAGACGGCGTATAAAAGACAACATGATTAGTCCGTTTAATACCGCAACGCCTGACAAAGCAATAAAACCAACTCCGGCAGAAATCGACAAGGGCATTCCTCGATACCAAAGAGCTAAAACACCGCCTGTTAAAGCCAAAGGAACTCCGGTAAAAATGATGATGGCATCTTTGAAAGAGCCGAATGCCATCAGAAGAATGCCGAAGATAATTAACAAAGTCACAGGCACTACCAAAGTGAGTCGATCTCGTGCTGATTCTAATTGTTGAAACGTGCCTCCATACTCCAACCAATACCCCGGCGGCAAAACCAGCTGCGACTCAATACGCTGTTGCGCTTCGGCAACAAAGGATCCCAAATCACGGTCTCGAATATTTGCCGTGATCACAACTCGCCGTTTCCCGCTCTCTCTATTAATCTGATTCGGCGAAATAGTTGGCTCGATGGTGGCGACTTCCCCCAACGGAACATAGCCAGGACCATCTTCAAATGCATCCGTAAGTACAGGCAGGCGTTCCAGTAAGTGCACATTGGTTCGCAAATCCTCCGGCAATCGCACCATCAACTCGAATCGACGATCTCCTTCAAATATTAATCCTGCAGATTCGCCACCCATCGCGGTGGAAACCAGAGACTGCAGATCGCTTACGTTGATTCCATATCTAGCCAAAGTATCGCGCTTGGGCACAACAGTCAGAATAGGCAAACCCGTCACCTGCTCTACTTGCACATCGGTGGCGCCTTGCATGGGCTCGATAATCGCTAATACTTGCTCTGCCGAAACAAGCAACTGATCAAGATCGTCTCCGAACACCTTAATTCCAAGATCAGCGCGAACTCCGGAGATTAACTCGTTAAAACGCATCTCAATCGGCTGGGTGAATTCATAATTATTGCCGGGCAATTTCAATACAGCCTCTTCCAGTTCAAGCAGAAAATCGGCTTTGGTTTTATTGCTATCCGGCCAGTTTTCTTTCTCTTTCAACATCAAAAAGGTATCTGCCACGCCTGGGGGCATGGGGTCCGTGGCAACTTCCGGGGTGCCGATCTTGGAAAATACTTTGTCAACCTCTGGAAATTGAGTAATTCTCTGCTCCAGAGCCAGTTGCATTACCACCGCCTGGTCCAAGCCTGTTCCAGGTATTCTAAGAGCATGCATCGTTATATCGCCTTCATCTAGTTGCGGAATAAATTCCGAACCCAGGGTTGTGGCGAGTATCCCGCAATAAACAGCAAAACCGGCGGCAGCGGAAACTACCAACCAACGCATTCTCAATGACAACAGTAATACGGGCCGATAAATATGCTTCATCCCGCGAATCAAAATATTCTCCCGCTCCGATATTTTTCCGCTCATGAACAAGGCCAACGCAGCAGGCAACAAGGTGAAGCTGAGCACCATCGCGGTACTAAGTGCAAGAATCACGGTTATCGCCATGGGATGAAACATTTTCCCCTCTATTCCAGATAAGGCGAATATAGGCAAATAGACAAAGGTAATAATACCGACACCAAACAAACTGGGACGTATCACCTCACTGGTTGCTTCAAATACCACTTGCAAACGCTGATCACGTGGTAGCAGCCCTCCACTTCTACTTTGTGCCTGAGCCAATCGACGCACACTGTTCTCAACTATTATTACCGCCCCGTCAACGATCAGACCGAAATCCAGAGCTCCCAGGCTCATTAAGTTTGCCGAGACACCGAAACTGACCATGCCGGTAAAAGTTCCTAGCATAGAAATCGGAATAACTGCCATGGTGATAATTGCCGCTCTGAAATTTCCGAGCAACAAAAACAGTACGAAAATCACCAGTATCGCCCCACCTAACAAGTTTTCTTGCACCGTACTTATGGTTTTGTCTACCAGCACAGTTCGGTCATAGACCGCCTCGGCAACAACCCCATTAGGTAAGGTCAGATTGACTTCCGCCAACTTGGCAGCAACATCTCGGGCAACGGTACGCGTGTTCTCTCCCATTAACATGAAGGCAGTTCCAAGTACCGTTTCCACACCATCTCGGGAAGCAGCACCGGTGCGTAACTCGCTTCCTAGGGATACTTCAGCCACGTCTGCGACACGAATGGGCACTGCTCCACGGATTGCGAGTACGACATTTTCAATTTCTTCAAAGGATTTCAGTTGACCAATAGATCTAACCAATAGCTGCTGTCCATTCTGCTCAATGTAACCGGCACCACGATTGCTGTTGTTCTTACGCAGTGCTTCGACTACATCTTGAAGGCCGAGATTCCAGCGCAATAGTTTTACGGGGTCAGGTGTAACGTGAAATTGTTTCTCGTATCCACCTGCAGAATTTATTTCGGTAACACCCTTAACCAACATTAACTGAGGGCGGATGATCCAATCCTGAATTTCACGCAGGTCGGTAATGTCATAGGCGGAACCATCATCCAGAGTAGCGCCCTGGGAGGCAGTTACTGTGTACATGAATATCTCGCCCAGGCCAGTACTTATCGGCCCCATCTCCGGCTCCAACCCGACGGGCAGCTGACTTCTCAGCACCGCCAATCTTTCGTTGATTAAATTTCGAGCGAAATAGATATCGGTGCCTTCTTCAAACACCACGGTGACCTGTGAAAGACCATAACGAGACAGCGAGCGCGTATACTCCAGATTAGGCAACCCGGCCAAACCGGTCTCTACTGGAAAAGTAATACGCTGCTCGGCTTCCAAGGGAGAATAGCCAGGCGCCTCTGTGTTCACCTGAACTTGCACATTGGTAATATCAGGCACCGCATCGATGGGTAATTGCAGGTAACTCCATGCGCCCAGCGAACTGAGAGCGAACACAATCGCCAATACCAACCACCGCTGCTCTATCGAGGAGCGCAGAATAAAGTTAATCATATTACTACTCCCCTAGTGATTGTGTGCCGCGCCAGATTTTTCTAAATCAGCTTTTAGCAGATAGCTATTCTCAACTACGTATTGATCACCAGGGTTCAAACCGCTTAATACTTCGGTGAATTGCGCATCACTACGACCTAGTTCTAGCGGGCGGATCTCATAGGCTTCGCCAACTTTAATAAAAACCACTTGCCAATCTCTGAATGTCTGCAGGGCATCATTATCGATAGCCAGGGGCACCACAAACTGCTCAACAGTGATATCAGCTTCAACCAACAAACCCGGCGTCCAAACCAAATCTGGATTAGCTACCGGTACTCGCGCCACCACATGGGGAGACAATCCCTCGCCTGGATTCAAGTATCTAATAGCGCTGATGGCTGTGAGTTCTCCCATTCGCAAGTTGGCTTCCTGCCCCGCCGTTATACGCCTGGCTTCCCCTGGAAACACGTTTAGGTCCGCCCAAACATTCTGGTAATTTGCGATAGTGAGTAAATGCTGGTCGCCAGCATATTCGCCGGGATTGGCGTGGCTATCGACGACTATGCCGCTTATAGGTGCAGTAATTTCATAGCTCTGCAGGCTGTCATTGGCTTCAACAGTGGCAATAAGATCGCCCCGTTCTACCGCATCTCCAAGAGAGGGTATTACGGTCTGAATCAGGCCCGGATATCTCGCGGTAATGTGACTAACCAGCTTCGGATCAGGCGAAATTTTTCCATAAAGTAACAAAGTCTGGTGAATTGTTTGTTCACCGGCGACATGAACTTCGATTCCTGACGTCTCTGCTAATGCGTCAGACATCTCGACACGACCTTCATGTGAATCAAAAGTCCAACTGTAGTTTCTGCCTTGATAGCTCGCAGCGACCTCAACATCAAAAGAATGAGGTTCTTCAACTACGGCATTGCCCAATAAATAATCACCATTATCGGAAAATTCAAAGTTATCTACTCTACCCCCCAGCCTTGTTAACTCCACAGTCAGGCGCCAATCTCCCGGCGACAGTTCCTGATCCCCTACAAAAGCCCAGGCCCGATACTCAGGCTCCACACCTTGTTCAAAAATCGCTAATTCAACTGTGAAATCATCGTCTTCAAGTAGCCGCCCGCCATTGTTGCCGGTTTCTACTTCGCCTTCGATGCGCTCATGCTCTTGAGCAAACAACACAGAGAATGCAGTGATTACCGTGCACAGCACCGAAAATCTTACAAATGTATTTTTTCGAATATTCATCGCGAAGTCGCTCCTGAGAAAACATCGGGTGTTTCTCTGTTCGGCAGATTGAGTTGCTTATAGGTTTCGCCGCTGAGACGTTCGATTTCTACACGCAATAAATGCGCTCGACTTGCGGCTTCTATTAGGGACAGTTGAGCATCGAGCAATTGTTGTTGCGCAGCACTTAATTCTAGATAGCTGTAGCGCCCACTCTCGAAAGCGGCGCGCGTAGAATCCAGGGCGTTTTCCAATTGCGGCAGCACTGATTCCTGTAACAAGGTGAATTCATTTACCGCCCTCATTCGTTGCTGAGTGAGAGTTAGCAATTGGGCTTTCATGCGCAAAACCGCAGCTTCTCTTTCGGAGTCAACTCGCAAGAGATTTGCCTGTGCTGTGGTTATTGCGCCACTCGCTCTTTGCTTGGTGGACAGTGGAATACTGGCCTGAAAAATTAGCGCGGTGTCGTTCAGCTCTGCTAAATGTCGGATGCCAGCACCAACTTCAATATCCGCTTTTCGCTGACTCCTGGCAGCACGCAGCTCTGCTTCCCGCAATCGAGATTCGCTGGCGAAAACCTGAATTTCCGGATTTTCTTCCAGCTTTTGCAGCAACAGATTGATGTCGGAAAGCTCTTCAACTTCCATAAGCCTGGCCTCGGTACTTCCGAATTCAGGCTGTAGCTCGCCCCACAAGCTTGATAGCTTTAACTTCGCCGCTGCAACATCAAATCCAGCCGAGTTCTGAGCCAACTCAGCCAATGCCAAGGCCGCAGTTGCTCGTGCACGCTCGGCCTCAGGTGCCCTGCCGGCAACTACCCTGCTTGACACAGCCTCAAAACTTATTTGAGCAAGGTCGGTCGCTCGAGCTAACAAAACCTGAATTTCTTCGATGGTGGCTAATTCGATATACCTCGAAGTTGCCTCAGAAAGCAGATCAAGCTCCAAAACTTGTTGCTCGGCCAGCAAGAGATTGTGTCGTCGATTAACTGTATTAGTTCTGAGGAATCGCTTATCTCCCATCTCAATTACCTGAGACAAAGACAGCGAAAGTTCAGTACCTTGAAACCAGTTTAAATCGCCTGTTCCCAACACGTTTTCTATCTCGGTACTGACGCGAAGCACCGGCTTCTGATCGGCTGTTTGCAACTCGCCAGCCAGGGCTTGGCTGCGTAGCTGGTAAGTACGAAACCGAGGATTGCTCTCCATGGTGAATCGAATAGCGTCAACCAAGCTTATACTTTGCTCCGATGCAACACTGGACTGTGCACCCAAAACAAGAGCGATAGACAATATGAATGCCGCCGTGGGATTTCGATAATTCATTTCTTGCTCCTAAATTGCGTGTATGAGCACATGACACGCGCAAACCAAATCGGCAATTCTATTCAGACATGCCTATTTTATGGGTAGTGCTTAGGAGGCTAGAGGAGGTGCTCGCAGTGGGGGTCGATATTTATTTACGTGGCTTGTTTGCTCAATCACTCGGTGTAGATATTCTTGCCCGCGCGACTGTGATAACAGCGCCAGTAGAAACATCGCTGTGATAAGAAGTACCGAATCGAGTTCGAATAATTTGCTAATGAGATTATCGGATAGAACTTGTTTCTCTACGTCCGTATGGCCGAGCTCACCGTCATGATCAATGTGACCATTCAAATTATCGAAGTGTATGGTTACCGGTGGCTCCAGGCCGTCAAAGCAATAGTGGCTGACAGCACCCCCAACACGTAAACACAGAAGCACCAATAACAGCAGATAAACCACTGAGGCGGTAGATGTTCTATTGTCGAGAAAGCTATTCATTGCTTATTACGAAGCTGCGCAAGTCGCGCCTCTCTTGGATACAGGCCTGTACCCTAGCATAGAAACGAACTGGAAAGGATTGATGTGCGTCAATAAGCCGCAGAGGTGAGATTGAGTGAAAATGTGGAGCTAAATCAGTTTAAAGTAGCATCTGCTGAAGCTCGAAGTATTGGTGAGATCCAGTACTTCGAGCCAATTTCAGCACAACAATAGACTGATAGATTATGCGCCCACGGCCACTATCTGCAGCTCTACTCTACGGTTCGCAGCACGACCTGACTCTGTATTATTCGACTCAACTGGTTGATCTGGACCCATTCCCTGAGTCAGGATTCTGCCCTGATCGACTCCCTGTGTTACAAGATAGTTAGCCACGCTTCGGGCTCTGCGATCAGACAGGTTGAAATTGTAGTCTGCTGCGCCGGTTGAATCTGTATGACCATTTATCTGCAATCGCGTGTCGGTAAACTTGTAGAGAATTGTCGATACCGAATCCAGTACCGAATGGAATTCCTGGCGAATCCCGTACTCATTGGTATCGAAAGTAACATTGCCCGGCATTATCAAATCAAGTCGATCACCGTCACGAACCACTTGAACACCCGTGCCTTGAAGCTCCTCGCGCAATTCTGCCTCCTGCACATCCATATAAGCTCCAACTCCAGCGCCAATTGCACCACAACCTACAGCTGCATTTCGTGCCCGCTGTCCACTCTCATTTGCACCTATCAAGCCACACACCACAGCCCCGATAGCACCATACTGCACCGCTCGACTAGTTCGTTGCTCACCAGTGTAAGGATTAATCGTTGTGCAACTGGCAAGTAAAAACGGAAGTGCCAGGATTAGGAAGAGGTTTGAATTTAGTTTATTGTTCACGCTGGAAAACTCCTGTGGGTTTTGGCCCGTTGAAATGAGTAAAGCAATTTTCTTACAAAGTTTTTTAGATTGTAAGGCCAGCAAGGCTTACTTCTATTAGAAGTGTGAGCTGTAGCAATTTATTCACGAATTAATTGAAGCAGAAAGGTTTACCTGGCATCCACAATCATAAAAGTGGCATTGGTTTTGGCGACCAATTTTTCATTACTGAAGATAGTAATTTCGGCTCGGAACAACCTTTTCCCCGCGTGAATTATCTCAGCTTCGGCCTCCAGCGACGCTCCTTGCGGTGGACGTATAAATGAAATACTTAAATCCGTAGTGGCTGACAATTTCCCTTCGGGCCGCACAGATCTCACTGCAACACCTGCCGCTGTATCAGCTAATGAAGTTAATACTCCGCCATGCACGCGACCGCCATTATTCAAATGATGATCCTTTAGATCCATGCGGCATTTGGCCTTACCATTAGCAAATTCAAGAATTTCAATTCCCAGAAAATCACCATAGGGGCTAATCGGCATTCCTTTGTTCGA
>Ga0315334_10002919_pt1 | contig 10684 bp, 9 predicted proteins | sample M150034915metaG_FD_205555 | JGI IMG/M metagenome (GOLD analysis project Ga0315334, IMG submission 205555) | Ammonia-oxidizing marine archaeal communities from Monterey Bay, California, United States - M1 500m 34915 | ecosystem: Environmental > Aquatic > Marine > Intertidal zone | place: USA... | reverse complement strand
GTTCATATCCCGCCGCGCTAGAACGCTTTATCCAGATCTGAGACGCCTTACTACCGATGTATCCTTTTCTGGACCACGTCATTCCTTCGCGGGTGAACAGAACGGACTTGCCGTCCGGCGCTAATGCCGCCATGGCGCCATAGGCGTCGAACAGTAGGTGCTCACCACTTTGTGGAACTGTCGCAGAAATCGTAAAATATCTCGTATCCCAGCGAAACCAATGGTCGCGGCGCCCAGTGACAAACAATGATTGATTATCATCACTGAACCCGATCGGTCGAGTCCCTTCACTGTGAAAGGTCATTTGCGTCGGTGCCCCGCCATCAATGGACATTGTGTACGTCTGCTCAGCGCCAGTGCGATTACTTGTGAAAGCAATCGAATTACCATCGCTTGAAACGCAAGGATATCCTTCGGCCGCAGCATGCGCTGTCAAACGCGTAATACGCCCCCCGTTTGTGGGACCGCTCCACACATCTCCTCGCCATGAAAACACAACTTTATCACCATCTGGGGTAAGGTTAATACCCGAAACAAGTTTGACTGGTTCTGCATTGGCATAATCCGACAAAACTAGACAGACTATCAGTATATTGACACATTTTTTGATCTTATTCATCGCGTGATATTTCCACAGTAGAATATAATGAATTGGTATTTGTCTTAGCATAATTACACGGACAAAGGACTCAAGTCCTTAAATGGCTTTGAGATGGTGATCTATTATCTGCTATATTTGTTCCAAATCAATTTGGCCGCTCCCCTAAATGTGAAGACTATCCCTCTAAACTTGACCCGCGATGGCTGATACACCTATTAAACCACTTCTACATACTCTCCTGTGCATTAACGCCTTGTATTTGATTGCAGGTGCCTCTTACTCCCAAGAAGTAGCAAGCTCACAATCCACTATAAAAATGGCGGAGTCTGCTGTTCACTGGTACAAACCACTGGCAGGCGGCCCTCTTAAATTATTGGTCATTTTAGCCGCGGATAACGCCAACGAAGTTGATGAACTAGCACAACGTCTGGATATGGTTGCGAACGTCATTCAAACTCCCGCACGCGATGTTTGGCACCGTCCGCTCTCTGAGTCTGAACAAGTTAATTCCCTCACAAACAGGCATCTCGGATTAACAAATAAATACGACTGCATCCTGATAGGAAAGGTTGCTTGGGACGTGATCCCAAATGGGGAGCGTGAATTAATTATCAAACACGTCGAACTGGGGGCAGGTTTAGTCTACGTCAGTCCGTACTTGCAGGATGCGACCAGTTCAAAAACAAACTCAACTACCGTAAAATTCAATGAACTCTTTCACGGTTCAGACAACCTGGGCCTATACCGCACAGTTTATGCCCGAACTGCCTATGCCTTCAGCCAGTTAGTTCATTATCGTGATCGTTTGGTAACCTCTGATTTACCCGCCTTGCCACGTGAACTTTATCGGCAGTCACCATTGTTCCTGTCGTCACGGACGTTAGGGAAGGGACGAATTATCGCACTGGATTATGACGACACGGGAGTCATTGGTTTAAACATCCCGGCCTTAATTCCCTTTGTCGATACAGACCACTATAACGCTCTTACCAAACAGATTGTTCCGGCAAGACGTGATCTTTGGTTGTTCGGGTTAACGATGGCCGTCCTGCACTCTAGCAGCCGATATTCAACCTCACAGGTTTCATTTCTCATCAAAAGCGTCGTGCCAACGCCGCTCGTGGACCGCAATATTGTGACTCCTCGGCATTTGCGTGAAATGAATCCGCGCCAATTCTATCGATACCGATTGTCCGACGCAGAGTATTACGTTGTTCCACCTCGAGCAGACGAGTCATTAAAAACTTTTCACTACCGAATCCGCTCATCTTTCAACAAGACCATCGTAGCGAAAAATATCGAAATCACCGAACAGGATAAGATAAACTTCAAGCTACCACTGCTTGAAGAAGGGCATTACCTGTTGGATGGGTTCTACCTGGATAAACATGGGAAGGTCATAAACTCAGGCAATACTTCTATTCAAGTCGTCAGCGTCAGCAAAATCCGAGATTGTAAAATATCGTTAGCTGACCTCCGTGACAACGGAAACTCGGATTGTGAGCTTGTCTTGTCACAGCGTCTGGCGGACAACCAACACGTCGAAATTTCTATTACTGATATCTCTGGAACTGAGTTGCAAACGATTGCATTTGTCTCCGATGCATTTTCGCGAAAATTCAGGTTCTCGTTGAATTCGCAGAACCTACCCGCACATCCGTTTGTATTGCAGTCCGCCATTGTTGACCGTGACGGCGTCGTTGTTCGTCATCGCATTCTAGTCGATCCGCATTCACGCAAGTAGGCACTAACATCTCACCAACATTGTTCTCGCCAACCATTGCAGTTCTGTGGCGCTGCCATTACAAATCGCTTAATAACTAGTGTTCTAATTTTGGTATACTAAAGAGCTTTAACGTCCTCTGGCCCTTCGGAAATAGCTCCCATGCGTTTGTTATCGCTAGCACTTTTTTGCCTGTTTTCTTACTCAGTGTACGGTACCGACAAGTATGCTGCACCAACGTGTGACATCTTGGTTCAAAACGGGCGCGTTGTCGATGGTTCGGGCAACCCGTGGTTTTATGCTGACATAGCAATCGAGGATGGTAAAATATCAGCTATCGGTAAAAGGTTACCACATATCGCTGTTGTCAAGATTGACGCGACCGGCTTAATCGTTTCGCCTGGTTTTATTGATATTCACTCACACTCCGATATTAACATTCTGAAGGACGGCCTCGCCCAGAGTAAAATTAGGCAAGGAGTCACGACGGAAATACTTGGCGAAGGAGGCTCCGCAGCACCGTCAACCGGAGTCCGCGCTCCGCGTAGCCTGCAAATTGACGAAAAGATATATCGGTGGAGCACGTTTACCGAATACTTTGACCTCGTCGACAAAAGAACGATTTCCGTCAACGTCGCCAGTTACGTCGGCCTCAGCACAATTTGGGAATGCGTCATGGGTAACTCTTTTGCGCGGCCTAACGAAACGCAGTTTTCTGAGATGGAACGATTGATTAAAATCGCGATGCAACAAGGCGCGTTGGGACTTTCTTCGCAAGTAATGATGCCCCCCGGATCACTTGCTACAACCAATGATTTGGTCCGACTTGCGACTGTTGTAGCTCCGTTCGGTGGTTTGTACTCTACGCATATACGCAACGAGGGATTAGGCGTATTTGCTTCCGTTAAAGAGGCGATTGCCGTTGGCGAACAAGCAGGGATTCCCGTCGATATCATCCATATTAAGATTGCTGATGAATCGAATTGGGGCCGGATGAATGAAGTTGTTCAATTAATCGAAGCAGCGCGACTTAGAGGCGTTGACGTCCAAGCGAACGTCTACCCCTATACACGCGGGAATAATAATCTGATCAGTATCATACCGCCTTGGGCGCACGAGGGAGGGACTAAACGATTGCTGGAACGACTTGCAACTCCCGCGGACCGCAAGCAAATACATCATGATATCATTAATGGGACTGATGATTGGTACAACCATTACACCGCGGTGGGAGGCGACTGGAGTCGCATGTTAATTAGTGGCAACCACCAATTCCGTGGTTTGACGATGGATCGGGTGTTTATGTTGCGTGGTAATCCAACAGATAAAGTGGATGACCTGCTGTCCTTACTTCAAGAAAATGGAGGAGGAATCTCAACCGTGTATGCCCACCATACGGAGAAGGACATGAACTACGTGCTCCAACAATCGTGGTGCAGCGTTGGCTCAGATGGATCTGCTTATGCAATTGACGGACCGTTGCGAGTGGGGAATCCACACCCCAGAAACTTTGGCACATTTCCTCGAGTGTTAGGCAAGTACGTGCGCCAACAAAAGTTGCTTTCACTCGAGGACGCAGTGCGAAAGATGACTTCACTGAATGCAAACAAGGTCGGACTACGAGATCGGGGGACGATCAAAATTGGCTTCGCAGCAGACGTTGTTATCTTTGACGCAAAAGCAGTCATCGATCGGTCAACGTATACCGCACCTTTCGCCTATCCAGTAGGCATACCCTACGTCATTGTAAACGGCGAATTGACGATTGAAAACGGTAAACACACGGGGGCTCGGGCCGGTACGTCGTTGCGAAAAATTACCCCGCTCAATACTCCTTAGAACCGCGGTCTTCACTAACCAACTCCGCTGCCGTCCGCTGCAAAAGAACCGGCCCCGAAGGTGGCAATCATTGACTAGCATGTTCCCGGGGTCCGGCCGCTTTACCAGGTACTCGCGGGTCATGAACACCCGTCAATAATCCCGTTGAGGGATCACGATAAATCATTTGGGTTGTACCGGTGGAACCACCAATGAGAACAGTATGCCCCCTCTTTCGCAATGATTCGGCGATCATACCGTCTGTACCAGATTCCAAATAGACTTTATTCGGCGACCATTGATGGTGAAACCGCTTCTCGCCGATTGCTTCCTCTGGACTCATCCCTAAATCCAAAACGCGTATCGCGCCCAACAGTGCGTTTGTTATGATTCGCGGACCACCGGCCGCGCCTAGCGTCATCACCGGTTGGCCATCCTTAAGAATAATCGTCGGACTCATACTTGATAGTGGCCGTTTAAACGCCACTACTTCGTTGGCCTCTGACCCAATTAACCCAAATGCGTTGGGCACGCCTGGTGCAATCGAAAAATCGTCCATTTCATTGTTTAAAACTACGCCTGTGCCGGGCACTATAACCTTAGAACCAAATGAAGTATTTACTGTGGCTGTGATCGCGACCCAAAAACCCTCCGCATCAACCGCTGTGATATGAGTTGTGTGCCGATCGAATATCTTAGTGTCGTCTAGTGCGGGCGTGCCATGTGACAATACCGTGTTAGCCTTATTCAAATCAATTTTAGCGCTCAACTTCCTAGCGTATTCCTTTGAAACCAGGCCGAGCGGTACTTTGGCGTATTTCGGATCACCTAACCAATACGCGCGATCGGCAAAAGCTAATTTCATGGATTCAATAACCACGTGTCTAAAATCATTGGGATTTTGTCCGTATATTGTTTTAAGATCGTATTGTTCCAGAATGTTTAACATCTGCGCGACGTGCACTCCCCCCGAACTTGGCGGAGGAAATCCTACGACGGTATAGCCTCTAAAAGTGGAAATAACTGGCGTTCGTGAGATGGGCCGGTAACGACGAAAATCGCGCAGGGCCAAGATACCGCCGTTATGTTCCATCCAACGACTAATCAGGACGGCAGGTGGGCCACGGTAAAAATACTTGGATCCGAACGCCTGAATTCCAGCAAGCGTTTTTCCGAGGTCAGTTTGAACAAGCTTGGTACCTGCCTTGCGGGGTTCATCGTCACTGTCGAACAATACTTCTCGCGAACCAGAGAACTGACTTAACAGTCGGCTTTTGGAACGAATTCTTTCGGCATATTTTTCAGGAATTGTGAACCCCTCGACGGCATAAGTTATGGCATCACCGAGTAAATCACTCCACGGCTTTCGACCAGCAATCTGCCATGCCATTTCATATGCCGCCACGGCGCCTGGTACGCCGGACGCCAGCGGGCCAACTTCAGATGCGCCAGGTATGGGCCTTCCATCCCTCAAGTACATGTCGGGTTTCGCGGCCCGCGGTGCCATCTCGCGACCATCAATTGCAAGTAACTTCCCATCTGGAGTGCGAATCAGGATGAAGCAACCACCGCCTATTCCCGAGTTGTACCCGTCTACTACCGACAGCGTAAAGGCTGCGGTAATCGCCGCGTCAACCGCATTACCTCCCTGTTGTAATACTCGCACTGCGGCGTCCGTGGCCTCTGGACGTACTGTTGAAACCATTGCCTTATAACTCGTGGAAAGATTTCGCTGCCCAACCGCGCTCTGCGTAATAACAAAACACGCTAACCCGATAAAAGCGATTGTTCGATTAATTCTTTTGACCATTTTTCCCCAAAACCATCCTGTCAATCCTTGACGGAATCTACGCCACACTAACCCAGACTATCACCAAGTTATATGGTAGCGAATTAAAAAAGCCATATAGACCCAGTTGGCAAAATATGCCGCCAGAACTAGGTAAAGCATCGCTGATCCCTATAAATTCCATATAAATCCTCGACTATTTTAAGATGGAATTATCCACTACATTACCAAAAGCGGCGCGAAGCTGCGCAACTTACACAAATTTTACTGTTGAGTACTCGCATTCCACTGCGCATATTCTCAACTTAACGGAAACCACTCGCCGATAAACCTAGCAACAGTACGCGTAACTGATTTTTTACGGAGAAATTTATCATGGACGGTAAAACACTAATTAAGAGCGTTAAGGGTTGGGTTAAAGAACTCACAGAAATTGGCGTTCTGCTTATCGCTTTAAGCGTCGTTTTCGCATTATTGTTAGGCGATAACGTTCCTTTCCTTAGCGGAGCGGCAGATGTTGTTAACAATATCACGGCAATGATTAGCAGTCTTGGCGAACAAGGCATGGTCGGACTGATTGCCCTGGGCGTTATTCTTTACATTTTCAATCGTAAAGAAAAGACTGCATAGCAGGCAAACAAATGCAAGAACTATGGCCGGCCCGGGTATTCACTCGGCGCCGGCCTTTTTTTATGCGTAGGCGGCCAGGTATCGTTAATACAAGATACGCACTAGTAACGATTCAATAGAGAATACTTTTGAATACCCGAAAGCTGGAAATGATCTAAATTTCAGCACCGCACATTCACCTTGTTGACATTCGCATCTGAACCAAACCCAAATTTACTGCCGAAGTATTGCGGATTTCGATCAGATATCTCCAGACCAATTTGCTGACCTTAGTATAGACATTTGTGTCGTGTTGCAGTTGCAATACAAAGCTTCGGACTGCTTGTAAACACCTCTTTGAGTATGCCATAATAGCGTTTCATGATATATCACTCAAACTAGGTTGAAACAAATGCAGATCTCGAAATACACAACATCAATTATCTTATTTCTTATTCTTTCATTGACGTTGTCCGTACAAGCCGTGGAGCCGGTGCGAATGGGTTCTGGCTATATGACCTTTGATACGGTTCCGGGATGGGGATTACGCCCGGATGGCTCCTCTTCTCTGGGAGCCACACACGGTGGGGTCGTCGTAGATGGTATGGGCAATGTATATACAAGCGCCAATAAAGGGGTCGTTGTTTTTTCAGCAGACGGAAAAGTCATCAAGGAACATTTGGGTGACAAATATTCCAATATTCATGACATGGAAATCCGCGTGGAAGGTGATCATGAATTTATTTACGGTGCCCGAAATGCAAATGCCGAAGGTATAAAATTTAACGCCCACAGCGGAGAGATAGTATTAACACTCCCGTTTCCCAAAGAATCTGGACTTGACCTCAAAAAGTTTAGCCCCACGGCCATTACTGTGATCGCTAATGGTGACATCTTTCTCTCCGATGGCTACGCCAGCAATTACATTTTCCGTTTTGACAAGACTGGTAAATACTTAATGCATTTTGGTGAGAAAGGCAACGGTCTCAAACAATTCAATACGGCTCACGGGATGACACTCGATACACGTTACGACCCACCGAGGCTATTGGTGTGCGATCGAAATCACACCCCGAAGGGTCGCTTGGTACATTACAGCCTTGAAGGAGAATTCATTTCCGTGGTTATCACCGGTTTGGGCATGCCAACATCGGCAGCCGTGCAGGGCGACTTTGTTTCGGTACCTGATCTGCACGGACGCGTCGTTATCCTTGACAAAAGCAACACGATCATATCTGTGCTGGGCCACAACATTGATCGTGGTGCCGGGCGAAGTTTCAATATCCCCCAGGACAAATGGGTGGAAGGTGTATTCAGTGGAACACACGGATCCTATTGGGATGCAGATGGCAATTTATATGTTCAGGACTGGAACGTAGCGGGCCGCATAATCAAACTCGTACGCGTTAAATGATGCATTCATCACTGATTCGTCAAATTATTCTACTCGCGGCACTCTGCATGACAGTAAAATCACTGTCAGCGGAGCAACTTGAATATGTGACGGTTAATGACGTGAGCTACCGCCGCAAACTCGTTGCATCGCCGTATGCCTCCGAACGCTGTCGGCTAGATATCTATTATCCATCCAACGCGAAGGTGTTCGCAACCGTCGTTTGGTTCCATGGCGGTGGATTGAAAAATGGAAATCGTTATATACCAGATGCTCTGAAGGACCAGCAATTAGCCATCGTTTCTGTTGGTTATCGGTTAAGCCCAAAAGTAAAAGTTGCAACGGTACTCGACGATGCCGCCGCGGCCGTCGCGTGGACATTCAATAATATTGATAACTACGGTGGGACTCGCGACCTGATATTTGTTGCCGGCCATTCTGCCGGAGGTTATATAACTAGCATGCTCGGTTTAAATGAGAAATTGTTGGAAGCTCAAAATATTGATTCAAATTCAATAGCCGGCCTTATCCCGTACAGCGGCCATGCGATCACCCACTTTACAGCGCGAGCGGAGCAGGGCATCGGAGATAAACAACCGATTATTGATAAATGGGCACCGTTGTTTCATGTAAAAAAAACATGCCCTCCGATGTTGTTGTTGACCGGCGATCGGGACCTAGAATTGTTGGGGCGTTACGAAGAGAACGCCTATTTCTGGCGGATGATGCGAGTACAGGGTAACACCACCACGACATTGCGGGAAATAGAGGGCTGCGATCATGGTCAGATGGTGCGTTTAGGGCATCCTTTGCTGATTGAATTTGTGACCCACCGTACCAGCGAAATTCAAGCTGCATTAAAATAGTAAAATGTCGATGCCTTTTTTCAATGGGGAGATTTTAATTGTTTCAACACATTTGGACGACACCACAATATCTATTTCTGGCGTTATTTTGTTCCTGTGGGTTTATCCCGTTACCGGCAAATTCCGAGGAGACAACCAATACGGCCGCACCTCCTAATATTGTACTTATCCTGGTCGACGACCTTGGTTGGATGGACCTCTCATGTCAGGGCAGTGACTATTTCCGCACCCCGAATATCGATCGCCTCGCCTCGCAGGGCATGCGGTTTACGGACGCCTATGCTGCATGTGCCGTCTGCAGCCCTACTCGAGCAGCTGTAATGACCGGTCGCTGGCCAGGGCGGGTGGGGGTTACGGACTGGATACGTGCTCGCTTCCAACGAGGAAGTCAGGCAACTCCCATGAAAACGCAAACTGAATATGTGGGTGGGAACAACAGAAAACTTCTCTGTCCCCCCAATCCGTTCTGGATGGAAAAAGACGAAATAACCATCGCAGAACTATTAAAACCCGCCGGTTACGTATCGTGTCACATCGGCAAGTGGCACCTTGGCGATCCCGCATGGTACCCTCAACAGCAGGGATTCGATATCAACATTGCGGGATGCGACATTGGGCAACCGCCTTCATATTTTGACCCCTACAAGCACCCTCGTTACAACTTTGACAATCAAATGATTCCCCGAGAACTAGGAGAGTTCCTAACGCATCGAGAAGGGTACGAAGCAAAACAATTTATACAGCAGAATAAGTCGAGGCCCTTTTTCTTGTCGTATTGCCCATATGCTGTTCACACACCAATTCAGGCGATCGCAGAGGTCGCCGCAAAATACGTTCACCCCAACAAAAGTGCAAATAATGCAAAATACGCGGCTATGGTCGAGAGCGTGGATGATGCCGTAGGGATGATTATGGAAACACTCCAGGAAACTGGCCTTGCCGAGCGGACATTATTGATTTTCACGTCCGATAATGGCGGACTCAAAGGGCCAACGGACAACAGTCCCCTTCGCTCGGGCAAGGGGTACGCTTATGAGGGGGGCATTCGAGTACCATTGATCGTACGTTGGCCCGGCGTAGTTGGCGCCGGAACGACCAGTAACGAACCCGTCAGCAGTGTCGATTACTTTCCATCCATAGCGGATGCAGTCGGGTGCGATATTCCAAGCGACCATGAAATTGACGGAAAATCTCTCTTGCCTCTTTTAAAGTCCGCTGGCCGGCACTCTCTAAATCGCGACTCTATATACTGGCACTTCCCCCACTATCGCCATTCTCCCGGACCCTATTCGATCATCCGTTCCGGCGATTGGAAATTGATCAAATGGTACGAAGGGGGTTTTGAACTCTATAATCTCAAAAACGATATTTCGGAAAAAATCAACATGGCGGCCGCCATGGCTAGTAAGGTAAAGGAACTTGACCGCCAGCTCACGGCGGAACTGTCCCGCATCGGCGCGAAAATCCCAAAACCCAATCCCAACTATGTCAACAAATCCAAGTAAACAAGTTTACTGTAGTGCGAATTATTGTTGGGTCTGTTTTTATGAATAAAATCCTGTGTCTAAATCTGATGAGTACCTTTCTGGCAACGTTAGCAATTTTTGCAACCATCCTCGGCGGGGTGGTATTGGCTTTTGACAAATCGTTGTGGCCCCTAGATGGACAAGTTCTCTATATCGGTCATATTTCTCACGTTCTCGTGATTCCCACCAGTATGGTGGCATTTATAGAAGGATACAGGGCGACTCCCAGACTGCAAGCGGCATGGTTGGCGACGCAAGGAACTATATTTGTTTTGTCTCTGACAGCCATTATCCTAATCGGTCCCGGAATGTTCAATTATGGCTGGTGGCCATCATGAGTTGAGTTCCTGATAATCACG
>Ga0315334_10002918_pt1 | contig 10687 bp, 10 predicted proteins | sample M150034915metaG_FD_205555 | JGI IMG/M metagenome (GOLD analysis project Ga0315334, IMG submission 205555) | Ammonia-oxidizing marine archaeal communities from Monterey Bay, California, United States - M1 500m 34915 | ecosystem: Environmental > Aquatic > Marine > Intertidal zone | place: USA... | reverse complement strand
ATTTTAAAATTGATTTTAAGATTAGGATATAAAAGGCATAACGAATCTAATTCGTGTGATCCCGATTATTATCGTGAGAATCACTCTTTAATTTCAAGAAATTTGAGATAAAGAATGATGCTTAGCACATGCAACAACAGCACATACTATGCATCATAGGTTCTGTAACTAAAACAGATGTATTAGATAGGTAATTAGCTGAAGAACCATATTGGTTTTCAGAATGAGTTCTCGATTTGTTAATTGTTTTCATTTTGCAATTCTTTATATATTCCCCTGAAACATTCAGGAGATAGGAATTGGCACCGGTTTTCCAACCTCATTTTTAGAGACTTCAAGTTGGTTGCCAGAAGGTCATAGAGCCTAATCTCTCGCTTCTTCTTTATAAACAATTACAAGTTGCGAATGGCAACATAATAATTGAATTCTGAGGCAAATCTAAATAATATTTTGTTAAATCAAATAAAAATGATTTAAATTTTGAAAATTAACTTTTAAAATAGAGCTTTAATAACAATGTTCTGCAACCTATCTAAGAATAATGCGACCCAATTTAGCCGCCAATTGTTTTTTAATCTGAAGTAAGTTGACTTGTTCTTGCAACAGTTGCATGCTTTTATCTTCAGATTTTTCAACCTTAAGTGCCGCCTGATTATTTAAAATCCGTTGATTTAACTTACTCAACTTAAAAGCATGTATAGTATTAATAATCGCCTTACTTAATTGTTGTTCTTCCGTAATGGTAAATATTTTATGAGTTTCCCAATTTGGACTTAATTCATGTTTATTAGAAAATATATTTATAGCAAACTGGCTAATGTTATTATCTGGATGATTTATAAAATCGTGATGGGAAAGTATTGTTTCGTTATTAAGTTTCTCAACATAAAAATTAAATACCTTTTGATAGGTTTCATTTTCAAATGTGATTCCATCATTATTAATGTTTGTAATAATATAAATGGCTACTGAAACTTCTTTAAAAAATAATTCTTTATCTTCGTTAATAGATTTTACCTTAATGGTATTGGCTCCATAATTAACCAACAATCGAATAATATCTCTCTCCCAATGTTTTAAATCAGAACCAAGTGTTTCTTTTTTCTCCCCAATTATAGGTGGAAAATCTTCAATACTTTTTTCTTTTAGGTTAGTTTTTTGTGAGAAGTTTTTCCTTAAGATTTTGTTTGTTTCGTTTATTAATGCTTGTTCTGGAATGTCTAGTAAATTGCTGCATTCGTTTGTATAAACCGACCTTTTAATTTGATCAGGAATAATTGCAATACTACTAACGATATCTTTTACCAGGTCTATTTTTTTAATAGGGTCATTACCAACATCCTCAATTAAAATGGCTGTTTTAAAACGGATAAAATCTTGAGCATTTTTTGTGATGTATTCTTTTAATTCTTGGGTAGAATGATTTTTTGCATAGGAATCAGGGTCTTCTCCATCAGGGAACAAAACTACTCTCACGTTCATTCCCTCCTGCAAAATCATATCAATACCTCTAAACGAAGCTTTTATTCCCGCAGCATCCCCATCAAACAAAATAGTGATATTGGGTGTAAATCTCCGAATCAACCGAATTTGACCTTCAGTTAACGAGGTTCCCGAAGAAGAAACCACATTTTCTACACCAGATTGGTACAGTGAAATAACATCAGTATATCCTTCTACTAAATAGCAAATATCTTCCTGTGAAATGGCTTTTTTGGCATAGTATATCCCATAAAGCACCTTACTTTTACTATAAATTTCAGATTCTGGTGAATTTAAATATTTTGCCGATTTTTCTTCCGTTTTTAAGATTCTTCCCCCAAACCCCAATACTCTACCCGATAAATTATGGATTGGAAATATAACCCTTCCTTTAAATCGGTCGAATTTTTTATCCTCCTTAACAATTGACAACCCCGATTTATCAAGATATTTTAGATTGTGACCTGCCTTTTCTGCTTCATCTGTAAAAGCTGTCCAACTATCAGGATTATAACCTAATTGAAATTTATCTATAATATCTTCTCTAAACCCTCTTTCCAAAAAATAGCTTAATCCTATAGCCTTTCCTTCATCGGATTCATGTAATTGTTTTTTAAAGTAATTGGCTGCATAATTAGAAACGATGTATAAGCTTTCCCTTTCATTCGCTGCTACTTTTTGTTCATCAGTAAGCTCTTCTTCCTCTATTTCAATATTATATTTTTTAGCAATAAATTTAAGTGCTTCTGGGTAGGAGAAATGCTCATGCTCCATTATAAAATTAATCGAGTTTCCAGCTTTTCCACAACCAAAACATTTATAAATTCCCTTAGCCGGAGATACTGTAAAAGATGGCGTTTTTTCATTATGAAAAGGGCAATTCCCTAAAAAGTTTGCTCCTCGCTTTTTTAAAGGAACAAATTCCCCAACAACATCTTCAATAATTGCAGACTCAAATATTTCATCTATGGTTTGCTTTGGAATCATTAAAAATCTTTTTCCTCTATAAGCAAACCGTGTTCATTGTAAAACTTCCAATGACCTATTTCCTTATCATTTTCATATTGCCCTTCATACCTTAATTTGCCATTTGGAAAATATACCTGTGCTTCTCCTTCTCTTTTTCCCTCTTTAAAAACTCCTATACTTTGGACTTTCTCATTATTAAAATAAGCTATCCATTTCCCTTCTCTCTTTCCGTTTAAAAATTTACCCGACATTTTTAGTATTCCATTTTGATGAAAATATTTTTCTTCCAATTTAATCTCCTTTCCATCAATTGTGTTAAAGTAACTAACTTTTTTTGATTGATTATCTGGGTAGGTACTTTCAATTTTTTTAATTAATGGGCTTTCGCATGAAACTAAAAAAATAACAACTATTAAATAAATAACTCGGTTCATATCATTTGGTTCTTTCAGTAGTATATATTACAAGTTCGGCCAATGCTAAATTTGCTTCATTTTGATCAAACTCTTTTAATAAATTTAGTGCTTTATCTTTAAAATTGTGCATTGCCTTTTGTGCATATTCTATCCCCCCTGTTTCAATTACAAAATTGATTACTTCCTTTACTTTTTTCTTGTTATCATTATGTTTTTTAACAATTTTAATCATTTTTCTTTTTTTAGATGAAGTCGTATTGTTTAATGAATAGATTAACGGAAGTGTCATTTTTTTCTCTTTGATGTCAATTCCAGTAGGTTTTCCAATTGTAGCACCATCACTTCCATAATCAAATAAATCGTCTTTTATTTGAAAAGCTATACCTGTATATTCGCCAAACAACCTCATCTTTTCTACAATAGTTGGCTCAACACCTACAGAATTTGCTCCTGAAGCACAACAAGAGGCAATCAAGGTTGCTGTTTTTTGACGAATAATATCATAATATACATTTTCTGTTATGTCTAATTTTCTTGCTTTTTCTATCTGCAATAATTCTCCTTCACTCATTTCTTTTACAGAATTTGACATGATTTTCAGCAATTCAAATTCTTCGTTTTCAACCGCTAATAATAATCCTTTTGATAATAAATAATCTCCAACTAAAACTGCTATTTTATTTTTCCAAATGGCATTAATAGAAAAAAATCCTCTTCGTTTATCAGCATCATCAACCACATCATCATGCACAAGAGTTGCTGTATGCAATAGTTCTATCATTGCTGCAGCACGGTAGGTAGAATCAGTTGTTTGCCCAAATAACTTAGCAGATAGAAACACAAACATAGGCCGCATTTGTTTACCCTTTCGTTTTATGATGTAGTGCATTATCTTATCCAATAATGAAACTCTACTCTTCATTGATTCTCGAAATCTAGGTTCAAATTCCTTGATTTCTTGCTCGATTGGTTTCTTAATTTGGTCTAATTTATTCATTAGGGAATCAAAGGTAGTAAAAGGTTGTCTATATGATAATCAATAAGGAATAAACTTTATTACTTTTAGAGACTATTAAACTGCTATAATGAAAAAAATCTATTACTTATCAACCTGTTCTACATGTGTTCGAATTATCAAAGAACTATCTATTGATGATTCTTTCGATTTTCAAGATATTAAATTTGAAAAAATAACCCTAGATCATCTCGAACAAATGAAACAATTGAGTGGCTCCTACGAAAATTTATTTAGCCGAAGAGCAATTAAGTATAAATCATTGGAATTAAAAGATAAAGTTCTAACTGAGGCTGATTATAAATCTCTAATTTTAAAAGAATATACCTTCTTAAAACGGCCAGTAATTATTATTAAGGATAAAATATTTATTGGCAATTCCAAAAAAGAAATTGACTTAGTTAAAAATGAGCTAAATAATAACTAAACTTAATTTTTGAAACTAAAAATTCCATATTACAAAATAATAATATCAATTGTAATCTCGGCTATTAGCATTGAATTTTATGCTCAAGAAATTCCTAAAATCGGTCTTGTTTTAAGTGGAGGAGGTGCAAAAGGAATAGCGCATATTGGTGCAATTAGAGCATTAGAGCATAAAGGAATTAAACCTGATTATATAGTTGGCACAAGTATGGGAGCATTAATTGGAGGAATGTATGCTATTGGATATTCTCCCGATGACATTGAAATAATAATAAAAAATATAGATTGGGAGTATCTATTAAATGATGAAATAAAACGAAGTAATTATTTAATAGACCAGAAAGGAAAAAATCGAACGTGCTTTATGAGTTTTCCGTTAGATGGTATAAAACCAAAAATACCTAGTGGGTTATTCGCTGGTGATAATATTCTTGCATTAATAGAAATTATCACTAGAAATTACAGTCGGGAAGTTAATTTTGACGACTTACCAATTCCATTTAGATGTATTGGAACAAATATTGAAACCGGTACCGAAAAAGTATTTTCCAATAATCGATTGTCCGATGCTTTAAGGGCAAGTATGTCTATTCCTTCGGTGTTTAAACCCTACGAAATTGATGAAGAACTTTATATTGATGGAGGGTTGGTAAATAATTTCCCAACAGATGTTGCCACATCCATGGGAGCAGAAATTATTATTGGAGTAGATGTTGGATCAAGTCCTAATAAAAAAGAAGATATTAACACAATTGTTAAGGTACTGAGTCAAGCAACAAGTTTTTATAATTATAAGATTGCAAAAAAAAACAAAGCCTTATGTTCTATTTATATTCGGCCAGATATAACCGATATTAGCCTGTTAGGTTTTGATGATGTAACTAATATAATAGATAGAGGGTTTCAAGCTACAATAGATGAAACTAATTTAATCGATTCAATTTTTGAAAATTTTAATCTACAACCCATTTTAGGAAAAAACTGTATTAATCCATCTTTTCAATTAGATTCCGTAATTGTTAATATAAATATCAAAAGAGAAAAAGATGTCACACGTTTAATTACTCGAAAATTAAGCCTAAAAAAAAATAGTGTATTTACTAACCAAAAGCTTGCAAATAAAGTTAATCGAATTTATGCCTCAAATTACTTTGAGCAAATTTCATTAACCTTTCAGAAAAAGGATAGTTCCAACTATAATGTTCATCTAAAAATAAAAGAAAAAAAACAAAATGAAATCGAAATAGGATTGCGTTTCGACAACCAATTTGGTATTAACCCGTTAATTAAAACTAATTTTAAAAACCTCTTAATTTATGGGTCGTCATTTGAAGTTGGTATTGTTCCGGGGCAAAGTCCACAGTTAAAATTACAATATACAACCGATAGAGGATCTGGGGTTGGCATAGGATCACTTTTTATTTATGATAAATTTGAGGTTTTTACCTATCAAAATAGTATAAAAGAAAATACCTTGTTTTACCGAAGAGCGAAATGGAATTTATTTACTCATACCAACATAGGCAATGCAAATCTTATTCTTTTAGGCCTTGAGGCTTCAGTTTTCACAATTAATGCCAGCCAACAGACTGAGGACATATTTAATTTTATCGATAAAAATTTCAATCTTTTTTTATCTTACCAAGTGGATACGTGGGATAGGTCCTATTACCCGAATAAAGGATTCAATTTAAAAGCTAGAGGAGATATTATTAAACAAAATGATGCATCTCTTTTGAATACAATTTGGTTAAGAGCAAATTCAATTATTCCAATGTCTAAAAAATTTAAAATTATTCCTGAAGGGTTCATTGGAATTGGGTCATTAGGAGTTGATTCAAGTAATTACAGATTTGAAACAGGCGGATTGTCAAAAAATAAAATAGAATGGCACAATTCATTTCCTGGATTGCAATTTTTAGAGCATAATTCAAGTAATATATGGATTGCTAGTGCTTCATCTAGATACGAATTTAGATCGAATCATTTTTTAACCTATATGTTTGCCGTTGCTTCCTTAACCAATAGTACGGCCAATTTATTTTCTAAAAACAGTACTATTTACAAGGGAATGAGTTTAAAATATGGTTGGCTCAATAGATTTGGGCCATTTGAGTGTACAATTGATTACTCGTTAGACAATAAAAATTCTTACACCTTTTTAAGCTTTGGCTATTGGTTTTAATAAATAAAAATGAATAGTAATATCAAAGCCCATATTGCTCTTTTAATAGCTAATATCATTTATGGTGTAAATTACACCGTAGCTAAAGATGTTATGCCAGAGTTTATTTTACCTTTTGGTTTTATCTTTTGCCGTGTTGTTGGAGCACTTAGTTTATTTTGGATTATTCATTCGTTTAACTATGAAAAAGTGGATAAAAAAGATATGCTTTTAATTGCTGTTTGTGGTTTTTTTGGTGTTTTTGCTAACCAGCTTATGTTCTTTTATGGGCTAAATCTTACCACACCAATTAATGCAGGAATTATCATGACCTCTAATCCTATTTTGGTAATTATTGCATCGGCTATTATTCTCAAAAATAAAATTACCGTGCTTAAAGTTGGCGGAATATGCTTAGGAATAACTGGAGCTCTATTATTGTTATTATTTAAAAATGATTTTTCATTTGGATCTGATACACTGACTGGTGATGCCTTTATTCTTTTAAATGCATTATCCTATGGAATTTATTTGGTGTTGGCTGTTCCATTAATGAAAAAATATAAGCCTTTAACGATTATAAAGTGGGTGTTTACCTTTGGTGCAATTTTCGTAATCCCTTTTGGAATAAAGGAATTTACCGAGATTCAATGGAGCACTTTCCCATCTGATATTTGGCTTAAATTTTCTTTTGTTGTAATAGGAACTACCTTTTTTGCCTATCTGCTCAACATCTATGGGTTAAAACAAATGAATCCATCCGTTGTTGCTACTTACATTTATCTACAGCCATTATTGGCAGCGGTTTTTGCTATATGGGCAGGAAAAGATTCATTAGACTGGATTAAGATAATTGCAGCTATATGTATCTTTAGTGGAGTATATTTAGTGAGTAGAAAAAATCAAATTTAATCCTACACCAAAACACCTTATAATTTTAGTAATTCATTAGTATTGTTACATTTGTGTTCTAATTTTATTAGTATGATTAAATCAATGACCGGTTTCGGAAAGGCTACTGGAGAAGTAAATAACAAAAAAGTTACTGTAGAAATTAAATCTTTAAACAGTAAACAAGCCGATATTTCGGTTAGAATGCCTTCTTTTTACAAAGAAAAGGAGCTTGCTTTAAGGTCGTTCATAAATAAAAATTTGCAACGCGGAAAAATTGAACTTAATCTCTATGCAGAACTTTTAGGTGAAAATTCTAATACCAAGCTCAACACTGATTTATTTAAAAAATATTATGCTGAATTTAGGTCAGCTGCAGATGAAGTTAATCCAAATCATAATTCAGATTTAATCAGTATTATTTCCAAAATGCCTGATTTAATGAAATCAGAAAGAGAGGAATTAAATGAAAACGAATGGGCCAGCGTATTTAAAATAATAGAAGAAGCCTTTACTAAAATAAATGAATTTAGAACTGCTGAAGGTAACTCCCTTGAAAGAGAATTAACATTAAGGGTAAATAATATCACTAAATTGCTTGATAATGTTGAACAATACGAGCAAGTAAGAATAGAAACCGTTAAAACAAAAATTTTAGTCCATCTAAAAGAAGTGGTTGAAGATAGCAAAATTAATAAAGATCGATTTGAACAAGAACTTATCTATTATCTAGAAAAATACGACCTTACTGAAGAAAAAATACGGCTTTCTCAACATTGTAATTACTTTAAAGAAACTATGAAATCTTCCATTTCTGAAGGTAAAAAACTTGGTTTTATTTGCCAAGAAATGGGAAGGGAAATTAACACGCTAGGGTCTAAAGCTAATCACTCAGAATTACAAAAAATAGTGGTTCAAATGAAGGATGAATTAGAAAAAATTAAAGAACAAATACTAAACATTTTATAAGTGACAATGGAAGGAAAATGTATTATTTTATGTGCACCGTCAGGAGGTGGAAAAACATCAATTAAAAAATATTTATTGGAACAAGGATTAGATTTAGAATTTTCAATCTCTGCTTGCACTAGAGAAAAAAGAAAAAATGAAATTGATGGTATCGATTACCATTTTTTAACTGTTGACAACTTTAAAAACAGAATCGGCAATAAAGAATTTGTAGAATGGGAAGAAGTTTATAAGGATAACTATTATGGGACTTTAAAAACTGAAATTAATCGAATTTGGAATAGTGGCGGAAACGTTATTTTCGATGTAGATGTTGAAGGAGGCTTAAGTTTAACCAAACATTTTGGAGAAAAAGCCTTGGCAATTTTTATCAAAGCACCTTCATTAGAAGTCCTAGAAGATCGTTTAAGGAACAGAGGCACAGAAAGTGAAGCACTAATCCAAAACAGAATAATAAAAGCAGAAAAAGAATTAGAATACGCTAAATGGTTTGATACCGTTATCGTTAATGATGATTTAAAAAGAGCTCAACAAAGCGTGTTGACTATCGTAAAATCATTTTTAAAAATGTAACCGTATGAAAATTGGCCTTTACTTTGGCACCTTCAATCCTATTCATGTTGGACATTTAATAATTGCCAACCATATGGTCGATTACACCAAATTAGATCAAGTGTGGTTAGTAGTTTCTCCACAAAACCCACTAAAAACAAAAGCCTCTTTATTAGCCGATTATCATCGATTGGCTTTAGTTCGAATTGCAATAGAGGGAAACAACAAATTAAAAGCCTCTAACATTGAGTTTGATCTACCAAAGCCTTCATATACCATTGATACTTTAGCTTATATTAAAGAAAAATATTCTGAACATACTTTTTCATTAATAATGGGAGAAGATAATTTAAGAACACTTCATAAATGGAAAAATTACGAACAAGTATTAAAAAATCATTCCATTTTCGTTTATCCAAGAGCTTTAACAGAACAAGAAAGACAAGAACAGAAAAATAGTTTTTCTGTAAATAATATCAAAGCCCATCCAAACATCACAAACTGCGATGCTCCAGTGATGAAAGTGTCGGCAAGTTTCATCCGTAAAGCAATTAATGAGAAAAAAGATGTGCGCTATTTACTTTCTGAACCGGTTTACAACTATTTAACAGAAATGCATTTCTATGAAAAGTAGCTTAAAGTAAGTATGGTTAATAAAGATAAACAAATTAACTCAGCCAACCACCTTCTTTTAATGTTTTGGAAAAAATTGGCACTGATAATTGCTAATGGAATCGAAACCATTAAGAACGTGGCCAAATAATCAACCCCATTTACTATCAATGTTGCCAAACCAATAATAAACATTAATATAACAACAATTAACATTTTTCTTACCCTTACCACACTTTTGTTTAATGATGATAAGAAACCCATAAAAGCTGGCAAAAAAATAGTAATTATTAATGCAAAAAATACTTGCTGAAATAGAGAAAGGTCAACCCAATCCACCTTAAATATTGCGAGTTCATTATTACTAATTTTAAATTCATTTAAACTACCAAAAACAAATTTATATGTAAAATAATATATTAATGGAATACTTAACCCTAATAATGAAATTATAAAATCTCTCCATTTAGGGGTTGTTGTATAGCTTAATGTTATCCATATCAATACAAAATAAATAATGCATGGTAAGTAAATTAATGAAGCAATGCCTGTTAAAAAGGCCGCATTGAATAATATGACATAATTATTTTTTAATTTATACATTCTCAACAATTGATGAAATGCAATCAAAATAAACGAATTGGCTATAATAACCTGATTAAGGTTAAGTAAAAACAAATTACCACTGTTAAAAATCATTAACATTAAACTGGTTAAATACGAATTCTCCTTAAGCAGTTTATATTCATTAACAATTATATTCAAATAAACGGATTGACCAACAATCAATAAAATTGCCATTGAAATATCAACCCATTTAAGTTCAGTAGTTATAAGCCTAGGTAATTCAATTTCTAATTCAATGAAAAAAGCTGGCAACCACAAAACCATAGTCAATAAAAGAACTATACCATTTACTAGTTTTTGATTAGATTTAAATATACTAATTAACATTATGTAATATTAATCAATTATATTTTTGATTATTAAAGATAAGTTATACTTTTGTCACACATAAATTAATCTTATGACAGAATTTTTTTACGGTATTGGTGATATAGCTTATTGGTTTTTTGACCTTTTTTCAAAATTGGGAAACTTACCTAACATTGGATTTACTGTACTTTCTTTTGTATTGCTTTTTTGGTGGATGAAACTTCAAAAAAAATACAATGATGAAGCCACATCCAA
>Ga0315334_10002917_pt1 | contig 10687 bp, 9 predicted proteins | sample M150034915metaG_FD_205555 | JGI IMG/M metagenome (GOLD analysis project Ga0315334, IMG submission 205555) | Ammonia-oxidizing marine archaeal communities from Monterey Bay, California, United States - M1 500m 34915 | ecosystem: Environmental > Aquatic > Marine > Intertidal zone | place: USA... | reverse complement strand
GCCTAAAAAAGAAAAAGAACTAAAGAAAGTTTTATTAAACTTAAAAGATTTGAATTTTTCAATAATTTTCTTTGTTCCTGGTATTAAAATAAACTTTTATTTAAAACATTTTAAATCTTATTTTTTTGGGAGAAACTTATTTATTGCAAGAGAATTAACTAAAATTCATGAAACATTTTATAGAGAGAGCGTGGATAAAATTAAGCTATTTACTTCTCCTCTTAAAGGAGAAGTAACTATTGTAATTTCTAAAAAATATAATAAAAATGAATTAGGCTCTGATTCTGAGATAATAAAACAAGCTATGAAGTACTTAAAAAAATATAGTCTTAAGGATGTAGTAGATTTAATTTCAAAAAAAGAAAAAGTTTCTAAAAATAAGGTCTATCAAATTTGTTTAGGAATAAAAAAAAATGAAAAGAACTCTTAATTTATTAATAATTTTTTTATTTTTAATTTCTTGTGGAAGCAAGAATTTTGGTAGTTTTGGTAAAGGAGTAAATATTACTTTTGACCCAAGGACTGTTGGAATGCAAATTGATGATACAATAATGCAGAAAAATTTAATTGCCCGATTAATATTAAAAGAAAAAAAATATTTTTTATCAATTCAAGTTGAGGTTTTGGATGGAAGAATTTTTTTAACAGGCAAGGTTGATGAACCTGAGAAAAAAATCAAAATTACTAAATTAGCTTGGGAAACAAAAGGCGTAAGATCAGTAAAAAATGCAATTCAAATTAAAGGCAAAAGTACTTTTAAAAGCACAGCAAGAGATGTACTTATTACTTCACAACTAAGATCTGCTATGATTTTCAACAAAAAAATAAAGTCTTCAAATTATACTTTGGAGACTATTAATAATAAAACTTATATTTTTGGTATAGCATTTGACGAAGATGAAAGAGAAGAGGTTATAAAAGAAGCTAAAGAAATACACAATGTGGAAAAGGTGATACCTACAATTTATCTCGTCTCTGAATTGAGTAGAAATAAAAATTAGTTACTTTTCTTATTCTTATAATCAATAATATTGGCAGAAAAAGCAGCTATAGAAGCAAGATTTAGTATATCATTTGGAGACGATCTTAAAGGAGCAATTTCTATCGGCAATCCTAATCCAATTAAAAGCGGTCCAATTACTTTAGTTCCACCAATGGTTTTCATCAGTTTACTTGATATAGCTGCACTATGAAGCGCAGGCATTATTAAAATATTAGCACTACCTACTATTTTAGAAAATGGGTATGTTTCTTTGTATTTGGGGTTTAACGCTACATCCGGCTGCATTTCGCCATCAAAATCAAAATCTACTTTTTTGGTTTTTAGAAGTTCAATTGCGTCTCTAACATGTTTTGTATTTCTAGAAGTTGGTTTACCAAATGTAGAATGAGAAAGAAAAGCTACTTTAGGATCAAAGCCAAATAATCTAGCAACTCTAACACTGGACGTTGCAATTTTTGTTAATTTTTCTGCAGATGGAAAATCATTTACCTGTGTGTCAGCAATGAAGATGGTTTTTTTAGGTGTGATGAGCATATTTAGACCAAATAAAGTTTCACCAGGTCGAGGATCCACAACTTTTTTAAGACTTTCAATGGATGCAGCATAATGTCTTATGTTTCCTGTTACCATTGCATCTGCATCTCCACATTCAACCATCGAAGATCCCCAAATGACTCGATCATTTCTAATCATTCTATCTACGTCTCTTTCTAAAAGACCCTTTCTTTGTAACTTGCTGTATAATCTTTTTGTGTATAATTCTCTTTTTTCTTTGTCAGTTGAGTTGACAATTTTGATGTTGTAATTTTCATCTAGTCCAATTTCTTTTAACTGTTCTTTTACTCTTTTTTCATTCCCAATAACTATTGGTGTTCCTAGACGACTATTTTTATAAGCAATTGCAGCCTTTAACATATTCTCATCTTCGCCTTCAGCAAAAACAACTGTCCTAGGATTCTTTTTAATTTGAGCATTAATTCCTTGCATAATGCTCATGGAAGGATCAAGTCTACTTGCTAACTGATCTTTATAAGCCTCGATATCTTTAATTTTTTTTCTTGCTACACCACTTTTTATTGCGGCTTCGGCAACTGCAGAAGGTATTCTGCTAATCAATCTAGGATCAAAGGTTGAAGGGATAATATATTCTCTTCCATAATGTGGTCTTTCCCCACCGTAAGCATTTACTACTTCGTCGGGAACTTCTTCTCGTGCAAGAGATGCTATAGCTTGTGCTGCAGCTATTTTCATTTCTTCATTAATTTCTTTTGCTCTCACATCAAGAGCCCCTCTAAATATATATGGAAACCCAATTAGATTATTAACCTGATTAGGATAATCCGATCTTCCCGTAGCAACTATTGCATCTGATCTTACCTCATCTACTAATTCAGGTTTTATTTCGGGGTCAGGATTGGCGCAAGCAAATATGATTGGATTTTTGGCCATAGATTTTACCATATCTTGAGTAACGGTATTTTTGGCTGACAATCCTAAAAAAACATCTGATCCATTGATTGCTTCTTTTAGCGTTCTGTGTTTTGTATTAACAGCATGTGCAGACTTAAATTGGTCAACATTATCTCGACCTTTATAAATTACACCTTTTCTATCAACCATAATTATATTTTCATTCTTTGCTCCAATACTTTTAAATAAATTAACACAAGCTAGAGCAGATGCGCCCGCTCCATTAACAGTAATTTTTACATCTTGAATTTTCTTTTTTGAAATATCTAAAGCATTGATTAAAGCAGCAGCGGTTATAATAGCCGTACCATGTTGATCATCATGAAAAATTGGTATGTCTAAAGTTTCTCTTAATTTTTGTTCTATTATAAAACAGTCTGGCGCTGCAATATCTTCTAAATTTATTCCACCAAAACTATTTCCAATATTCTGGATACATTTAATTATTTCATCTGAGTTCTTATTATCTATCTCAATATCAATAGCATCTATGTCTGCAAATCTTTTAAATAAAACAGCCTTACCTTCCATAACTGGCTTTGATGCTAATGCACCTAAATTTCCAAGTCCTAAAATTGCAGAACCATTACTTATTACAGCTACTAAATTTCCTTTACTTGTATATTCATAGGCAGCATCTGGATTTCTTGAAATTTCTTTAACTGGAACCGCAACTCCAGGAGAATAAGCTAGAGAAAGGTCCCTTTTAGTTGTTAAAGATTTTGAAGAAATAATCTCAATTTTGCCAGACTTTCCTTTATTATGAAAATCTAATGCTTCTTTATCGGTATAATGATCAATTTTTGATTTTTTTGTCATTCAGTTTTTAGTATGTAATATAAATGGTATTTAATCACTAATAATTTGTCTTAATTATGAATTTACTATCTTCAACATATGTTTTCAGTTTTTATACCTTAATTAGCAGGGTTTTAGGTTACATCAGGGATATATTGATAGCTGTTTTTTTAGGAGCCTCAGTTTTTGCAGATGCTTTTTTTGTGGCCTTCAGGATTCCAAATACCTTTAGAAGATTATTTGCAGAGGGTACATTTAATGCTGCTTTTATTCCAAGCTATACATCTGAAAAAACAAATAATGAGGTTGATGGAAAAAAATTTGCCGATGATGTTTTGTCTTTATTAATTATAATACTACTTGCTATAGTTTTTGTTGTTGAAATTTTTACTCCATATTTAGTTTATTTAATTGCTCCTGGATTTTATGAAAATTCTGAAAAATTTGAATTAGCAGTTGAGCTTACAAGAATAACATTTCCTTTTTTATTATTTGTAAGTTTATCTTCATTTTTTTCTGGTGTTTTAAATTCAAATAATAAGTTTGCAGCAGCAGCAGCAGCTCCTATTATTTTAAATATTATCTTAATTTTAACTCTTTTAATTTCTTTTTTATTTAAATTAAATTTTGCAGTAAATTTATCTTACGGTGTTACACTTTCTGGAATAATACAATTAGTATTTTTAATAATTTTTAGCAGAAAATATTATAAACCTTCTATTGCTTTTAAATCAAAAATTAATTCTAAAGTGAGATTTTTTTTAAAAAAACTTTTACCTAGCATTTTTTCTTCTGGTGTTACTCAAATCAATATTTTAGTTGGAACAATTATAGCTTCCTTTGAGACTGGGGCAGTTTCTTATTTATATTATGCAGATAGAATTTATCAAATTAATTTAGCAATTGCAGGAATTGCAGTAGGAACTGTTTCTCTTCCCGCATTATCTAAAAGTTTAAAAATTGGAGAAATTCATGAAGCTAACAGCATACAAAACAAATCAATAGAATTATGTTTTTTATTTTCGATACCAGCAAGTCTTGGTTTAATAATAGCCTCTAGAGAAATCGTAGATGCTCTTTTTGGATATGGTTCTTTTTCAAAAGAAAACGTAATTGCAACAGCGAACGCTTTAAAATATTTTGGTTATGGAGTTCCTGCTTTTGCTTTAATAAAAATTCTATCAAATTTTTTCTTTGCTAGAGATAATACAAAAACTCCATTTTATTTATCCTTATTTAGTGTAGTTCTTAATATTGCAATAAGCGTAAGTTATTTCAAAGAAGTAGGTTTTGTAATTATTCCAATAGCAACCTCTATATCAACATGGACAACTGTAGTTTTTTACTTAATTTTGTTAAATAGATCTAAATTTATAATTTTACAGAGTTTGCCTTTGTTTAATTTTTTAAAAATTATTCTTTCTGTAATAATAATGTCATTTGCTTTATATTATGGAATAGATTTTTTTGAGGATAAATTAATCTACAGCAACAATTATAAGTCCATTTATCTATTAATTATGATAGGTTTGGTAGCAACGATTTATTTAACATCTTGTTATTTATTTGGTTTATTAAAAATTAAAAACTACAAAACAAATTAAGATGAGCAATAGTAAAAAATTAGTTTTTTCCGGCGTTCAACCAACAGGCAATCTTCATTTGGGAAATTACCTTGGAGCGTTTAGGAATTTTGTTTCGCTTCAAAAAGAAATGGAATGTATTTATTGTGTAGTTGATTTACATGCCATAACAATCTTTCAAGATCCAAAACAGTTAAAAGAAAATATTCTTGAAACCACTGCTGGTTTTTTAGCAGCAGGACTAGATTCAAACAAAAGTATTATATTTAACCAGTCATCTGTAAGCGAACATGCGGAATTAGGGTGGATACTGAATTGTGTAGCTCGATTAGGATGGTTAAACAGAATGACACAATTTAAAGACAAAGCAGGTTCAGATAAGGAAAAAGCAAGTGTTGGACTTTATATCTACCCAAATCTTATGGCCGCAGACATTCTTTTGTATAAAGCAACACATGTTCCTGTTGGAGCCGATCAAAAACAACATTTGGAACTATGTAGAGACATAGCTCAGAAATTTAACAAAGATTTTAACTCAAAGAATTTTTTTCCTTTACCAGAACCTTTAATTCAAAAGAATATTTCTAGAGTAATGAGTCTAAGAGACGGTTCAAAAAAGATGAGCAAATCTGAAGAATCAGATTATGGGAGAATTAACCTTAAAGATACTGCTGATGATATTTCAAAAAAAATCAAAAAAGCTAAAACAGATTCTTTACCAATTCCTGAAAGTGAAAAAGAACTAGAGAAAAGACCCGAGGCATTAAACTTACTTAATATTTATTCAGATATTACCAAAACTTCTTTAAAAAAAGTTTTAGAAGAAACAAAAGGGAAAGAGTTTTCTTATTTGAAAAAAAAACTTTCAGATGCTTTAATCGAAACTATTTGTCCTGTTGGAAAGAAACTAAAAGAACTGACTAATGATAAAACGTATTTAGAAGAGATTCTTAAGAAAGGTAAAGAAAAAGCATCAAAAAAGGCTGAGGAAAACCTTAAAAAGATACGTGAAATAGTAGGATTATTGTAATATACAATAATCTATTATGATACGTACTGAACAAACTCCAAATCCTGATTCATTAAAATTCTTATCAGAAAAAACTATTTCTGCTATAGGCACGGAAGAGTTTCAAAGCAAAGACAAAAATAAAATTAGCAATAGTTTTATAAAGGGCCTTCTTGAGGTGCAGGGCGTTGAACTTATTCTTCTTTCAGATACTTTTTTGACAGTAAAAAAAACTAACGAAGTTTCTTGGGATGTCCTTAAACCAACTGTGATATCTCACATTAATGATTATTTTCAAAATAATAATAAACCAATATTAGACACAAAAGAAAATAATAAAAATTCTAAAGAAGATTCAGACGAAACCATTAAAAAGATAAAAGAAATTTTAGATAAAAAAATAAGACCTGCAGTGGCGAGAGATGGAGGAGATATAAAATTTAAATCTTTTGACAAAGGAGTTGTAAAAGTTGAACTTCAAGGAAGCTGTTCTGGTTGCCCAAGTTCATTAATGACTCTAAAACAAGGTGTTCAAAATCTTCTTTGCCACTATGTTAAGGAAGTAAAATCTGTGGAAGCACTTTAAAATGAAAAAAAACTTAAGCTATAGAGATAAATTATTAGAACTTGCTACAATATACAGGGTTAGTGAGGTTAATAATTATACAAGAAATAAAAAGTATTTAACTACTCCTCAATTAGAACATATCCTAAAAAAGAATAGAGTTCCTATACCTACAGAGATCAAGAAAAGTCTGTTAGAAATACAGATAAAAAAAATTTTAAAACCCGTTTATTATACAAGCAACAAAATTAATCAATTTTCTGAATCAACAAAGAAAAGTGTTTTTAGGTCTTTAAAATCTTTTCAAAAAGAAATCTTTAGATTTTTATTATCTATCTTTAAGGGAATTTTACGACTTGGTTCTTTTATAAGCAGAGTAACAGTAAAATCTTTAAATTGGATTTATAATTTTAAATCTCAAGATAAAAAAGGAAATAAAATTGTTACAGCTGGTTTGTCATTGTCTTTCTTGGCTCTTTTAGTAATAGCGGGATTTAATGTTGTAGACGTTTTCAAAGAAACAAAATCTGATAAAGTTTTATTAGAAAAAAAGATAGAAAAAGTTGAAGATAAAAAAATCTTACCTAAGAAAAAGGAAGATGCTAAATCAAAAAAATCAGTTGATAAAATAAAGGAAAAGCCCAAAAAAAAAGAATTAGCTAAAACTCCAAAAAAGAAAAAAGAAAAAAAACCTCAAGAAGAAGTTACTGAATTAGTATTACCTAATTTAAATCTCAAAACGGAAACTGTTTTAAACCTATTCGAAGACGTACAATATGATTTGAGAAGAGTAAGATTTGAAAAAAAAGTAAGACCAATATACTTTACACAATTTCCAAAAGATCTAGATGAGATTTCAAACACTAAGCTTAAAAAAGAAACATTTATAAAAATAATTCTTCCATTGGTAGCTGCTGAAAATCAAAAAATTTTAAACGACAAATATAAACTTAGCAAGATCCTCAAAAAAAGAGATTCAGCAATAAACGAACAAGAAAAACTTTGGTTAAGAAAAAAACTCAGAGAGTACAAAGTTAAAAATAATGACACTTTAGAACTAAAAAAAAGAATGGATATTATTCCAATATCTATTGCTTTAGCCCAAGCAGCCAAAGAAAGTGGATGGGGAACTTCAAGATTTGCTCTTGAAGGAAATGCTATATTTGGACAATGGACTTGGACAGGTGCGGGTATTGAACCGCTAGATAAAAGTGATGAAAAAAATCATAAAATTTTAAGATTTCCTATTTTAAGAGCTTCTGTAAAAGCATATAAAAATAATCTTAATACTCATACAGGCTACAAAGAATTTAGAGAAAAAAGATTTAATCTTAGGAAGAAAAAAGCCAACCTTTCTGGACTCAAACTTATTCATACACTTAATAATTATGCTCAGATAGGAAAGGAATATACTAAAATGCTAAAAAAAATTATTGATCAAAATTCTTTAACAGATTTTGAAAACGTAATATTGACTAACACGGTAGTTAAAAAAGAATTAGAGTCATAAATATTATTTTTCCGCTATCACAAACTGCATACCTAACCATCTCCACAAACCATTTTTTTCTCTTAGAGAACAATTAATACGACCTCTTTCGGTAGTAAATTTTCCTTTTAAATTTATTTCTATCTTATGATCACTGATAAAGTTCAACTCAGATTTTCGCCATTTATCTTCTTCATTAGAATAACAATTAATAAGTTTTATATTTTTTATGTCGTCAAAAAATTCAATAATAACTTTTGGAGGATTATTTTTGTTATAAATATATTTTTCTTCAGGCAGAATATTTTTATATTTTAAAGGTAGAGTGTTTAGTAAAGTTTTAAATCTTTTTATCTCACCATATTTTTCATTTATTGGAAACCTAGGTAATTCTAGAAAATCTTTTGTTTCATCAACGACTCCAGAATGCTGACCAAAAGCGAATATGAAATTGAGATCTTTAACAATTTTCTTAAAATTTAGACTATATTCTCCAAATGGGTAAGAAAAAAAATGAGAATTATCTCCTAAATTTTTTTTAAAAATTAATATTGATTTTTCCAAATCTTTTAAGATTTCTTTGGAATTTTTATCTGCTAAATATTCATGAGTGTGACTATGATTACCAATATGAACCAAATCTTCTTTGGCTAATTCTTTGATTTGATCCCATGACATATATCCATGCTTACCTACTTCCCTGGTGCTAACAAATAATATAAAAGGTATTTTTTTTGAATTGAGAATAGGCCATGCATTTTCATAAAAAGAAGAAAACCCATCATCAATTGTTAATAAAATTTTTTTACTACCCTTCTTGCTTTTAAGTTCTTCTTCAAACTTTTTTGGATTTACAAAATTAAATCCTGCCTCTTTGATCAGTTCTAACTGTGTCTTAAAATCATCTAATCTTATATTAGTAGAGGGGTATTTATTTTCTTCAAATCGGTGATACATAAGAGTAATTATCCCATAATCATCAATATTATTTGATGAAGAATAAGATTTGTCAGAAACAAACAAAGAAATTATAAATAAAAAGATGATAAAAGATTTTTTAATAATTAACTGCACAGGTAAAAACGATTCAATTGGATTACGAGCTAATAGTAATTTTTTTATTGAAAAATTTCAAACTAATATTGAAAATAATGAAACGCTTGTTAACAAAATATTGGAATTTTTAAAAAAACACAAAGCTAAAGTTGATAAAGACTTCTCAATTATTGTTAATATTGGGCCTGGCAGCTTTTCAACAGTAAGAATATCTTTAGCTGTAGCAAAAGGAATACAAATTTCTAAGGGAGCAAGACTTTATGGATATAAAGATTCTGTTTTAAATGAATTTAACTTGAAAAATATTGAATTTTTAATACAAAAAAATTTATTAGAAAATGAATTGATTAAACCAGTATATTTAAGTTAGATTAAAGTAATTTATGAACAATATAGAAGAAAAATGTAAAGCTAAAGGTGTCAGATTAACTGACCAAAGACGTGTAATTGCAAAAGTAATGTCTGACTCAAAAGAAACTTATGGTTCCAAAGATCATCCAAATGTTGACGAACTTCATAAAAGGGTAAGCTTGCTAGATAAAAATATTAGCATCGCTACAGTTTATAGAACAGTTAAACTTTTTGAAGAGGCGGGAATAATAGAGAGGCATGACTTTAAAGAAGGTAAGGCTAGATATGAACCATTAACTGAAGAACATCATGATCATTTAATAGACATTAATACCGGAGAAATCATTGAGTTTGTCGATGAAGATATCGAAAAATTACAAAAAAAAGTTTCTGAAAAGCTAGGCTACAAGCTGGTAGATCATAAATTAGAATTGTATGCCACAAAAATAAAAAAAAATTAATACTTTGTCTAAAAAAATTTTCATTAAAACTTTTGGATGTCAGATGAACGAATATGACAGTGATCGTATTTTAGATCTGGTGAAAAAAGCAGGATATTTTCCAACAAAAAATATTTCAGAGACAGATTGTTATATACTTAACACTTGCCACATCAGAGAAAAGGCTACAGAGAAAGTTTATGATGATATTGGAAGAGTAAGAAAAAAATTTAGAGATAAAAAAAAACCTATATTGTTGATCACAGGTTGCGTTGCACAAGCTGAAAGTAATGAAATGTTAGAAAGAAGTAAGTATATCGATGGAGTGATTGGGCCACAATCTTATCATTTAATACCTGACATAATTAAAGAAATAGAAAATAAAAAAAATAAAGTTAATAATACAGAATTTGATGTAATAGAAAAATTTGATAAATTAAATTTAGTTCCAAATAAAAATTCAAAAATTTCTTCTTTTTTAACAATTCAAGAAGGTTGTGATAAGTTTTGTCATTTTTGTGTGGTTCCCTATACAAGGGGGCCAGAATATTCTAGACCTTTTGAACAAATCTTATCAGAAGCAAAACAGCTTATGGCCAATGGTTCAATGGAAATAATTTTATTAGGTCAAAATGTTAATGCTTATAATTACAAAAAATACAAACTGTCTGATCTAATAAATGAATTAAACAGTTATAATAGTTTAGAGCGTATTAGATATACTACTTCTCACCCCAAAGATATGACAGATGATTTAATAGAAGCCCATAAAGAATGTAATAAGTTAATGCCTTTATTGCATTTACCAGTTCAAAGTGGATCTTCTAAAATATTGAAACTCATGAATCGAAAACACAATATTGAGGAATATTTAGAAATTATTGCGAAGTTGAGAAAGAATAATGCTTCCATCAAATTCTCCA
>Ga0315334_10002914_pt1 | contig 10696 bp, 13 predicted proteins | sample M150034915metaG_FD_205555 | JGI IMG/M metagenome (GOLD analysis project Ga0315334, IMG submission 205555) | Ammonia-oxidizing marine archaeal communities from Monterey Bay, California, United States - M1 500m 34915 | ecosystem: Environmental > Aquatic > Marine > Intertidal zone | place: USA... | reverse complement strand
GTTCCTCGGGCTCTTCCTGGATCACGGCCTCGATCTGTACTGACTTCTCCTCGTTGAGGAGCAGCAGGGAGAACCTTTGCTCCTCCTCCTCTTCCTCTGACGGGGTAGTCGCAGAAACGACGGCCGATTCCGACGGGACAGCGATCTCCTCAACGTCAGCGCTGAAGGTTTCCACGTCGGGTGGAAGGAATACCAGCACGGGGTCAGCAGTGCTGGGGCCAGAGATCAGGTAGCGATAGGTGGCACCGGGGATCTCGTTGACGAACTTCCCGTCGTAGTAGCCGAGCCTCTGACCGGCGTCTGTCACGATCTTCAATGCCATCTGCTTGCTGCCGGAGGCGGCGACAGTCACCATGGTTCCCGACTTCTCCCCGCTTTCCTGGGGGCAGAAACTGCAGGTAAATGGTCCCGAACGGGAGCGCATGGGCGTGAGTTCCATGGTCCCAACACCGCCAGACCAAGCCTCAGTTTTTTCCGTGGGGTTGGTTGCAGCGAGGGCATACATCCACTGGCCGTCACTGGACACGTCTATCCAACGCTCTTCGGTAGGCCAGTTGGAGTCGTAAATATAAATCCTGTATCCGCCGGCCATCTCTTCAACCCGGTAAGGGGTGACCGCGTGGCCTCCCTGGTCGCTGTAGATACCGATTGTGAAACCGGTGTAGGGGTTGCCCTTCTCGGCCTCGGCAAAGTCATACAGCAGGACTTCGGCCAGGTCCTTGGGGGACATGGTGAGGTAGGAGGACGCCTCTTCCTGTACTTCCATGGCGAACTGGGTTACATACCAGTAGGCGATCTCCGAGAGGAGGGCGGGGTCTTCCTTGATGAGTTCGGCGACCGTCTTTGTGTTCTGGAAAGCAGCCAGGGCTGTGATGTCACCAGCGAGGCGCAGGCTGAGAACGGCCAGCCCCTCACACAAACCGCCACGCATCGAGCGGTTGGCCTGCGACATCAACTGCAGGATCACCGGGTATGGAGTGCATTGGTTGTCTGTTACGTCCGAGCACACTTGGTTGTCGCCATACAGACGGCGTGCCATGTTGACCGTCAGGTCAGCCGGCGCTTCACCCCCACCGAAGTTCTCGAATGAGAACGAGTCGTCCAGAATGAGGTAGTTGGGAATGGCGTAATCCGCCAGAGGGACTTCCTCGAGAACAACGGGTGCGATGGTCGACGTGGTTGCGGTGACTACCTCGGTCGTCGTTGTAACTACATTGGTAGTTGTGGGGGGAGGGAGGGTAGTCGTGGGAGGAAAGAGGGTACCTGTTGGAGGAAGGGGCTCACTAGCACAGCCCGCAAGAACTAGAGCACCCGCCAGCAGGACGGAAAGGAACCGCTTCACGGCCCTACCGCCGTTTGCGTTTACTCTGGTACCAGAAGAGAAGGCCGATAACTACAACTAATATGGCGGCAACAACAATGACGGTCGCGGATCCTCCCGGCGCCCCACTCATGTCAATAGAAAAGTTCTTTGCGCCGCCCCCCAGCAGGTCGTTCTCGGCTTTCAAGTCTGCTACGGCCAGTTCCAATTGCTCGACCTTGTAGTCGAGCGCGGCCTCTTCTCCAGAGGATTGCCAAAGGAACCCAAAGGCTCCGGATACAGCAGCAGGTAGGCCAAGGACATATGCAATATTGTCCTTGATTTTTTCAATTAGATTGCCCGCTGACTTGACAGCCTCGACCTTGGAATCGCCAAGAGCGTGACCACAATGCGGGCAGACGGACTCGTCCACAATATCTCCCTAAGACTATAGTCTCTAAAGAGATAATACCAAATGAGTATGGATCAGAGTATCCGGTTTGGACCTTCTAATTTACTTTCTAGGGTTCTTAGCCGTTGAATCAGGAGCCCCAAGCGGTCGTAAGTCTCCCATTCTGGGTCACTCTCAGAGTAAATCATGCTTCCGTCTGGGTTGTTTATAGTGACGCCATACTCCTGGATGTTCATGTTGTCCATGTCGAACCCGAACGTTTTGCCTAGAGCATTGACGGTTCCTTCGAGTTCAGTTCTAGCCCTCTCGAGTGTGTTCCTACGTTCTGACATGATCTTATTCGTTCAGGAGAACAGTTGAGAAGTCTCCCGTTGCCATTCCGGGTGGCAGGGAGGCCTCCGTAACGATCAGTAGGCCCCCTTCTCCGCCAGCATTTCCGGAAGTCCCTGTGCCTCCCGTGCCACCACCACCAGCAGCGCCACCGGTGTACTGAGTGTTCGACCCCCAGATCGGGGTCGAGGTGACATTGAAGCCCGCAGCGTCACCCGGGGCGTAACTCGGGGGTTGCCCGGTGTGTGGTGGGTTGCCTGGGTTTGGTGGGTTTCCAGGAAAAACGGAGTGTGCATCCGAGTTTATCTTCACCGGTGGGTCGGCAGTAGTTGCTGCGTTTCCTGTTGTTACTACAAATGGGGGATTGCCGTGCGCAACTGGGGGTACATGTATGGCCTGGTGTCCACTGAGGGTTCCGGGGTTGCCAGGTTGCGTGTAGTGGTGGGGGTCCTGGACCTCAGAGTTGGTGATGCCCACATGGTAATGCACATTGCTTTGCAGGTTTACTGGCGGGTTGGGTGGGTTGTATGTCTCTTTGTAAGACGGTGGCTGTGCCTCCGGTGGATCGGAGTCGTAGGTCGGAGGGTTTGCGTTGGCAGACACATCCGCGTTTTGCTTTGACGCGGGGTCGGCATTAGTGATCACCGCATCGTCGCCGGGGTTACCGGACTCCCCGTCTATGGGCGGATTCCCTGCGAAGTAAGACGTGTTCCCCGGGGGAGCCGTTGCGGTGTTGCCGGGGTTATGACCCGGAGGATTGTGACCAATTATGACCGGGTTGGCATTCTGAGTGTTGCCAGAAATTCCTGAGGTTCCTGCAGCACCCGTGGACCCCGCGTCACCAGCATCCCCTTGGCTTACGATGTAGCCAGTCCCTAGCACGGTGTTGGCTACGATCACAACAAGACCCCCACCGATACCCTTCGCACCGCCACCACCCGTACCTCCTGCGTTTCCGCTGGTGCCGGGAGCACCGAGTTGGCCGGGACCAGCGCCGGGATGAGTGCCTGCGCCACCGGCACCACCGGCAGACCCCCCGACATCCGAACCGGCAGTTCCGTCGTCTCCGCCCTCGATTTTCCTGATGCCATCAACCGGATCGAAGTGCCAACCCTGGATGACTTGCTTCAAGTCTTTCAAAATTGCTTCCGGAACCTGCGTTCCGCTCGCGGACTCGCCGAGAACGTATTGCTTTGATCCGGGAGCGTCAGCCACGCGACCTATCACCGTTCCGCTTCCAGTTGCCTCGCCCAAGCCGGAAGGTAGGCCAATGGTGCCATTGTTTGTCAACGTTTTTTCAACGAAGATCCTGTAGCCGTTGGTCACCAGGGTGGCATCGCTGTTGACTGTAAGGCTTCTGTAATACATGTCTCTACCCAGAGTTGTATTACTGGTGATTGTTACGTCGCCGTCAATACCCTCACCATAAATAGAGTCGTTCCCAAGACGCTGGACGACTGGTTTGTTGATGCGTTCGATCGTTGGCATCAGTCTACCTCTATATAATTTGCCGTCCCTGCTGTGCCGGTGCCGTTTCCTTGGACGTTGAGGGTGATGTTCGTATTGAGAAGTGAGTCGGTCGAAACGAAGATGATGACACCACCACCTGCATTTGTGCCACCCGTGGCAGCAATCTGTGAGGCCCCCGAACATGCGAGATACCGAGCAGCAATTATTACCACCCCTCCGCCTGCACCCTCTCCGGAGGCTCCCCCAGAGCCACCCTGTAGGTACTCAGGCTGCGTCATGCTCGCTGTCATGTTGTGTCCCTTCACGGCCTGAGCCGCGTACTGATAGTAGACAGAACCACCCTGAGCAGCAGTCGGTGGTGTCGCGCTTCCCGCAGCACCATTCCCCCCGAGACTGTTCGTCGCAGTCGCCGCCGCAGCAGCACCAGCCTTGAGTGTGCCAACCGTGGTGGCTCCACCGGTCCTGCCAATCACAACGCCGGTGCCGATAGTGAGAGCATTCTTGACAAACAATCTGTACCCGGCTGTATCTAGCACGGCGTTATCGGCCAGCGTCAGGTTGTAATAGTACATGTCGCTGGTCATGGCATTGCCAGAGCCGGTGAGAGTTACGTTTCCGTCTACGCCGGATCCATATATCTCATCCGCGGAGTCCAGGTAGTCGGCCAGCGCGTCAGGCGCGTTTATGCGCTGCAGGGCTGGCATTACGACTCCTCAATACCATTTACCGTCATGTTGACGCTACTGCCGGCATCCGCCCGAGCGTAGATGGCATCCCCGGTAGACATGACAAGAGACAGGTTGAGAATTGTGGTCTCGTTTGCCGACTGGGTTAGATCATGGAACAAAATGTGACTGTCACCAATGGTCGCAGCGTTTGGCAACACCCATAACGTCACGGTTCGTGCAGACGCCGTGATGTTAGACATCATGATCTGCTTGACGATGGTCGTCGTGGTCGCAGGGACCGTGTAACTAGCAGAAACTGGGGCAGTCGTTGAATCAGCACTAGTGGCAAGGGCGGCAGGCCCAGACACACGACTTTGTTGGAAAGCCATACGCTATTTCCTCCGGGAATTCGAACTCGATCCTATGTTACACCAGTTTACTATTAGGCTTACGGCTAAATAGACGCTGCCAGAAAGCCTGTTTCTGGTGTACGGGACAGGCCTGATTGGCTTTACGCTGTTGACGACGGTAGCCGGTTCTTCTGGATGCAGGGTCGGGAGCAAAAGGCCCACCAAACCCTCGTTGGAACAGCAAGGTGGCAGTTCGTTCATCACCAAAGAGCAACGAGTCGTCGCAGTTTCGTGGGAAAGTAATGGCATGAGCGATTGGGGTGCCTATTGGAATCGTGAATGATCCATCCCTGTATATGTTGATAACCCAATTCATATGATGGTAGTAATCGGTATTAACTACGCCGGGCATCAGGGTCCAGTCCTGATGTGACTGCCAGGCCGGCGGCATTATGAGCGTCGACCATCCCGGTGCGGTTTTAACCAGCCAAGGATTTACAACCTTGAGAAACCTGCCCTTAGGAACCAGCCGTCCCTCCGTTGCCGGACACTCTCCAACCATTTCGTGCCTGAAGGAGTCTACTTGCAGCGGTGAATTGGGTGCCTCCCATCGTGCGGCCCAATCAGTTCCTGATTTATCAGGTATAACGGATAGGGGTGCGGGCATGAAAAACGTGTAACCGAGACTGAGAACATCCTGTACGCCGGCACAATTGCCTATAGTCCCAGCACCTCTCGGCCTGTTCTTGAACCACTCGGGCCAGGAACTACTGTTATCTTTAGGAAGAAACTCTGGATCATGTAAACGATCGTCGATTGGTGAGAGAAGCGATTGGCCAGGTTCCAGTTTGGGAATATCCGAAAGTGTTCTGGCACTAATCAGATTGTCTGAACTCATCAGGGTTTAGCGGCTCTTGATTGCTACCGCAGCCCCCAAACCACTAGGAATTTGATACAAGAAGCAATCAGAATTGCTCGTCAGAGAATTGAAGTACGACGTGTACTCGTGAGCAGCGCCATACCTGACAACATTCCCCTGATCTCCAGCGCTCCTCAAAATAATCGAACCCCCGGCTGGCAACTGTGCGTACAGGTTTTCGATTATGGAGAAATCGTGTGCGACGCTCGGCATGTTAGCCGTCACACAATCCCACACCTTGGAGTAGTTCTGGTCCCGCAAATCCTGCATCGAAATCACGTCATACTCCAGGGCACCTGGGTTCATGAAGCGCTCGAAGTAATCTAGGTGGGGCGTGTTGGCGATCGTAAGGGAGCCAAGACCTAGCCTCGCTGCGCTAACCACGCTGGTGCCGATCGTCAACACGTTGGTGGGGTTCGCGAGCCGGACGACCATCTCCTCAACGGTCCTCAGGTTTGCGTAGACCGCCTCAAACCCCGCAGAACCAACCGAGACCATGTCGTAGACGTTGAGTTCATCGTGATAATGCACCGCATCCCGGGTACGGTCTACGCCAGTTGCTTCCTCTTCGGCGATGATCGAGTTCGCTGCCGTGATCTGATCGGCGCTGGTCACATTTGTTTCGTGCGCAGTCTTCGAGTACGTCTCAGCCGAGGTTAAAATATCTGTGGTAGATACAGCCATTACATCCTCGCCTTCAATACATCACGGTAGTACACCAATTTTCTAACGCTTCTCCCCATACGATAACGCTGACGTGCAATAATCTTTTCGGCTTCAGTCATGTAATCGTAAGCCTTTGTCTCCATCGAATAAAATCCTGACACCAGAACAAGCGCAGCGTCTAGCGTGATCGTTTCCGCTTCAGTATCGTCTCCGCCTACTGCCGCGATCTTGACACCCAACTCGGAGACAAGGTAATCGTGGTCCTTCTGCATGTCATACATACTTAGAATCCGTCCATCGTGTTGTCGTCATGAACATCCATGTCAGGTATGTCCCACATCACACACTCCTGCGCGAGATCGGTTTCGCTGTCCAGGAACCGATCCTTGTCGGAACTCCAGTCAACTGGACCCATGGTTAGTCCTTTCGTAAATGCCTACATAGGATTTTATCATTCTGTCTCCTCCTGGGATTCAGAATCATCCACTTCAGCGATTTCCAGGCCCTCCTGCTGCCTCTGGTACGGTGACAACGGTTGCCGAGTGCATGTCAGAAACGTACTAATGATCCACTTGTCTCCGGACAGTGGAACCATGCCGGCGTGAGGATGCGTCCAGTAGGTTGGAAAAATTGCGATGCGTCCGGCGCGGGCGTCAACGATGTAATCGTGTTCGGGAAAGCGTGTCCCTCCACCGACCTCGACATCGTTGAGATACATAACCACGGCGGCTACTCGATTGGAGACTGAGTCGCCAACCGAGTCCCAGGGCATGGCGTCACAATGGGGGCGGTAGTACCCGCGGTTCTTGGGGGAGTGCTGCAACCTGAATCCACTGTCGCTAATGCCAGGCCAGTACGTTAGTTCCCTGTACGTCTCTATGTATTTGGCAACTGCCGACCAGAGGCTCTCGGTGAGAAGGGTTTCCGTGTGTGAGAGCAATGATGTGTCCATGCCTGCGCCGAGGTAGCGAGCCTGACCGAAACTGAAATCCATGGAGGACTTGACTCGGGGATCGAGACCCGCCATGGTCGGACCCGGCTCGAAGAGCGCGTCGTAATACCGGACACATTCGTCTATCAATTGGGTGCTGATTGTGTTATCCCACATCCCGTCGGCCACCATAAGGTAAGCGTTTTTCCCGCGAGGGAAGTCGAACTTCACTTTTTCAATGCCTCCGCATGTGGAACGGTCCTCTTCTTGGCTTGTAGGGCATACAAATCAGCGACCAGATGTGATAGTCGGTTGTTCTTTCGTCTCGCTGCGAGAACCGTGCGCACGTTCTCGATATTAATCACACCCTGACCAAGGGCAACGTGCCAGAAGTGGGGAGATTGGAATAACTCGAATCCAGTTCCCGGAACATCGTGGTTCTCGGGACCCCTGTGCTGCCAAATATCTAGCAGTTCTTCAAGCAGCGGTGGCCGTGGAGCCAGTTGTTGATCTTTCCACATCGGAGAATCGGTACGATCGGAGACGTAGTGCAAGGCAATCATCGCCAGCGTGTTCTCCATCATGGAATCCATGATTCGCAGGTACCTGTCTCGTAGTTTCTGATCTCCCGGACGGTAGACAGGGAGATAGGAAGATAGTAGTAGGGACTGGTGGATGGAGGCAGCAATCGAGGTGGCCTCGAGTGGTTCCACAAAGCCAGAGGACAAACCGATTGCGCAGCAGTTGTGCTCCCATGAGTTGGCAACGTAGCCGGGATCGAAATTGAACGACTTGACAGGGCCGAGGAGTTCCTGTTCCGCACTCGCCTCCCGAACAGCCTCATCGAAGGTGCAGTGTGCGGAAGAGTAGACATACCCATTCCCCCTACGCCTACTGGTGGGTAGTTCCCAACGCCACCCAGCACTGAGCGCCGTGGCAATGGTGTACGGCAGAATGCCGTCCTCTCGGGGAAGAGTGGGAAATGCTATCGCCGAGTCACACGGCAGGTAGTCAGAAAATGATACCCACTCAATGGATTCTGCCACCTTGGAAAGAATGGATCGGGACCAGCCTGTCGCGTCGATGAAAAAGTCTCCCGGGATTTCTAGGCCGGGGGCTCCCAGGCTCACTATGTCCCCATGCTCTAAGTCCCTGTGAACGCTCGTGATTTCCGCATCAATGAATTCAACACCGGCATCCCTACAACGATCGGTCAGAAAAGAATTGAGTTTGAACGTATCGAAGTGGAACTGATTGGTTTGGTCGTGATTCGGCTCGTCCCTGACGTAAGCCTCAGGAAGGTCTGCAGGATAGGCGGGAACACTCAATTGAATATCCTGGCTGGCCAGGTACGAGTACAACTCGTTACATGTCCCCCTCGATTCCCCCGGATGCCCGATGCTATGAAAGTAATCAGGGGTATGGCGAGTCCAGTCCTGGAAACGAATGCCGAATTTGTAAGTGGCATCACAACGACGGATCAGATCTCTACGCTGCATACCGACACGCCCCTCGAAGCCACTCCAGTGCTCCGTGCTCCCCTCACCCACACCAACGATAGGTATATCCCTTGAGGACACCATGGAAATGTCTAGGCCAGGTAGAAGGCTCTTGAGTTGCAGGGCAGAGACCAGCCCGGCAGTTCCAGAACCGACCACAACGACTCGCTGTATTGGTTTCATCCCTGCATGTGTAATTGTCTAAGGAAATAACTTGGGCTATTTCCAGAGCCCAACAGGGAGACGTCGTAGGGGAAGTCGGGAGGGAGTACTACAAAATCTCCGAGGTTGAGACTTATGTCGCGTCCCATTTTTTCCACCCTAATGCCATGCGTATTCGATGGACCAATAGCAGTAAGAGTGTGGATAAAAGCCCCACGATCAGGGACATGAAGATAATTGGTATAACCAGTACCTGCAACTTTGAATATTTCCTCATGTCCCTTGCCGCTACACCTCTGAAGTTCGTAATACTTTGTGTAGTCATTTATTATTTCGTCTGTCCATTCCCTAATTTCTGAACACTTCGAATCTAGACAATGCGCCACCCACGACCGAACGGATGTGCTCGTGTTGAACAGTTCCACGAACTTAGTAACCCCCCACTCCTCAGCGGACTCGGTGTCCGCCCATGCACCAAGACTTTTCAGACTGTCGATGTTGTCGTTCCCACTCACCACCCACAAACATTTGTCAACAATCTCAGTTTCCATTATGGAACCAGTTCACTAATGAATACTTCGCCCCTTCGTCGGGTGGTAGGGCAGCATGTTGCCAGGGATAAGAGGAAGGGAAGACCAACATCATCCCGGGCTCCGGACGGAAGGTAACATCCCACTCAGGGAACAGAGTCTCCCCGCCCTCAACGGAGTTCAAATAAATAAGAACACTCAATACTCTGGAATTGCCAGCCCCCTTATCAGGGTGTCGGTGATACTCCGTACCCATTTCGTATCGATTAACTCCCCATGACTCTAGGGATTTGATCTTCAGATCATACTGACTGCAATAATGATTCAGGCTATCCCATATAGTGATATGAAGTTTTGTCCACAATTCCGATAACAAGGAATCCTGATTTAGAAACAGAAGATCCCCGAGGTCAAGCAGTAGATTTGTTCGATTCTCACCCGCCGCCTGCCAACTAGGCCCACCGGTTGTTGCCCGTTTCCAATCTGCTACATCGACCGTATCTAGTAAGGCATCAAGAAATGGTTCGACATCTCCCACGTCGTACAGATGGAAGAAGGGGGCTGTGGATTCGACAAACGTGGTCATCTCGCAACTTTAAAATCATGGGTTGCGATCACGCCCTCGTCATCGACAACCTTGAACGTATAGTCACCAGGAAAATCTATCCAGAACTTAAACGACGCCCGATATTTGGTCGAGTAAACACTCTTCGGTATGTCTTGTCCCTGTGGCCCCACCAATTCGCCACGAACTTTATCAACCGTTGCGAACTCGTCGACATATTGGCAGACAATGGGTCGGCCCGCTTGATACAGAGTGCGGTCCATATCAAAAAACTGGTTTGTCGGAATATTCAGAATGCCGACTTCCGATCGGTCGAACTTCAGGACTTCAGTGCGTGGACTGTCTCCGACCTGGACGGGCACCTGCCACAACGTTGCCATCTCTTCAGCCTCGGCGAGATGCTCATCTGATGGGCAAAATATTATGCGTTCCATGGGACTCTATAGGCGACAATACCACGTTCGGGATCTGGCACGGTAAACTGAACGCATGGCTCGAGAGAAGTACAACCCCGATCTACTCATGGGAGCACTAAGCAACCCAGCCCTGTGGATTCATTGGGTTGACGCCAACGGTGAAGAGCATCACACTCCGCGTTCGTTGGCAGCAATCATTCCCCCGGATGCCAAGTTCCTGGACTAATCCGTTACAGCGTGCCTCAGCAGTCTGCACCTTACTGGTATTATGGAGACGTTGCCGATCAACGTGTCCTGATGCGAGGCCCACATGGATTTTTCTGCTGAACTAACAAATGCCGAGAAACGAACGGCTACCGAAAATGCCATCAGTACGTTGGAGCCAGCCGTTTACGAGGCTTCTTTGAATATTGGCATCGAACCGGCAGACCTGGCCGCTGATTACACGGCGCCCGGTGCCGCTGATGAGTATCCACTC
>Ga0315334_10002913_pt1 | contig 10698 bp, 8 predicted proteins | sample M150034915metaG_FD_205555 | JGI IMG/M metagenome (GOLD analysis project Ga0315334, IMG submission 205555) | Ammonia-oxidizing marine archaeal communities from Monterey Bay, California, United States - M1 500m 34915 | ecosystem: Environmental > Aquatic > Marine > Intertidal zone | place: USA... | reverse complement strand
CTGCTGAGTACCACCAAATGTCCATCTTCGCGTTCTTGGCCTGGTCTTGAAAATGTCTCTTCTGTTCACATGCCCACACTGTCGTATGTCAACGCAGGTGGATGATTGTTACAGCGGTCACGAGGGAGAATGTGTGACTTGTGGCAAGCCAATACAAATTCCTGAATTCGCGACGTCGGAGACGGTAAACCCATCCAAGAAAAAATCCCCGTCAATTGCATTGTTGGTGACTGCGGCGGTGATCGTTGCATTGCTTAGTTGTCTGCTGGTTGTTTTAATCCGAGTTGGTGGTCAGACAGTGAAACGTATGTCGACGACTCGTGGTCGCTCTGCTTCGGTCGATAATCTCAGACGCATTGCCACAGCATTGAATGCTTATGCGAATGACCACGGAAGTTATCCGCCGCCAGTGCTGCAAGTTGGCCCCAATCAGCACTCATGGCGGGTGTTAATACTTCCCTACCTTGGTGAGAGTGCCATGTACAGCGAGTACAACTTGGATGAACCCTGGGATTCCGACCGGAATCAACAATTGGGTTACAACATTCCCCGTGTTTTCCGAAATCCTCAGGAATTGCGTATAAGCAATGGGGTGTTTTTAATGTCTGACTACTACTTGATCACGGGGGCCGGCACCGTTTTCCCCTCGTCTGGTCCTTTGACGCCTGAAGATATAAATGATGAACATGGGAAGACCCTGTTGGTCGTTGAGGGTACACCCGCGATCAAGGGATCCGGTCTCTGGACTGAACCAATCGATCTGCGAATGCACGAGATTCAGGCGAGTCCGGGAGTCAACAGGGCAAATGGATTAGGCGGCTTACTCGATGGCGGGTTCGCAGTCGTAACCGTCGACGGGACGGGGCATTTTCTTTCCGATAGTATTCCTCCGTTCATTCTCAATGCCCTCATCACGGCAAACGGTGGAGAACGACTGACAGATGATGTTTTCGACTGAGCGTCGCGACCTTTTTTCCACGGTCGTGACTGGGCGGCTTTTCTGGATCGTGTTGGTTGATACAGGGGACGCAATGTTTAGGATCAGTACTGACGTGGTCGGACCGTGCCTTGGACTCGGCTCGGAAGTCCCTGAATACGAAGGAATCCTTCGGCATCGTCTTGGTTGTAGGATCCACCACCTTCCATTGTTGCAATCTCAGCATCGTAAAGGCTGTTGGGGCTGGTTCTTGAATCAACGATGATATTGCCTTTGTAGAGTTTTAGCGTGACTTCGCCAGTAACCGGTTTTTGGGCCTCGCGAATGAAGGACAGCAAGGCATCCAGTTTTGGTGTGTACCAGAATCCGTAATAGACCATTTCTGCGACTTCTGGAGCGAGCCTGTCTCGCAGATGCATCAGGTCACGGTCCATGGCAAGTTGCTCGATGTACATCAGAGCGTCGTAAAGTACGGTCATGCCTGGTGACTCGTAAACACCACGGCTTTTCATACCAACAAAGCGATTCTCAACCATGTCAATTCGTCCGACGCCATTGCGACCGGCGATCTCATTGAGACGTTCGACCATCTCCAGTGGTGTCACTGCTGAGCCATTCAATGCTGTGGGGACGCCGGATTCAAACCCCACCGTGATGGTTTCCGGGGCATCTGGTGCTTCTTGTGGACTGACACCCATTCCAAAATCAACGACTTCCACACCGTTGACATCCAATTCTTCGAGTTGACCCGCCTCGTAGCTGATGTGCAGCACATTTTCATCGCTGCTATATGGCTTGGCAGTGGAAGCCTTGACAGGAATGTTCCTGTTCTCGCAATAGGCAATCAGTTCGGTTCGGCCGGGGAATGCATCCCTGAACTCCTTGATTCTCCAAGGTGCAATCATTTGCACGTTCGGGTCGAGAGCCTCGGCTGCCAATTGAAACCGGCATTGGTCGTTGCCCTTGCCGGTGGCTCCATGTGCGTAGGCTGTCGCCCCCACTTCTCTTGCCACTTGAAGGCAAATTTTACTGATCAAGGGCCGGGCAATAGATGTCCCCAGCAGATATATTTGCTCATACTTGGCTTGCCAGGCGAGGACCGGAAATGCGAAGTCGCGGCACATTTCTTCGCGTGCATCGATCAGCCGCGATGATACGGCTCCACCATCGCGAGCCTTTTGCATGATTTCATCACGATCCTCACAAGGCTGCCCAAGATCCACGTACACTGCATGGACTTCATAACCCTGATCCTGAAGCCAGCCGAGAATGACCGAGGTGTCGAGGCCACCTGAATAAGCAAGTACACAACTTTTCATTACGATATCATCCGCGAATTATTGATGGACTACTGTTAGACTGCATTTGCAATTTGAAATCTGATTCCTCTCCACTGCAACCCGCCCAATGAACCGGCTAACCCCTGCCCTGCTCGAACTCGTCGCAAAAGCACTGGATGACGATGCTTCCCGCGAGGAACTGATGAAGTACCTGGAATCTGCTAAAAACTCATCAACAGGGCATTCTCCGGCCCAAATTCACCGAATTGACGGGGCCACGGTCGATCTTGGACGTGAGGCCCGCTGCGGGTTTGGTGAAGTGATTTTTGGCGAAGGTAAGTCTGCCGAATTGGTCACCCGAATCATCCAGACCCAGTTGGATCAGGGCCAGTCGGCTTTTGTCACCAGAATTGACAGTGGAGTGGCCTTTCAGGTCCGACAGTCATTTTCGCATGCCCAGCACAATCCCGTGGCCCGCACATTGCGTGTTTCGGCGTCCGAAATTGGGGTCTCGCAGCCTTTGGAACGCGACCAACTGGAGCAAACTTTTCATGCCGCTGTGGTGACCGCTGGCAGTACTGACTTGGCGGTTGCGGAGGAAGCGATTGAGACATTGGTCTGGATGGGGACTGCTTTTCAGCGGTTTGACGACATTGGAGTCGCAGGTCCACAGCGTCTCGCTGCGGTGCTCCCCGAATTGAGAACAGCATCTGCCGTGGTCGTGGTTGCCGGGATGGAAGGCGCTTTGCCAGCAGTGGTGGCTGGCCATCTGCCTGTCCCTGTTTTTGCGGTACCGACCAGCGTTGGGTACGGGGCGAGTCTTGGCGGTTTGACACCTCTGATGGGGATGTTGAGCACTTGTACGGCAAACGTGGCAGCAGTGAATATTGATGCGGGCTTCAAAGGCGGTTACATGGCTGGGATGGTGATTCAGCAACTTGTGAAATATTGCCAGCAGACGAAAAATTAGCAATCACTTTGGGGTGCCTTACATGACGCTTGATCCTCCATTGTGTCTTCCTTCACGGCAGAGTGCTGCCCACAAGGGAAATTTTGGACGTCCCATTCTGGTTGGTGGGTCACGTGGGATGAGTGGCTCGATTGGTCTGTCCGCGATGGCGGCGTTACGTGTGGGTGCGGGACTCGTTACCGCGGTCATCCCGGACCGCTGTCTTGAGACGGTTGCTTCTTTCAACCCCTGCATCATGACATATCCACTGTCCGATGATACCAAGGGGCGTTTTTCGTTGGATGCTGCTACTGAGTTCAATGCTGTCGCATTTGCTGCTTCTGCGATTGGCTGCGGTCCAGGCATGACAACAGGTCCAGGATCGATTCGGATGGTGGAACGATTACTGCGGTCACCTCTGCCTCGAGTTTTCGATGCTGATGCCATCAACGTGCTTTCGTTGCTGGGTTGGATCGATTTGCAGGATCATCTCTCGACACTGATTCTTACACCCCATCCGGGGGAATTTGCGAGGCTGACAGGCGCTCCGGCAAGTGACCGGCAAGCCCAAGTATCGGCAGCGAGGAAGCTCGCAGACGAGCGAGGTGCGTTCATCGTTCTGAAAGGCGGACCCACGGTCGTGATTGGGCCTAGGCAGGATATCTGGACAAATTCAACGGGCAATCCGGGAATGGCTACGGCAGGCAGTGGCGATGTCTTGACGGGTGTCATCTCGTCATTTCTTGCTCAGGGCCTTTCTGCGTGGGACTCGGCCCGATTGGGTGTTTGGGTTCATGGCCTCGCGGGTGACCTCGCGGCTGAGCAGCATGGCCAAGGTGGGATGACGGCAGTAGAGATCTGCGGTTGTTTGCCGCAAGCGATCCGCGCGGTATCGATTGAGAGTTCGGAACCAGCTTGATCAGCGTCGGGATCCAGATACCCACTGGCTTCAGTTGATGAGGCGAGCTTTGGACGCGAGAGGCCTTCTTGGTGGCTGCCCTACGAAGTTTTGCCGATCTAGCGCATAATCCGGGCTTAAACTCCCCTGCCCTGCTCTTCTTTGATCCACCGTGACAGCTATCTTTTCTCTCAACAATGTCCTGCCTCTCGATTCCGCAGGGGAATCGCAGCGGTTAGCGGATAGCTCGGTATCCGCCGATGCAGATGTCGCGACGGATATTGATTTGAGCAGCATTCAGGGCGGCGTCATCACGATTGGCAATTTTGATGGCGTGCATCGTGGTCATGCTGAGCTTCTGGGGCATGTGAGACGACTTGCGGATCAGATGAGCGGGCCTGCGATTGCGATCGTGCTCGATCCTCATCCGGCCACTGTGTTGCGTCCTGAACTGGCGCCAAAACGGCTGACTCGGATTGAGACAAGAGCTGAATTGATGGATCGAATAGGAATCGATGCTTTGGTGGTGTGCGAGACAAGTCGCCGCTTCTTGAGTATGTCGGCCGATCAATTTTTTAATTCAATTGTCAAAGATCGTCTGCGAGTCAAAGCCATGGTTGAGGGACCGAATTTCTTCTTTGGGCGTGATCGTGGGGGTGATGTCGAGGTATTAGCTGGACTGTGCGATGCAGCGAATATTAATCTGCAAATTGTCCAACCCATGGAGGTTGGTCGGCGAATGATCAGCAGCACAAGGATTCGTCGGTTATTAAGTCAAGGGGTCGTTGCTGAGGCTGCAGACCTGCTGGGTCATCCGCATAGAATTTGCGGCACCGTTAAAAGTGGAGCCAAACGAGGTCGTCAGATCGGTTTCCCGACAGCAAATCTATCTGACATTGATGTGGTGGTTCCCAGCCCGGGAGTCTATGCCGGTCATATCCGGGTTGGTGATCAGAGTCACGCTGCAGCCATCCACATTGGTCCCAACCCAACTTTTGAATCAAATGGGGATCCCAAAGTCGAGGTCCACGTGCTGGACTATGATGGTGACTTGTACGATCAGCGTGTGCAGGTGGAATTTTTGCACTGGGTACGGGATGTCACCAGATTCGATTCACCAGACGCACTGGTGACACAACTTCATCAAGACATCTCTGATATTCGTTCCGCGTTGTCACAGCCATTTGGCGAATCGTAAGCTTCTGAGGATTAATATGAGCGTCAACTGGAAAGCATTTGTAGATCAAATCAGCCATTACGAGAGTTTTGTGCTTGTTAGTCATATTCGCCCTGACTGTGACGCGTTGGGTAGCGAACTCGGGATGGCGGAGGTCTTGCGCAAGGTTGGCAAGCAGGTTCGGATCATCAATGCACATCGAACCCCGCCAGCGCTTCAGTTCCTTGATCCCGCTGGCAACATTGAGGTGCTGGGTGATGATGTTGAGCCAGAGGATATTTCGGCCGATTGCATCATGGTCCTCGATACCAGCGCATGGGCTCAACTTGGTGATATGGGCGATGTCATCCGGACGTCCCGGGCGGACAAGATTGTGATCGATCATCACGTTGGCGAAGACGATCTGAACGCGACGATGTACAAGGACTATCAATCAGAAGCGACCGGGCATCTTGTGGTGCAGGCGGCTGATGCGTTGGGGGTTCCGTTGACTCGGTCAATGTCGACACCGCTATTTGCTGCGATTGCCACTGACACGGGCTGGTTTCGTTTCGGCAGTGTGACGGCCGAAACCTATCGTACGGTTGCCCGATTGATTGATGCTGGTGTAGTTCCCTGTGAGGTTTATGGTGACCTGTATGAACGCGATTCTCTTGGGCGAATCCGCTTGCGAGGGTTGATCTTGTCACGCACGACAGAGGAAATCGACGGCACATTGATGCACACGTACGTACAGAAAGAAGATTTCGAAACAATGGGCGCCGAACCCAATGATACGGAGGATGCAATCAACTTGACGTTGGCAGTCAAGGGTGCTCAGGCCGCGGTGATCTTCGTCGGTCAGGTTCGTGGTGGATTTAAGTTGAGTTTTCGCAGTCAGTGCCAAATGGACTGCAATGAAATTGCTCAACAGTTCGGCGGCGGCGGTCACAAAGCTGCGGCAGGGGCCTTCGTTGAAGGCACGCTTAATGAAGTTCAGAATCGCGTGTTACCCGTTGTCCGGGAAGCGATGCACGCAGCGATTGAGCAGTGCTGAATGAGCGACTCGGACACGTCATGCTCTTGCAGTTTGAAATTATCGGATCGTAACGGCAGGCAGGGGATGCGCCGGAGGCTGATTACTGATTCAGCAGGAATCCTGTGAGAGACCATCCGTCTTCGGTGGTTTCGGAGTAACCACCACCATTGGGGAGGTGCTTTTCGATCACGCTCAAAGGTGGCAGATCAATCACATTTATCGGCTCACCTGAATCGGCATCTTCGTCCTCGAGGAAACGTCGATAAAATGAGGCGAGCACCGAGTCACTGTCTTTGAGTTTTCCTTCGCGGAGCAGATTGTACTTTGCACGAAGCGACAATTTGGTTCGTACAACCCCATCGATGGAAGGTGCTGTGCAACCAAGGTCTTTCAGTGAACTGAAAATCGCCTTGACTTGCGGTTGCTCTGCTAAACCTTCACTAGCACCCATGCGAATTCGATTTGCAGTTTCGACTAGCATGTCAGGATCATTCGAGAACATCAGATAAGGGGCTTCCGATGCAGGGCCTTTGTCGATCACGGCAATTGCCCAATGATCGAGGAGAGGTGGTGTTTCTTCTATTTCTTCTTCGCCCAGGCCGATTCCCAAATCTCCGAACAGGTCTTCATCAAATTCGTCTTCTTCAGCACCTCGTTGAACACGCCAGATATCAACCCCCGGCACCACGTCCATGATGCTGGCGTCGGGTTCAACCTCCATCGCTTTACTAATCGCATTGCCAATTGCCTTGGCATCGGTCACTCGAATCGCAATCAGCATGCGTTCTGAATTCAGGTCGGCGGGAAGAGTGTTGTCGGTGATCAAAATCATTTGATCATCCAGATTTGGCAGGACGTTCTTGGCAATGTCGATTTGTGGACCATCTTCGTCATCGCGAATCCCTTCAATGATGTCCTGAAAAATGTCATCACCGAAGGCTTCGTTGAGCAATGTTTCGGATGCCCAGAAAACTTCTTCGAAACGAAGGTTAATGCGGCTGAAACTGGCAGCATCCGAGTGCACCCAAGCCGGGATTTTTGCTAGCGGACGATTTTCGAATTGAAGCATCCGAGCAGCCAGTTCGTATTTGCTAGGCTCTTTGGTAACGGGTGGTGCGAGAATGGCACCTCGATGTAGCAGCTGATATTTTTCACCGGCCAAAACCAGAATGCCTCCTGCTGCCTTGATTGCATCGAAGCCTTGATTTTCAAGTAGTTTGACAATGTCGACCTGATTGCCCCTATCCACGTCCAGCGACTCTCTCAGGATTCGAGCCATTTGAAATGGTCTGGCGAACCATTCGATAGCGATCGTGCCACCTCCAGATTTGACCGGTACCAAAACCGCTTGGCTCGATTTTTTGAGCACCGTTTGAAACTCTTTGAGCGTCACGACTGACTTGCCTTTTGGCTCGCCCGCGATCGTGTCCAAAAGGTCGGTAATAACCGAGTCACGATCAGCAGCCATCAGACGTGTGTCATCCAGAGTGATCGCGATCTGCTCAACCTTCAACTGACCTGGTTTGGGTTCAGTGTTATAAATTCGAACTGTTTGCCCCTGATGCTCGAGGTCCTCTCGGATCCAGCCTGCGGCACCAAGGTCCTTGTCAATCTTTTCCAAAGCGGCATTGGCTTCCTTTGCCCTGCCACGTACATCAGCGATCACACACAGTGCAAACGGACGACGCTTGTCGTGGACATATGGCAACCAACTGACCACTAACTCGCCAGAAGCAATGGCGTAGATATCCTCGGGACGAATACCAACTTTGTTATCGAATGCTTCGAGGTAGGTTTTGGCTCGCGATTTCTGCGCCTCGATAAATGGCCGCATTGCTTCGTCTTCGAGTATCTTGCCGATCGAGGTTTTTTCCCAAGCCTCACAGAATCGCGGCAAGTTGGGAATCCGGACCAGACCAGCCACGGAATCAGGTAGCAATTCTATGGCGGACCTGTACTTCGTTGCCTCGCCGTCCTGAATCGCAAGGATTGGGCTTGGTACGAGCGATAAGCCGATCAAGAAGGCCGAAATGACAATAAACCGACTTTGTCCAGCAGGGCTGGCGATTCTGATCCGGGTAAATGAGCCAAAGAGATTGTACATTCAATATCCGACAAAATAGAAAAACACCGTGCGATCAAAAACAGCGGTGCAGGCTTCCCTAGTATGGTATCGAAATCGTTTTAGACCGAAATGCCGCTAATTGGCAATCCATCGTTGCGTTCATGATCCCGAAACGATGTCCCACCAAAGGTTGCTCCGGTCCCCCGAAATGATGGCGAAACCCAAGTTGACGAGAGAGTCCTGTTAATGGTGCCTGTTTGGGTCACCCAAGGCCCTCTAGCTTTGTGTTAGAGACACCGCCGTTCATTCTATGTTTCGGCAGTTTTCCGGCTTCCATTGGCGATTCCGTTACTAAAAACGGGAGATTGTGCTGGAAATTACCTGTTTTGGCGATTTTGACCGTTTCTGGGAGATCAATTTGACGCCGCCTACTAACTTCCACACCCGGAAATTACATTTTGGCTTCTTAGATCTGCCCTTTGCACACTCATTTTAGGAGTCTTCTGTGTCAGGCGACCTTCCGAATATTCTCGCGTCCCGCTATGCCAGTACCGCCATGGTTGACATATGGTCACCAGCCAGCAAGGTCGTTCTGGAACGGGAGTTCTGGTTGGCTGTGCTGGAAGCTCAGAACGATTTGGGTGTTACTGTCGAAAATGACGTTCTAGTTGCCTATCGAAAGGTGATGGGAACAGTTGACCTCGATTCCATTGATGCCCGTGAACGGGTGACTAAGCATGACGTCAAGGCGCGGATTGAAGAGTTTAATGCTCTTGCTGGTTACGAGCATATTCACAAGGGGATGACCTCACGCGATTTGACCGAGAACGTTGAGCAACTGCAAATACGCTCTGCATTGACTTTGGTGCGGGACCGCAGCGTCGCAGCTTTGGGACTGATTGCAGAGCGGGCCGCCGAAACCGCTGAGTTGGCAATTGCTGGTCGAAGCCACAATGTGCCGGCTCAAGTGACCACCATAGGCAAGCGATTTGCCAGCGTTGCCGAAGAAATCCTTGTCGCTGTTCAGCGTCTGGAAGAACTCTTGGCTCGCTTGCCGCTTCGTGGCATCAAAGGACCGGTCGGAACGCAGCAGGACATGCTTGATCTGTTTCAAGGTGATTCATCCAAGCTTGAGTCACTTGATCAGCGTATCGCCAGCAATCTTGGATTTGAACTCTGTTTTGAGTCCGTTGGGCAGGTGTATCCGCGGTCCCTTGATTTCGATGTGGTTTCAGCACTCACACAGCTCTCTTCTGGTCCAGCCAACTTCGCTCGCACGCTGCGTTTGATGGCGGGTGCAGAGCTTGCAACCGAGGGTTTCAAACCGGGCCAAGTGGGCTCATCAGCCATGCCGCACAAAATGAATGCGAGATCGGCCGAACGCATTGACGGGTTCAGTGTTATCCTGCGAGGTTATCTGAGCATGGTCGGTGGTCTATTGGGAGACCAATGGAACGAAGGTGATGTGAGTTGCAGCGTTGTTCGACGCGTTGCAATCCCGGATGCGTTCCTTGCGATCGATGGTCAGTTGGAGACATTCTTGACAGTCTTGGTCGATTTTGGGGTTTATCCTGCAGTGATCGATCGTGAGTTGCGCAGATACCTGCCATTCCTCGCGACCACAAAAATTTTGATTGCGGCAGTGAAGGCGGGTGTCGGTCGCGAGACTGCTCATGAGGCCATCAAGCAGCACGCAGTTGCCGCGGCTTTGGCAATGCGTGAGTCTGGCGCAGATGACAATGATTTAATTGAGCGTTTGTCGGGCGATGAGCGGATTCCAATGGATTTCAGTCAACTACAGGACGCCATCGGTCATCCAAGCCAATTCATCGGCAATGCCCCGGCCCAGATTCGGAATGTTATCGAGAAGATAGCCACGCTTACCAATCGCTATCCGGAAGCTGCTGCCTATCGCCCGGGTGCAATTCTGTAGCAGCGTTGTTGTGGCCATGTCGTGCGGCAGGTTGGTCTCACTGATTTGGCTTGCAGTGCAACAATCGCCGAGCCTTGCACTTAGCCGACTTTTCTACCTGTGGTCCTGTGGTTCGTGAGTTTCGAATGTTGTCCTTCGACTTTGTCGGATCTGTTCCATCGTCCGACATGCCCGTTCATAGAGCAGTTTCTGAGTTCGTACTGGTTGATCACCGGGTTTGTTGCGGCAATACGAACCATCAGGCTGCATTTCCCACGAGTTACAGTTGTCCTGAAAATAGACGAGCAGTGTACTCATCAGTTTTTTGCGGCAACTGGGGTCATCTACCGGAACCATTAGCTCGATTCGGCGATCTAGGTTGCGCGGCATCCAGTCTGCACTGCTGATAAAGAGTTCCGAGTCACCCCCGTGGCGAAAATGCACGATTCGGGCATGTTCCAG
>Ga0315334_10002912_pt1 | contig 10698 bp, 7 predicted proteins | sample M150034915metaG_FD_205555 | JGI IMG/M metagenome (GOLD analysis project Ga0315334, IMG submission 205555) | Ammonia-oxidizing marine archaeal communities from Monterey Bay, California, United States - M1 500m 34915 | ecosystem: Environmental > Aquatic > Marine > Intertidal zone | place: USA... | reverse complement strand
TCGTTTGAGATGGTCGTCAGCCCGTCGAGGGAGAGATCCTCCCCACACCCAGCGAGTCCGTCAGCCACTTCAGCCGATATGCTTGTCAGGCCATCGAGGCCGAGACCCCCCCCGCAATTACCGAGTGCTTTGGCCCCTTCAACTGACAGATTCGTCAGGCCGCTGAGGTCGAGTTCTCCCCCACTCTTACCGAGTGCTTCAGCAACTTCGTTCGAGATGGTCGTCAGCCCGTTGAGAAAGAGAAGTCCCTCACACTTGCCGAGTGCTTCAGCAACTTCGGTCGAGATGGTCGTCAGGCCGTTGAGAAAGAGAATTCCCTCACACTTGCCGAGTGCTTCAGCAACTTCAGGCGAGATGGTCGTCAGCCCGTCGAAGGTGAGATTTCCCCCACTCTTACCGAGTGCTTCAGCAACTTCAACTGACAGATTCGTCAGGCCGCCGAGGGAAATGCGTCCCTCACACTTGGCGAGTGCTTCAGCAACTTCAGTTGATACGTCCGTCAGGCCGTCGAGGGAGAGAAATCCCCCACACTTGCCGAGTGCTTCAGCAACTTCAGGCGATATGCTTGTCAGGCTGTGTTGGATAATACTTTTCCCACACCTAGCGAGTGCTGCGGCAGCTTCAACCGAGATCCATTTGTAATCGGGAAGGAATAATTGTTCCGGATCATTTAAATATCGTTTAACACTTGCAAGAGTACCCACTGCTTTCGGGCTTTGTTGTGCGTATATAGTTACCAACTCTGGAGGCAAATGTCCAAAAACGGACCAAGGGAATGGTGTCATGTGGTCTGCAAACCCTTTTATGTCATTTTGAATACGAGCTAGGAGGTCAATCATTAATTTTAAAACGGACGAATTGTGGGGATTCAATTCCAAACATCGTATTGCTCTGGGAAATAGGTCTACTACTTCGGAACGATCAATAACGCCACCCGCATTTGCTTTTTTGGCCCGTGTGATTAATTCCGTTTCCGCAATAACCATTGTCTCAATTCGATCGTATAACGTCACTTGCTCATCTGTCAGACCGTGTGTTTTCAAGGATTCCAATTCCGCCAAGGCACCTGTAGCATTTCCATCAGCTAACAACTGATTTACCGGCATACGCCATTGTTTTTCAAGCCGCGCTTTAAGCTTTTGGACTTCCGGGCGATCCGGCTTGAGCGTTAAGAGTTCATTGACGAATGGTAGTAAACCAGCGATTTCTCGGTTGCTGACTCGTTCTCGAACAATCCCTTCAAGTTCCTTACGTCGTGACTGCTTTGTGGTAAGACGCTCGGTAAGTACATCTACTGTGTCTTCGCTTCCGCTAACGACTGTCTGTTTCAGCGAAGGAGCAACCTGCCCAAGGGTCTGCAAACCTGCTTCATAGTCATAGGCCTGTTCGTGAGCCAGCGCTTCTCTGAGAAGCTCTTCTAAACGAGCGCATTCCGAAGTTCGAGAGGACTCGAGCCTGATTGAAAACTCTTCGTGCCAACCTGTATACTGTTGAAGTCTCGAATCCGTTTCGTTTCCCACCATTTTGGCTTCTTTTGCCGCCTCGTCGAACTCTAAATTCGCTAGAAATCCCTCCGCTTGATCGTGTGCCGTCTTGAGGGTCGCCATAGCCTTTTCCACAAGGGATGCCTGCTGGGCGCCACATTCACGGCAGGCTTTTTTCCAGATCGAAATGCTTGCCTTGCAACTTAAGCACTCAACTTTAAGCGAGGCACCACAATCGTCGCAGTGTTTATTATCGGAAGCATTTGTAGTTGCACATTGCGGACACTCGCCTTCCCCTAGGGATCGTGACGTGTCCATTTTGCCTGAATGTGCGTTAAGTATCTCTTCTCGCATTTCAATAACGGACTGAAAGCGATCTTCCTTTGATTCCTCTAACGCCTTGGCAACTACCGACTGCAGTTTCTGAGGTAATGAGGTGATGTTGATCACCTTAGGACTCTTACCGGTGAGCATCTGATAGAACGTTGCTGCCAGACTCCAGAGATCACTGCGGTGATCGGTAAACTCCGCTCCCTGCCGCTGCTCCGGTGGCATGAAGTCCAGTGTTCCGATGACCGCCCCCTCCATCGTCTTCCCGGTATCCGCGGTGTCGTCCTTGGCTAGACCAAAGTCTGTGAGCTTGGGCACCCCATCTTCGGTCATTAAGACATTGGCCGGTTTGATGTCACGGTGAATGATCCCCGCAGCGTGTGCTTTGGCCAGTCCATCACATACTTGGCTGAAGATGTTTACCGCTTCGTCCAGCTCGATAGGGCCTTTTCTGCATTGGTCCAGCAGGCTACCTCCTTGCACACATTCCATGATCAGAAAAGGGCCGTCTGTAGCGCGGCCATAGTCATAGATCTGAACAATGTTATTGTGGCTTAAAGTAGCGATCGACTTAGCTTCGGTTAGAAACCGCTGAACGGCAGTTTTACTACGTGCTGCTTTGCCTTGAATTCGTTTAATCGCAACTTTACGTCCAAGACGTGTATCGGTAGCGAGGATAACTTCTCCGAAACCACCTTTACCAAGTACGCCTTCTACGGTGTAGCGAGTCGATAGGTCTACGACTTCCATCCCATCATCGAACAGTTCATCGTCGACGTTCGCATCACCCAAGGTGGACTGATCACCCAGACTATGGGCAGCGGTATCGCCGCCCATGGTTGCCCCGTCACCGAGACTCTGCTCAGCGGGATCTTGGTGTTCTTCGCCGCTGAAGGTTTCACCTCCGAGGCTGTCTTCGTGGTCTGGCATGGTGGATGAGTGGTGTTGAAAAATTAAAAAGCTAGCAAGCGTTCATACTACCCCAGCGGGAGATGAATCACAAATGTAGGTAGGTGGATATGAGGGGCGATTTCAGAGTACAGAGTTCAGAGTTCAGAGTTCAGAGAAGCAGAGAAGCAGAGGTCGAGGATGACTACGGAACTAATCCAACTCACGAACCAACACGGAAACCGCCGTGGTTGCCCTCCTGCAGCGGGTTACCGCCCCTACAGGCCGTATTGATTTTTTAGAAGGGGAGGACAGAATAGAGGTCACACCCGCAGAAAAGTAGCCGAGGCGGGACTCGAACCCGCACGTCCGTGAGGACACAGGATTTTAAGTCCTGAGCGTCTGCCAGTTCCGCCACTCGGCCGTAGTGCGTCAACGTTATTGGCTGATAGAAAAACCATCTTAACCTACCCTTGCAGTTTCTCCAATAACCGACTCGTAGACTTTAACGTAATGCCACAATCACCCACTTCCGTCGCAATCTGTGTTGAACAGACGCACGCTTTTCATTACGATTCCTAACACAAGTTCGGCCAATCGTCAGCGAGTATTCAACAAATGGGAGATTTACTTAAACGCGTTTTTTCTCTCGACGTCCGTTCCATCGCCCTGATGCGCATTGCCGCGGCTGCCGTCCTCTTGTGGGACACCTGCGACCGCATGCGACACCTCGCCGATCACTATTTTGCCGATAGTGCCATCCCTTTTGAAATAGCTGAAGAATACTACAAATTCTTTCCCACTTGGTCACTACACCTCCTCAACGAATCCAACACCTACCAAACATCCCTCTTTATTCTACTAGCAATCGCCGCTTGTTTCCTGCTCGTAGGCTATCACAGCCGCATCGCTGCCGGGGTTTGTTGGATTCTCTTCGCCTCCGCCCTAGCCCGTGTCCCACCATTACTCACTGGCGGAGACATGCTACTCTGCTCGCTGCTGTTCTTCCTCATGCTCCTGCCCTGTTCTAAATGTCTCTCAGTACACAGCAAATTCCAAGCTCCGGCGGGCAGCGTCTACTCATTCGCAACCGCTGCATTGCTCCTACAATTCGTCGTCATGTATACCGTCACCGGTATCCTGAAAATAAATTCCGAATGGATCGATGGTACGGCACTGATGATTATTCTCAGCGATACTGGCCTCGCTAAACCGATCGGACTTTGGCTTACCAACTTCCCAACGATTCTGATGGTGCTGACTTGGGGAGCACTTCTGCTGGAACTCTTTGCCCAAGTCCTCCTGCTCAGCCCATACAAAACAAATCAGATTCGCACCGTTGGCGTCATTTCCTTCATCGGACTTCACGTCGGCATTTTCCTCACCATGGAAGTTCTCGTCTTCTCCATCATTAGTATCGCTGGCCTACTCAGTCTCATCCCATCCTCTTGGTGGAATTATAAACCATTTTCAAAACTAACGACAACGGGATCCCACGAAATTGATTCCACCAATATGAATCCACCGACCTCGGTACAACCAGTCCCCACCGCCTTTCCTAAGATATCCAATGCCATCGCCGCTTGGGGATTATTTGTTTTTCTCACCGTCGCAGCCACTAGCCTTTTGGCCTATGCAACCAAAATTCATATCAGCAGCAAAATAGCCCTCGTCGCACATCAATTCAGATTCGACCAACGCTGGGAAATGTTCACTCAACCCTATAACCTCTGTTATCGTTTTGTCGCTGAAGTCCGAACTGCCGACGGACGTTATGTTGATATCTTGCGTTCCAGCGAAGAACGATCAGACCGAGAAGCAGTGCCGCAAGATACCATTAATTTCAAATCTTCGCGTTGGCTATTGCTATACCGTCAAATGGTCAGTAGTCAGTACTACCAACAGCGAATTCCTGCTGCGAAGCACCTTCTTAAATACAACCCAGCTGTCGGAATGCCCACGATTGAAGAAATCAACGGTAAAGAACTGAAGCTATCGGTCTGGATAGGATCGCCGGAGGATCGAGTAGCCAAAGGCCCAGCGATGATGACGTATTTCGATTTCCGAGCTACTGGTAAATACTATTTAGGTGAACCTCATGGCCATTGGGTACAACGCGACGACCAAGGAAAAATCGAGGCATCCGGTAAGTACGATCAAGGATTGCGCGAAGGCAAATGGACAACCTACCACCCCAACGGAAAAGCAGCATCTAGTGGCTATTATTTTGATGGACTTGAGGATGGGGATTGGACCATGTGGGATACTGATGGCCAGCGTATTGCACATGGCCCTTTTAAAGGCGGAATGATGGAAGGAACTTGGACGTTTTGGTACGAAAACGGACAAATAGAACAAGCTCAATTCATAGCCGATGAACGCATAACGGACGAACCCGATCCACTCCGCTAGTCAACAAACCACCATAGAAAACACACTACATTAATGTGGCAATTAATCTCTAAAACGCAATATGGCATCCTGCCCTCGCGCGGCACCATCATGCTGGATATCGTATTCTGTGCGATGTTTCTCATCGTGCCCATCATGTTTTGGAGCATCCGTTTAGCCAAGCAAGGACGCTATCAACTCCACAAACGAATTCAAATCAGCACCGCGGTCGTGCTACTATTAGCGATCATTGTTTTCGAAGTAGATATGAATCTACATGGTTGGATACACCTAACAACCGAAAGCTCATTTGATCTCATCATTATCAAACGATATCTGTATGTTCATCTTATCTTCGCAATCCCAACGCCCTTGATTTGGATAGCGGTTATTTACAAAGCACTCACCCGCTTCGACAAACCGCCTGTACCCAACGACTACAGTCAACAACACAAATACTGGGGTTGGCTCGCGGCTTTTACATTAACGGGCACTGGCGTTACCGGAACGATCTTCTACTATGTGGCATTCATTGCGAGTTAGGCTCACCCAGATTACTTCCTCCGCGTCCGGACAATTCGAATGCGGCATCCGATGGGTACTGTCTCAGAGATTTTAGGCAACCCACCCGCCAGCGCCGCAGTCACTGCGTCCTCTAGATATTTAACTTTGACCTTTGTCTTATCAGGGCTATCATCCAGCGCCCCCATATAGACGACTTCGCGTTTCTCGTTAAGCACGAAACACTCCGGCGTATAACCGGCTCCAAACTTTTTGGCAATCATTTGTGTTTCATCAAACAAATACGGAAACGTAAACTTCTTCTCAGCCGCTCGAACCTTCATCGCCGGCAATAAATCTTCCTCGACCTTGTTGACATTAATTGCCACTAGTGCAACCGGCATTGCTTCGCCCGTATACTTTTTGGCAAACGCATTCAAGCGATCCTCATAGTCAACCGCATACGGGCAACTATTACACGTAAAAACTACCACCAACACCTGCTTAGCTTTAAAATCATCAAACGCAATCCGTTTACCATTGGTCGCTGGCAATGCTTCCCACTTAGGTGCTGGGTCTTTTATATCCAAAACAGGATTGTATTCACCGGCCCAGACAGGTAACAACGGGAACAACAGCAGCAATAAAGTGAGTGTTTTCATACTTACATTCTATATTATAAGCAGTTCCAAGTTTACCCATTGCAGCCCTAGTCCGCCCATCAAATTATGGGGATATACTCGCCGAAGCGCGGCGTAGGCGGATGTCAATGTGTGGACCCCAATTGCCCATAAGCCGCCGCATCCACATGCGTTGGCTCACCAGAAATCAGTTCGCTCACCAATTTCCCTGTCGCCGGCCCCATCGACAGTCCCAACATATTATGCCCAGCGGCAACCAACACATTGCGCAATCTTGGACTCGCGTCAATAATCGGGATGCCGTTATACATCATCGGCCGCCAGCCATACCACGCTTCTTCAATGATTTCACCAGCGGGCTGTCCTAAATATGGTTCCACTCCTTCACGTAGCAAGGACAAACGACCTTGGTTAATCGATGTATCATATCCTGAAAACTCCATCGTCGATCCCAAGCGATAACCCGTATCCATGGGCGTCATCGCGATCTTATGCTGAGGAAATAACATCGGAATCCGCGGTGAAACTGCGGGACGTTGATAGGTCAGCGAATAACCCTTTCCGGGCTGAATCGGAATGTCTGTCCCCAGTTCTGCTTGCCACTTCGGAGTAACCGCTCCCAGCGCCATCACAAAATGATCCGCTTCGATCTCACCCTCGGTGGTTTCAATCGCCAATGCTTTTAACCCCCGACGGCGAAACCGCAGCAACTCGCAATTCTCACGAATCTCCACGCCCAACTCTTGCAACACTCGCTTCAACTCCGACATCAATTTATCTGGCCTCATATGGGCATCGTCCGCGTAATACCAAGCTCCAGCCACACTATCGAGTAAACTCGGTTCCAACTGCACCAACGCATCGGACTCTAGGCACTCTCCTTTGATCGAAAACTCCTTCGCCAAAAAATCATTCGTCGCTGAGTGTCCCTCGAGTGCGTGTTCATTTTGGAACACATACAACAAGCCGTTCTGCTGCCATTCGCACTGCAACTCATGCTCATCTAACATCTCTTGATACAACTGCATCGACGATTCGAGCAACTGCCACCGCGCTTGTGCCGCCTGTAACTGCTGCCGTCCGTTGCAGCGCATAGCAAACTTAAAGAACCACAACCACCGCGTCGGACTCAATGTCGGTTTAATTCGAAAAGGACTTCGCCGCTGACACATCATTTTCAGCGTCCGTCGAATCGCTCCTGGACTGGCCAAGGGCATCAAATCACTCGGGCAAATCAAACCACAGTTACCATGTGAACAACCACTGCCAATCGTGCTCTGGTCAATTACGGTCACTTGGTATCCTGCTCTCCGTAGATAATATGCACACGAAATCCCGATGATTCCGCCTCCCACCACAGTGACATGTGACCCAGCCTTATTGCTTACCACGGTCATTGCACGATCCCTGCTCTAAACGGATCGTCATCTTGTAATATCATTTCACTATCAGCGGTAATGTAAGCCGTTCCTCGAATGGACGGTATACAAACCGGCTCCCCAGCAGTCCCTTGGCCGTCCACAAATACACCGCTCGCTTGAAACACGCTACCAACTATGCTTTCTTGCCGCCACACTTCTCTCGGTGCAATTTTCTTGTCTGCCAGCAGGCAAGCGATCTTGGCACTTGTCCCCGTGCCGCAAGGTGAGCGATCATATTGGTTGCCAGGGCACAGCACGAAATTCTTGCTGTCCGCATTTGCATTCTCGGTCGGGGAAAATAACTCAATGTGATCAATCTCAGCGCCATCCACTCCCGTCACCCCCTGCTCGGATAACGCTCTTTTGATACGACTCGTAACCTCAGTCAATTGCATCACATTCTCGTAGGTCAAATCTTGACCATGATCGTCAATTAAAAAAAACCAATTGCCACCCCAAGCAACATCGCCTCGAATCACCCTCTGCTCACCTAGTATCTTCACGTCGATTGCCACATCCTTGCGGTATCGATAACTCGGTACGTTTGTAACTTCGACTGTCTGATCGTCCAGCAGATTAAACTGCACGTTGCCTACGGGTGTTTCCAATTGATGCTGTCCTAGTTCAATTTGCTGGAGATATTTCAGCGTCACAGCTAAGCCAATCGTGCCATGCACACACATTCCGAGGGTGGCTACATTGTTAAAGAAAATGATGCCATGCGAACAGACGGGATCCACAGTCGGCACTAGCAGCCCACCAACCATTGCATCAAAGCCGCGTGGTTCCGTTACCAGAGCTCGCCGAAATGCATCATGGTGAGCATTAAACACAGCCATTTGCGTTGCTGCACTACCACCACCAAGATCGGGAACACCAGCAATGACAATCCGAGTGGGCTCGCCGCCAGTATGAGAATCAATAACGCGAATAGAAGTTGGAGGCGCTGCTGACATTAAGATATTTCCAAAACGGGTTCACCCAGTACATCCATCAGTGGTTCCACGCCTAAGCCCGATGCCAGACTAGCTGCCATCCGACCATTGTCACGTTGTGGGGCGCCTGTGGCAGTTTGCACGGGGCCGTAGCTATTAAAATCGGTGGACGTGAAAAGCAAATCGGTCGGTGTGCTATGTGCTAAATGAGCAATCGCTGCGGTTGTAATATCACCGCCCCAACTGTCTTCAATCGTCATAGCGACGCCAATTTGAGCGCCAAGTTCGCGAGCTAAATGGGCTTTCGTCAAGCCGCCGAATTTCGAAATTTTAATATTCACGACATCCATTGCCAAGTCGTTGTAGCCTTGCATCAATACATCTAGGCCATCGATGCATTCATCAAGCACGAACGGGTGTGTCGTACGTTTGCGGATGGATAAACATTCTTCATAGGTAAGGCAAGGTTGTTCAATATAGACATCAACGTCGGCTACAGCGCGGCAGACTCGCGCGGCTTCGTGCATTAACCAACCAGTATTTGCATCGGCAATGAGTTTTTCACCTGGCTGCATTTGAGCAGCGACTTGTTTTATCCGCTCAATATCAACATCTGGATCTCCGCCTACCTTTAATTGAAAGCGGCGATAACCTTGATCTCGGTAGGACTGGACATTGTCAGCCATCGCAGCGGGATCTTGTTGAGAGATGGCTCGGTAGAGCACAAAATCGTCGCCATAGCGTCCGCCGAGTAATTCGCAGACGGGAAGTTTTGCGACTTGCCCTTTAATATCCCAACAAGCGATATCGATCGGTGATTTCACATAGGGGTGTCCGCGGAGGGCTTTGTCCATTAAACGATTCAGGGGTCCGAGTAGCAGAGGATCTTGACCGATCAAATGTGGTCCAAGTTCCCGAATACCGCTACGAACGCCGTCCGCATAGGCTGGCAGATAAAATGGCCCCAGCGGGCAGCATTCACCGTAACCGGCCGTGCCATCGTCGGTGATTACTTCGACAATATTACTATCAAAGACTTGTACCGATTTACCACCGGACCAATTATAGGAACCTTCATGCAGTGGCAGGTCGACTTGGTAAACTCGGATTGCTTCAATTTTCATCTGTTCAATTTCTCCAATTAGTTTTTTTCGCGATGTCGCCCGGGGTTGTTCGTTTTCGTGTCGGCCAGTGGTTCTTAGGATAGCCTAAATAGAAGATTCCGAGACAACGGTCTTCAGAACCGCTCAAGCCAAAGTATTCTCGCATTTCCGAAAGATCGTAAATAGGTGAGGTGGACCAGAAGCCGCCGAGTTGAGCAGCGGTTGCGGCGAGGTGCATATTTTGCACAGCGCAAGCAACGGCGATAACTTCTTCCTCAACGGGAATTTTGCCAACGTGTCGTTGCATGCCGAGTGCAATAGCAGCGGAAGTGTGTTTTGCATAGGCGATTAGTTTATCGTGTTTCGCCTGAGAAAAATCTGCTGGTGAAAGATGTTGGGTATACGTCTGGGAGAGCTTGGAGGCGAGGTTAGCACGAGCATCGTTTTGAAAGATGGTGAATCGCCATGGTTCAGTGAGGCCATGCGTGGGCGCCCAGTTAGCGTTTTCGAGCAGTTGTTCCAGGGTTTTCTGAGGAATCGATTTATCGAGATAATTTGGTTCACCGTCAGCATTAATTGGCTTGATCGTCCGCCGGTGCTCAACAAGTTCGGTGATTTGTTCGAGTGTGATCACGATTAGTGGGTGCTCTGTGATAGCGGTGATTGTGTCCGTTTATGTAAGTGATTGTACCCTGAACGGCGCAGATTAGAATAACGGAGGTAATCAATCTTCGTCTAAGCTGTTATACTGTGTCGAAGCTTCTTTTGGAGGAAGCAATACAAAGCGCCCATAGCTCAGCTGGATAGAGCAACGGACTTCTAATCCGTAGGTCGCAGGTTCGAATCCTGCTGGGCGTACTGAGTCGTTTTGGGTTTTAAGCACACCTGCGCATCTGCAGGAATAGCAGTCTTCCCCACCGGCACCTGTTTCTGTAAGACGCCTGTGCTAGCCTGTTCTGTGCTGTGCATCACACTCTCAATCACACTCTTTAGGCCCGCCGGGT
>Ga0315334_10002910_pt1 | contig 10701 bp, 9 predicted proteins | sample M150034915metaG_FD_205555 | JGI IMG/M metagenome (GOLD analysis project Ga0315334, IMG submission 205555) | Ammonia-oxidizing marine archaeal communities from Monterey Bay, California, United States - M1 500m 34915 | ecosystem: Environmental > Aquatic > Marine > Intertidal zone | place: USA... | reverse complement strand
CCGACCATATCGCCATATAACGTTGCATACCCGCAGGCATATTCGCTCTTATTTCCTGTTGTAAGAACCATCGACTTCGGATGATGATTTGAGAGAGCCATCATTAACATTCCGCGAATTCTTGATTGAACATTTTCACCAGCAACTCCAGCATCCGGATTTTCGGATCGAGCAAATTCTGGCAGTAATGAATCGAGGACCGCACCGTGCACACTTTCAATCGGAAGAGACAACAGCTCTATCCCAAGTCGCGTTGCTAAATCCTCAGCATCGGTAATAGAACCGTCAGAGGAGTACCTTGACGGCATGGAGACACCAGTCACATTCGTGGGTCCAAGCGCGTCCACTGCAATAGCCCCGACAAGAGCTGAATCAATTCCACCAGACAAAGCAACGAACGCATGCTCAAATTCGCTCTTGTGCAAATAGTCACGCGTACCAGTTACCAGTGCACGGTAGACTTCCTCCTCCGTCGAGATCGCGCCAGATTTAACTAAATGCGAAATATCAACTTTCGTTGACGTCGAATGCACCGGCTCAACACGCTCTAACTGCGCAGACATCTCAGTACTGCGACTACTGCGCATCTGCCTTAATCGAGAATCATGAAGTTGCCGCTGTAGCACATCCTCGAACTCAATATCACTCGTTAGGAGGGAAACTTCAAAGGATGGCGCATGATTCACTATTTGGCCATCCGCCATAGAAATAAATGAATTTCCGTCGAATACAAGCTCATCTTGACCACCTACTTGATTCACATACGCGATAGCCACCGTGTGATCTGCTGCTCGGGTTGATATCATTCGCTCACGATCCGATGAACGATTTTTTGCAAATGGTGACGCGTTAATATTTACTATTAGCTGCGCCCCAGCTAATGCCGCGTCAGATATTGGCCCATCTGGGTACCAAATATCTTCACAAATATTCACGCCAATATCCACACCGTTGACCCTACATATCAAGGCTGAGTTACCTGCCTGAAAGTAGCGCTGCTCATCAAACACACCGTAGTTTGGAAGCTTTTGCTTGTGGTAATCAGCGATCACTCGACCACCATGTAAAATCGACGCGCTGTTATATAACTGTTGATTAAAATCAAGAGATCCCACTATGAGAGGAGGGAGCGCCTCAGCTTTCTCGGCTAACTTGTTTAATGCAATACGAGATTCTTCAATGAAAGAAGATCGAAGGAGCAGATCTTCCGGTGGATATCCACAGATTGCAAGTTCAGGGAATGCAACTAGGTCAGCACCGAGACTTGCGGCTTCGTTCGCCATCTCAAGAATTAGCTTAGAATTCCCCGAAAAATCACCAACGGTAGTATTTATCTGAGCTAGAGAAATTCGAAGTAACGACATATAGTCCCCTGAACCTATTATTTCTATTCTACTTTGCGTACTAAATACGCAAACAAATCAGGTAGCCTATATGCTAAGTAGCTCAACGAGCGGTGTCAATGAGATTTACGAAGCTCTCTAAGGTACTCTTCCTGTTCTTTCCGCTGTCTTTGCATCCAAATAAAAAAAACAATACCCATCGCACTCAAATGAATAGTCAACGCCCCTACCCACATAATCATCCCACCCAGCACCTGATCAGTTGCTATATCTACCCTATTAAAAACAGGCTGGAATTCTAGGTAACCGGTATAGAAAAAAGTGGTCGAAAGAGCGAGAAACGCGCCAACAACATGTTTTGGAATTCCCGTTAAGAATATAAATATTGCACGAAGAGGCATACTCATACGAGCACTCAAAGGCTTGGGGTCAATAATGTTCCACCAAAAAAGCCAAGCGACTATCAGAAAAGTAACGTGTTGAAACCGATGAATAAAACCATTGAATAAAACCTGATTGTATAAATCTGGCACATGCCAAATAATTATGACAACGTTGACCATAATTCCTGCGACTATTGGAGCTAAAGCAACATTCCGTAAAATACGGAATATTCTTGACCGAAATACAGGTGAGATTAAGATTTTACGTATGCGCACGGGCAAACCTCTCCCAACTGGAGTTACTGGAGCACCAAGCAGAGTAAGTGGCATTCCAACCATAATCAATAACTCATGTTGAATCATATGAATAAAAAAATGGCGTTCTGCCAAAAAATCAATTGGCGATGCCACCGCTAGAAGCACTACAGCCCATCCAACGAAGTAACATACTGTTTTCCACATTGGATGTTCACGGGTTCGCTCAGTCCAACCTCTTAAACCTCGCAAATAAAGAAACGAAAGAAGGGTAAACGGGATCAAAATTTCTGGATCGATATTCCAATGAGAAAACCAGGGATCAAAAGAGTCATGAGTGACGCCCGCATGACCGGGAAGTGAAAAAACTGACCGAACGACCGTAACTGAAATCATAAGCCTCACATCGACTTATAGAATATTCCATATATGAAAAAATCTGGACCGATTGAATCAGTCGTGATGCTCAATGGGATCACCGATAAATCCGCCACCGATAGCATCAGATGCGTCGAATGCAAATAAAACAACAACTGCAGTAAGTAAAGCAGCTGCGAGTACGAATCCAAATGTAAATATCTGAGTGAAACGGATTGAATCGAATTTTAAATGCATAAACATCGCAACGACGATAATAAACTTGATGGCAGAAAATATTAATAATCCAGGAATAAGAATGGCACCCAAAGCATCATCGTAAAGCGACATCACAAGTTCAATCGCCGTAATCACACTCAGCGCTAGTCCTATAAGTAAATACTCACGAATTGTGGTGGTTGGATGCTCATCGTGAGCATCATGAACAGCGTCCATTTCAGCCATTTTCAGTTGCTCCTTCCGCCCAAACTTCCTCAAACATTTTACTACTAATACGCGGGGATCAAGTAAACCACTGTAAACAATACGATCCAAACTATATCGACAAAGTGCCAATATAAGCCGCCGATATCAATATACAGCGGTGTCTCTTTTCCTATTCCATTGCGCCTTACTGACGCTATCAGGAGAGACCCCAGATAGATAACACCTCCACCAACATGACAGCCGTGAAAGCCAGTCAACACAAAAAACGAGGCACCAAATTGATTCGTAGAAAGGGTTAGTCCCTCAGACGCGAATGTCTTAAATTCATAAACTTGAAATCCCAAAAACACTAATCCAAGAAGAATTGTGCAAAGCAGCATTAATTTCATAAGACCAAGTTGACCGTGCTGCGCACCATAGACTGCCAGTACCATCGACAAACTACTCATTAGTAGTACAAAAGTTGAAATTGAAGTTATTTCAAACGCGAAAATATCTGTCCCTGGGCCGCTGAGAGATTCGCCTTTAAAAATTAGATATGTTGAAAGAAGGCTCCCGAAAAAAAGGCACTCTGATGCTAAGAAAATCCACATCAGTAATTTACGATTATCGAGACCTAAACTAGTATGATGCTCAGTTTCGTGTGTTGCTGCGCTCATTCATTCTCCTTACTCTCAGTCAATCTACCGAAAGAAATCTACACTCGCTCGCTAATCAGTAGGCTCAATTGCCCATCCCCAAATCCCGTAAATCGCAATAGCTACCCCGATTCCTACAAGAGCCAGATGGGACAACAATCCCACACCAAGTAATCCGATACCAATCGCCAAAATCAGAGGCATATATGAAGGTGGAGGCAAATGAATATGTAATCCCTCCGGAGCTTCAGGAGTAGCTATTCCCATCTCTCTATTAGTCCAAAGTGGAATCGACGAATGTACTTCCGGGATCACATCAAAGTCGTGTTCAGGAGGCGGACTACTTGTTGCCCACTCCAAAGTGGGTCCATCCCACGGATTATCTGGCGCTGTCGCCGGCTGTCGCATCGTTCTGAATACATTAACCAGGAATATCAGGACACCGACCCCGATAAGATAGGATCCTATCGTAGCCACCATGTTCCAATCGTCCCAACCAAATCCCTCATCATACGTATAAATTCTTCTTGGCATTCCAGAAACGCCCAAAAAATGCATCGGGAAAAAGGTTAGATTCATTCCGGCAAACATCACCCAAAACGACCACTTTCCAATAGTTTCACTTAGGAATCTTCCCGTCATTTTAGGCCACCAGTAGAAAATACCAGAGAATATTCCCATGATAGCGCCACCGAACAACACATAATGTATGTGAGCCACAACAAAGTATGTGTCCTGATGCTGGGAATCTACTGCAGGACTAGCATGCATCACGCCCGATATTCCGCCTATGGTAAACATAGCAATAAACGCAACGGCGAAATACATCGAGGTGGTAAACCTGATACTTCCGCCATACATAGTGGAAAGCCAGTTGAATATCTTAACGCCCGTTGGAACCCCAATGCCCATAGTGGTAGCAGTGAAAACTAGGGTAGGAACGGTTCCAAGACCTGTGGTAAACATATGGTGAGCCCAGACCCCAAAACCAAGAACTCCGATCGACGCTCCGGCAAAAACAATTGCGGAGTAACCAAACAAGGGCTTCCTAGAAAAGACAGGGATAACTTCTGACACAATTCCCATGGATGGCAATATTAAGACGTACACTTCGGGATGGCCAAATAGCCAGAATAAATGCTGCCAGAGAATCGGATCTCCTCCGGTCTCGGGTGTGAAAAAGTTAGTAGTAAAGTTTCTATCGAAGTACAACAACACCAACGCAACTGTGACAATTGGAAGTGAAAGAATAAGAAGAAAAGACACAACTAAGGTCATCCACATATAAACTGGAAGTCGCATCATTGTCATCCCAGGCGCTCGCATATTAAGAATAGTGACAGCAAAGTTCAGGGATGCCATGAGCGAAGAAAGTCCCAAAATAATTAAGCCGACACAATAAAAATCAAGCCCAGGCCCGACCGAATACTGAGAGTCAGTTAGTGGCGCATATGCGAACCAGCCTGCATCAGGTGCACCCCCTAAAAAGAATGAGGAAAAAAGAATAAGCGAGCCCGATAAAAAGACCCAATACGAGAGCGCATTGAGCCGGGGAAATGCTACGTCACGGGCACCAATTTGAAGGGGTATGAAAAAATTAAAGAACGACGCTCCCATAGGCATGATTGCCAAAAAGATCATCATCAAGGCATGCATAGTAAAAAACTGGTTATAGAGTTCAGCGCTCAACACATTTCCATTTGGCACGGCCAACTGGGTTCGTATCGCCAAAGCAGTCAGTCCAGAAATCAAGAAATAAGTAAATCCGGTAATTCCATACATCGCCCCGATCTTTTTGTGATCGACTGTGGTTAACCACTCCCAGACTTTAGATTGTTCAGTCTGAACCGCTCCTACACCGTCAGTAGCTGTAGCCATTTAACGATCCTCTCCTTCAGAAAGCATGAGCATTTTCATAAATCTCCCAAATACTGCTATTCAAGACTATCCAACATTGCAATTAATTTGGTTATTTCATCATCCGTCAGTTCAAGATTTGGCATTCTCGAGCCTGGTTTTATACCAGGAGGATTCTTTAGCCAAGCGCGAAGGCTAGATTCGTCTCTATCAAGCAACGCAGAAGCAATAGTTGTTCTACTAGCCAAATGAGACAGATTAGGTCCTATTGCGGCAACTGTTGGTAGAACAAGCCAGTCAGGCGCATCTGATTTGCTGTACTCAACCTGATGGCAAGAGTTACATGCCTTAGCCACGAAAACTTCACGGCCGGCATTAACCAACTCGTCATCCGACCATTTAGCAGTAGCAATTTGATTGGCGACCCATGCATCATAGTTAGCTCGTGATTCAACAAATACCCTAAACCGCATATTGGCATGAGAATCACCACAATACTCAACGCACTGTCCATAGTGCATACCTTCAGTGCCTGGCTTACTCTTAAACCACAAGCGGTTGTTATGACCCGGCATCATATCCTTCTTACCAAACAGAGCTGGAACCCAAAATGCGTGAATAACGTCATTAGATACCAAACTTACATTCACAGCTTGCTCTACCGGAACATGCATCTCGTTTGCTGTTCTAAAAAGTTCATTCCCATCCGAATCGTGATAAGTAAACTCAAACCACCATTGGTGACCAGTAGCGGTGACCTCCAGAGCTCCCTCTTCAGCGTCGCCTTCCACAGATAGCACAGCACCAAAAGTTGGCACCACCATCGTGACTAATATCACAATTGGGATAATTGTCCATAAAATTTCGAGACGTGTATTCCCATGAATATCACGTCTTGATTCCACCCCCGGGCGCTCTCGATAGACAAGGCTTAATATGAGTGTCGCTGCCATAATTACAACGAACACTGCTCCTGATAGCCACCACACAAGCACGTACACATTGTGATATGACTGGGTTTGATCTGACAGGGGGTTAAGTGTACTCATTCGTTTGTCGATTGCCGCGCCGTCAAATGCTATAAAAATTAGCCAAGAGACGAAAGCCACCGCAACGAAGGAGGCTACGACTAAAACAATTTGCCTTGAACGACCTGTCATTGTTCCCTCCCCTGTCTCAAGAAATTACTCGCGCAGCAACTTTTTTATCATTAAATAACGTTGATGGATAGTCTAACAGGCCTTTACGCAATGGGTTACCAAAATATAAATACAATTATAGGTAACATTGAGGAATAGCTTTCTTCACGAATCAAGGCTGGTTGACTTGGATAAACTTTGGCTCGCTTAAAACTTTCTACGTCGGTCTTTACTCTGTCAGCGGTAGCTCTGATACTCTTCCTTTTCCTCGGACTTCAGCAGCAAAACAATAGCTCCACCACGTCACTAAACCGAGAGGAACAGCAGGGAGCACACGCTCCACCGTTCACCGGTCTCATATTGAAAACAGATCTCAGTTCCCCAGAGACCCTTTCACTTGAATCTACTCGCGGGCAACATGTACTACTGTCATTCCGGGCCTCTTGGTGTGCTCCCTGCAAACGTGAGGCTGAGATGATGGAAAAGATATATCCAGTTTATAAAAGTAAAAACTATGAATTCATCGGGATTAACATTTGGGAACCAGCATCAGACGCTAAAAAATTTGTTGACCAATTTCCAGTATCGTTCCCCGTCCTCATTGACGAGGACCGCAGAATTCACATCGACTACGGAATAACTCGTTTGCCAACTATCCTATTGTTGACTCCAGACTTACGCATATTTAAGAGGTATGAAGGTGAATTATCCGAACAAACCCTGCATACGCTGTTGAGTGAGCTAGAAGTTTTTAGCCAAGTGAACTAGTGAGAAAGTAAAAATTTGAAACGCATTAAGTTAACACCTGAAATTACCTTAATATTAGTTTTACTAATTTCGGCTCTTGCGATCAGTGTTTTAGTAGTTAGGTCAGCGAGTTCGAACCTGAGCTATTACCTGACACCGATCGAATATTTAGAAAATGAACAGAAAATAGGCCAGCGTATCCGAGTTGCAGGCCGAGTTGTAGATCAATCAATTGTCCAAAAAAGTGGCACCCTCTCATCATTTCGGATTACCGGTGATGAAAATGACGTGGTAGAGGTCAATTTCATCGGGAAAACCGTACCAACATTATTTGGGCCATACGCTCTCGTAATCGTCGAGGGTGTTGGTTTTCCCAACGGCATCACCGCGGACCTAATAATAATTAAACATGAGAATGAATTTTTTGCAGGCTCAGTCCCCGAAGATTCTATATCTTCCAAGTTCGTGAAACCTGATTAGCCTGACACAAGCCGTATCATAAAATCAACGGTACGATTTAGATACTCAATTTAGGAGCGAGCGTGCCAGAAATCGCCAATATTCTCGCAGTTGCTGGACACACCGCCTTAGGTGTGACTCTTGCAAGCAGCATACTGTGTGTGCTGCTTGGAATATCTTCAAAAAATGCTGCTGATCTAGCAGCAACTTATACAAAACAACAAAATCTAATCATACTGATTTTTATCGGACTAGCGGTTTCACTGAGCATCGTTGCCTACTCATTAGTTACAGATCAATTTGCTTTCAAATACGTTGTTGAACATTCGTCTTCTCAAATGCAAGTCTGGTATAAAATTGCATCACTATACTCGGGCCAAGCCGGCTCGTTACTCGTATGGACCTTTGCCATCAGCCTGGGAACATTAGTGTTGAGTCGCACTCGAACGGCGGCCTTCCAGGCCCGTGGCCTAAATGCAATCACCGTCTTGACGTTTATCATCTTAGCGTTCCTTTTTCCTCTTACATTTCTCAGCTCACCATTCGAATTGACAAGTCGAGTCTTCACTGAAGGGATAGGATTAAATCCACTCCTTGTTGATCCCACAATGCTTATCCATCCACCCACCCTGCTGCTAGGGCTGGCGAGTACTTCAATCCCGTTCGCGATTAGTCTTGGCATGATCATCTCGAAAACGTCGAACATTGAATGGTCACGCTCGCTAAGACGCTGGACCCTAATCTCGTTACTCATACTCTCAGCAGGGAATTTTCTTGGTGCTTGGTGGGCATATACCGTGCTCGGCTGGGGCGGTTACTGGGGTTGGGATCCTGTAGAGAATTGCGCCATCCTACCGTTGATTCCGTTGGCAGTGCTGCTCCATAGCAAGCCACTACAAGAAAGGATCGGACTATTTTATACATGGAATTTAATGCTCGGCTGCCTGCCATTTGTTTTGGCAATTTTTGGCACGTTTAATGTTCGGTCAGGCTTAATTACATCTGTTCACTCATTTGCGGAGTCTGATATCGGCCCCTACTTCCTGGGACTCCTTGCTGTAACGCTACTTACACCAGCCACTCTGTTGGCACTTGGAACCCATGTAAAATCGGTAACGCACAATTATGATTCGGTGTTATCTAGGGAGACAGGACTAATAATAAATAATTTTCTCCTCCTCTCAATAGGCCTAATCATTCTGGGAGGGACGCTTTTTCCAGTTGCATCAGAACTTGCTAATGGTGCACGCATCGTCGTGGGGCCTTTATTCTTCGCTGACACAGTCGGACCACTCCTTACTATTTTACTAATTTTTATGGCCCTCACCGCTCCACTAGCATGGACAAAAACGTCCAAAAGAAACTACCTACAACAAATAAAATTTCCAATCAGTCTCGCAGCTCTCATATCGGTATTTGCGGTGATATTGGGCGCTAACGGCTTAATTAACCTTTTAGCAATTTTTGCCGGTGTATTCGGTGTTCTCATCCACTCATTTGAAATTTGTCGCGCAATTACGAAAAACACTGAGATCACATCAAGTCCGTACGATCGAGTATTGCGACCCTTCAAACGAAACCCACGTCGCTACGGAGGATATATCGCTCATATCGGATTAGCTGTCATGGCGATCGGTATTATTTCTTCAACCGCTTATGAAGGCAGGAATCGTTTCACTGTCGAACCGGGGGACTCTTTTGCAATGGGTGATTATTCATTCGAGTACCAAGGGCTCTGGGGTCGGAAGCCTGAAAAAAACGGAATCGAGATCGAAGCCGGAACTGAAGTTACATTAATTGAAAATAGTGAAGTAGTGAACGTGCTTCGGCCAGGCAGACGTTTTTTTTATGCAGCACCTAATCAACCAGTCGCTATTGTAGACATCGATACCAGTTTAATTCGAGATGTCTACGTATTTACTCAGGGCTGGGATGAAAAACAAGTTGCGGAAATACAAATCCTGATAAAACCACTAGTCCAATGGCTTTGGATAGGGGCAGGGTTATATATTGGGGGAGTCTTAGTTAGTCTTAGCGCCAAAGACAACAGTATACTAAAAAATTCATGAAAACCAAGATATTTAATAGCACTTTGCTTTTTGCTCTGATCTTGAGTATCTCGTTAAGTACAGCAGCTAGCGCCACGGCCCAAACACCGGAAAGTTCGATCGAGATTCAAGCTCTAGCTATTGAAGATCAACTTCGGTGCCCAGTATGTGTTAATGAAGGTCTGACGACCTGTGCACTAGCCTTGTGTAACGATATTAAAGATTCAATTAGAACACAGCTTGCTAACGGCCGAAGCCCTGACAATATTCTCCTTTTCTTTGAAGAATCTTATGGGACACAAATACGATCTGGGCTGGCTCCGCGAGGATTCAATCTCTGGTTGTGGAGTTGGACAATAGCGTCAGTGATAATCCCTACGGCAGCTATATTCTTAATTATAAATCGTCTACGAAGTGGAACAAATTAAAACCGTATGCAAGATCTAGCTATCGAAACAAATCGTCTTACCCGTCGATATAACGGCCTCCCCGCACTAAATAGGGTGTCAATTCAAATTACTTCAGGATCGAGAATTGCTCTACTCGGAAATAACGGTTCGGGCAAAACCACTCTATTAACTATACTTTCAACCCTACTTCAACCCTCCGAAGGGTCCGCGACAATCCTTGGTTACGACGTCGCGAAGAAAAGTACAGCTCTCCGAAATGTAATCGGATTCATTCGCCATCAACCTATGCTTTATGAAAATTTTTCGCCTGTCGAAGATCTTGAATTATTCGCAAAAATCTATCGAGTATCTGATGCTCGCGAACGGATCACAAGATTGCTCACCAACGTAGGAATATGGCACCTTCGAGACGAGGCAATTGGAACACTCTCACGTGGACAAAAGCAACGATTAATGATTGCGAAAGCACTTCTACATAAACCAAAAGTACTGCTACTAGATGAGCCTGAAATTGGGCTAGATCAAAACGGATTAAGAATGCTGGACGAGCTCATACTAATGCGTGAGAAGGAGGATTCCACACCGATTACTGTACTAGCTGCAACACATCGAGAGGAT
>Ga0315334_10002909_pt1 | contig 10701 bp, 8 predicted proteins | sample M150034915metaG_FD_205555 | JGI IMG/M metagenome (GOLD analysis project Ga0315334, IMG submission 205555) | Ammonia-oxidizing marine archaeal communities from Monterey Bay, California, United States - M1 500m 34915 | ecosystem: Environmental > Aquatic > Marine > Intertidal zone | place: USA... | reverse complement strand
AGGGCGGAAATCAGAGCAAGTACGCTTAGCACCGTGCGAGGTACAGTGCAAGCGGACCAACTCAAAGAGGCGATGGGTCAGAACACGCTGGTCTTCAACCTCGACACTGCTCTGAGAATGATGGGGGACGTCGCGGAGTTCTACGTCGACAACAATGTGCGCAACCACTACTTCGTCTCGATCTCGGGATACCACATCGACGAGGCTGGTGCCAATCCGATAAGCCAGGCTGCGCTAACTCTCTCAAACGGTCTGACTTACGTCGAACTGTTCAACGCGCGCGGACTGGAAGTTGACAAGTTCGTGCGCAACTTCAGCTGGTTCTTCTCCAACGGAATGGATCCTGAGTATGCGGTCATCGGTCGTGTGTGCCGGAGGATATGGGCGATTGCTATGCGCGATCTCTACGGGGTCGGCGAGCGTGGCCAGAAACTCAAGTACCACATTCAGGGCAGCGGACGCAGTCTGCATTCACAGGAGTTCAACTGGAACGACTACCGTACGACCCTGCAAGCGCTATACGCCTTGGCGGACAACGCCAACAGCCTGCACACAAACAGCCGCGACGAGGCCTTCGGCACCCCTACCGAAGACACGGTGCGTGACGCCGTAGCCATCCAGTTGATTCTGTCCAAGGAGTACGGCTGGCTGCAGAACGAGAACCCGCTGCAGGGCTCGTACATCGCCGAGTGGCTGACCGACAATGTCGAGGAGCAGGTGCTGAGGATCTTCGAGGAGATGCATGCCCGTGGCGGTGTGCTGGGCTCGCTCGAGGTCAACTACCAGCGCAACCGCATCCAGGACGAGTCGATGGTGTACGAACACCGCAAGCACTCAGGGGAGCTCCCGATAGTGGGTGTCAACACCTACGTCGACGAGGGCTCAGCGGTGATGTCAGCCGACGACTTCGACGTCGATGTCACCCGCTCGGACGAGGCCGAGAGGAAGATGGTGATCGAGCGCAACAAGGCGTTCAAGCAGGCTCACGCCACCGAAGCCGAGGCTGGTCTGGCCAGGCTCAAGCAGGTGGCTCGCGAGGGCGGCAACCTGTTCGAGGTGATGATGGACATCGTCGAGCACTGCACCGTGGGCCAGGTCACACAGGCGCTGTTCGAAACCGGCGGGAAGTTCCGCCGCAACATGTGATGCCATTGACGTGCATCAGATGTGCTCCGCACTCTCGCGGGGGTTGTGATGAGTCCTAGGGTTGAGAGCAGGATCGAACGTGTCCTTCCGCTTGACCCACATGAATCCGTTCTCCTTGGTTATGGATGCCACATCCACGGCCCCCCCAACGCCCCTGTGGAAATTAGATACATATTGGAAAATGACCTCTGTTTCGACCAGCTTCTCAGCCAGCAATGCAAGGTCAGATGGAGCGAGCCTGTGGATGCTACGAGGGAGGTGGCTCAGATAGGCACGATCCTCGCTTGCTTTATCGAAAACGGCTTTGGTGAAATCGTAAGCCTCGGCTCTTGCTGATGACCGAAGCCGTTTGGCCAAACTGCCGTCTGCCGAAATCCCTTTGGTTCTGTGAGCGATCATGGTGATGAATTGTTTTGAGTGATGACGAATAGCCCGCCCAATTTCATTATCCCACGATGGGTGTCTGCCATCGATCAACGTGTCTATCATGTTAGCCTGCGCGTAAGTTTCTGCATTGGCGGATTGGAAGTCTTCTATGAGTGCCTTGCCGTCATTAATTCGTACGACTTTCATCTCCTTGCGCCACTTCCATTCGAGGTGCAAATGAATGACGGACGGCGTGGCTTCCTCTTTTCCGAAACCGGCTACTACTATGCCCGAGATGTGGTTGGGAGACCTGCGCCTAGTCGTTAGGAAGACACATGCCAATTTCCTTATGTCAATACGCATTTTCTGAGTGATTTTTATCCCCCTGCCGACCATTTTGTCAACTTCCTTTACCACTTCATTGAGAATCTTGGTTTCCTTGACGAGTAGTCCTTTGTGCCTCCGCTTTTGCTCCTTGCTGAGTTTCCCAAAGTGTTCTTCCGCCGTCTCTGAGAGTTGCGATTTCAGAATTCCTTCGAGTAATTTGTTGTACTTGGAAATGTCCTTCATTATGGCGGGAGAGGCCATATGATGCGGGAGGATAAGTTCATCTCTGATACTACCTATCAGGCGGACTTCCTCTTTGACTAATTCCACCAATTCTTCAAGCCTAAGTCTCGTTGTAGCCTCATTGTCTTCTGAGAGGTGGTCCTTCGCAAACTTGCTTGATTCCAAAAAATGGAGGAAATGTTCGACGTATCCTAGGTCATCCCAGTCGTCTCCTTTACCATCATCGGTCATGGGCTCGTCCTTGTCTCGGGGAGGTGGAGACCATTCCTGAGCTGATACATACTTATGTCTGGAAATCTGATACGAGTCCACGGGTTCCCAATATTCATCGGGGTGAGATTGTATTTTGGGCAGTTCCCTAGCTTCCTTGTCGACAGGAGGATTTTCCTGGGCCCCTAAGAATTGCCTGTAAGCCCCGAACACCCTCGACCACGAGATGCCCATGTACGTGCCCATGCCATAGGACATGAATCCGACCGGCTGTCTGCCCGCGAGTTGGTATATTTTTTCAGTGGTGTTGTAGGTGTAGGGGCCCCAGCTCGTTGCGCTGTCGGCCGCCAAGGCGACGGAGTTCTTGTTGTATAGCGCAATCTCCGAAGTCATAGGGTCTCATCTCAACGGCTTCGCCGGGGCTCGCCATGTGTCGAACCCACCAAAACACCATCGGAGTGATTCCTCGCCTCGGCGAGTTCGCGTCATCGGTGACGCCCGGGCCCCCTCACAGCAAGCGGCGGAACTTGTGGCAACGATAACTGTAGGGCATGTGGATGTGGATGGGCTTTGGGTGGAATTCCAGGCCAATTCCTCGCTGACCGCTCAAGAGGTGATCGTCAGGAGCGGTATGAAGCCGCGGGACGGCACTCGGGTCGACTGCTACCTGACGAGCGGTGAGATCGTCGCTGACTCGGTCGCTCCCGGGCAGACCGTCATGGTCGGGACCCACCCGCCAAAAGGAGGTGCTATCGCGGTATCCCCGATAGTGCGCTCCTTCGAGGTCAAGTGGGACAAGCGGCATGAGGGTGAGGGCGGCAGGAGGCTGGTCAGCGGCTCGGGTTACATCGGAGGGGGCTGCACGATGTGGGTGCCCGGAATCAAGAGTGGTCGCAAGATCAGAGCCGTCGAGCTGATGAGGACGACGAATCGCAACGGCAAGCTGCACGCCAAGGGCCACAGAATCCGCTGGGACCCGGTTCCCTACTACAAGAACGACATCGCGCTGGTGGCGTCCTCGGGTCACCAGCGATTCAGGCTGTTTGACCCCCAAACCGGAGAACTGACGATTCCCGTCACCATCGATCAGGACTCATTCGACCGCGCGAAGCGAGCGGAGGTCGTGCTAGGCAACAGGTTCCTCTGGACCATCAAGGTCCTCAACTTCGATGCCGAAGGAAGGAGAGTTCTGGCTTCGGTCGAGGAGGGATACACCTGGGAGGGCGTCGAAAGCGGGACAATCGGAGCCTCACACGCGACGCACGCGAAAGGCAAGGTGGCGGCCACGAACCCCGAGCTCAACTTCGTGGTGCTTAATTTCGAGCAGTACGAAACACCACCCGTCGGGCAGAAATTCTCCATTCATCGGACCGGGAGAAAGGTGGGCCGGGTGCGTGTGGTTGGCCCTGCATGGGAGACCTACACGGTGGCCAGTATCATCGATGGGGACTTCCGGATTGGCGACGAGGCTAACGAGGAGTCCGTAGGCACCGAGCGGGACTCGGATGACCGCCGTGATGGTGCTGCCCGGGGCCGACCGATCTACCAGGAAAGGAATCCTAGAGGGTACTGGTGAGGCGATGACATCGGTGACGCTGCAGGAGGTCCACAAGGGACGGTCAATATTGCCAGAAATGGCAGGAGAATGATAGAATATGAAAATGGAAAAAATTAGAACGAAGAAAAAACCGAGCAGCGGGGGGGTTCCCGGCGAATGCCGGAGCTGCTCACGAAACACCCCCTGTGGAGGATTCCACGTCTATGTTATCGGGCTAGATGGGGACTCCAAGTACGACTTCTACGTCGGCCAGACGGGGAAGACGGTAGGCCAGAGACTGGTAGACAACTGGCCCGGCGAGAAATACGGCTCACAGGGCAACGGGCCGAGGCTGGTTAGGAGACACTACCTCCGGATGAGAATGGATCTGGTCCCGAGGGGGTCCGTGGTTAGTCCGAGTAGGGAGGAAGCGGAGTACCTAGAGGCGGAGTTGGCAGACTCCCTGCGCGACCAAGGCTACACGGTCAAGGGACCGACGAACTGGGGGGTGGCCTGATGGGGGAGGACAAGTCGAACTACGACATCGCCGCCGACCTGGGGTTCCCTCCAATCAAGTCGTACCAGGATGAGGTGGCCGCGCGGGGCTATGTCACTAGCCGAGGGTATAGAGCCCTTGTGAGAGCGGAGGGAGTGAGAATACCTTCGAGGCACCAGATACTGATGTCCAAGAAGCCAACGAGAGAAGAGAGGGAGGAGGGGGTCAAAAAGTTCCACGATACTGTGGCACGGGTGACTGTCAAGTTCGAGGAAATCCTTGCTAGAATCAAAGCTAACGCCACCTCCTTCAAGCAGAAGCAGATCACTCGAGACCAAGCACGCGGGGCCTACGGGTCTAGGACTTTCCTTGAAACGACGTTGTGGGCGAAGGGGATTGAGCCGGTTGCTGAAATCGATGGTATGAAGGCCCAGTACGAGGAGTGGAAGTGGCTTTCTCACGGCCCCGATAAGGGGTCTGGGCCATCTGAGGAGTCGGGGTCACCCGTGACCAACAAATGGGTCCGCAGCAGACGCATGCCAGCAGAGGAGGCGTCGACATGATCGAAGAAGACGGTGGTCTCGTTAGAGAGGAGGATTCGGGATGTTGCAGTTGCAGCGCCTGCAGACGCCCGATTGACCCCGTGCGTGGCTTCGGCATTCCTGATGGCGGACCTACACTCGAGGAAGACGCAGAGCGAGATCTGAAGGACAGGATAGAGGGGATGGAAGTCCCCTCACTAGTAGTCAACCACGCGGATCTCGATGAACACGATGATGCACTCAACCCCCGGCCATATCAGACAGCATTCACAGAGGTGCTTCGGATTGAGACAGAGAAGACGGCGGTTGGCCAGGTGGTAGGTGTAGAAGGCTCTGACGGGTTCGGTTCGTTCATGTCGCCAGATTCGGTTCGAAGGATGCTGACCAACCTACCTCCCAAGGATATCTTCGGCCCTCGCCCGAGGCCCCTTGTGCTCAAAATCAGAGTCGCAGAGGCTCCAGAAGTCATGCTAGAGGTCGGGGTATCCGCGAAAAATCAGGGGGTGCCCGCTTGAGCAAGCTGGGGAATCTGGCCCGGTTCGCTGTCGGCGTTGTGATAATCGGTGTGATGTGGCCAATCGGCCTTTTCGAGGAGGACTGAATATGCAGCGCGGAGGGAGGACGAAGGAGCAGGAGCCGGTACTCCTGACGCTGTCCAATGCGGTTGACCAGACTCAGAAGATCAAGGTCGAAGTCCCCCCAAATACCACAATCAAGCAGGCCTCCATAGACGCCGGAGTAGCCCCCAAAGGCGCATTCGACGTCTTCACTGCCGGGGGCAAGGCGGTCACTCGCTCAAAAGCCGGTGACCACCAGGGCGAGGTCCTGTACGTGGGGCCACAGAAAGTCGCGGGAGGTTCGGACCGGCCGTCGTCTGGGAAAGGAGGCGAAGAGTTTGGCTCCAATCTGTGGCTGCAGGACCACAGGTGGCACCGGCAGTCGGGACTGCTCGACCAAGAAATGGTCGCCTCCCTAGACATCGGCCTAGAGGGGCATGACGAGAGCATGTTCGGGTTGCTTTTGGAACTGGACCTACTGGGTGCGTGCCGGAGCGGATGCGGCGAGGTGAGCATCAACAGGGAGCCCGAGGAGGAGGTTAACATCCGGATGCTAAGGGGCCTGGTCGACTTTACCACCAGTTCATGGGGCGAAGTCCAGAGGTTATTCTCCGAGAGGGGCATGGACTTGTCTCTGCGCGAACTCGATGAGGCGGACATATGGATCGGCACGGCCGATTACCCGAGGCCGGAGGGGCATGGAGGGTCTTGGCTGATCCACGGCGCGGGCTCGGCACTAGTCGGCTCGGGCAGTTTCCCGCCAATACACTACGCATGCGTGCGGGAGACGATGATAGACGCGGCCACGCTGGTTTGCGGGGTATCTGCACTCCTCCACCGATATCTGAGGGAGCGCAGCGCCTTCTGGCAGATGGAAGTCGTGGATCGCTGGTTGACACTCACGGCAAGAGTTGACGATGTTGACCCAGACCTCGCGCTGAAGGGACTCAGGAGCAAGTTCGGGCGCGGGACCGCTACCCGTACCTCGGATGGCAGGGGCTCCCTTATCAGGTACAGATTCCCCTTGGAGTGGACACCTCCGGAGTTTCTGTCGTTACTTTCCCCGGCTTTGCGTATGACTACTCCTACGGAAGAGGAGATCGGTCCCGTTGATGTCGGCCCATTCCCTTCTAAGACCTCTGAAGGAGGCTATTGCTTCGACTCGATGGGCTTGCCGGAGAAGTTGTCGGATGTCAACGCCCTAGTGCTCGGAGTCGGTGGGCTGGGCAGTTGGGCCGCGCCGCTCTTACTCTCGGGGTGCGACCCGAGAACATCGACTATAGGGATGCTGGACGGGGACCAGGAAGTCGAGGTGCACAACCTGAACAGGCAGGTTCTCTACGGCTCCAAAGACCTTGGATGTGCCAAGGCGACCGCAGCTGCGAGCAGGTTGAGGGAACGTTTCGGGATGTCTGAAGGCTCGGTCTTGGGCATCCCGGCACCCCTCGGTGCGCAGCATGTGATGACCTGTTCGAAGGAGTCTGAGGGTGATATCAGCCTGCAAGAGATCGTCGGCTACAGCGAGCACGACGAAATCATATCAAGTTCACTAGACTCAATGCAAATCGCCCTTTCTTGCCTAGACAATCAGAACGCCAGAACGCTGCTTAACACGGCCTGTCTTGACAGAGGGGTCCCGATGGTAAACGGTGGTGGAGAAGGAGTCAGAGGTGTAGTCGAGCACTTCGGGAGTGATCTGTGCATGGTCTGTAGGTACGGGCCTGAAGAGGCATACGAGACCGAACGTGTCTCCTGCCAGGAGGAAGGGGCTCGCCCGGTAAGCTCGATAGTTACCACTACTGCATACGTAGGAGCCCTTCAGGCCGCGATGGCGCTCTGCCTGCTGGCGAAGCAGCGCCGACACGGTAACGAGGTTCCAGAGGCGCGGGACTGGTGGAACGGGATGGTGTCGCGTCGTCAGAGCGGTAGGCTGCCATGGGTGAAAGGGGGATGTGGACGCCATGGGTGACGTTTGCAACTGCTCACACCGGACGCCCCTGTCCATACGAGGTGGTATTGAGGTGGATCCGAATAGATATGCGTGCACGGTTTTGGAGGAGGCACGCGCGGCTCTCGCGAAGTTGAATTGGGTGACTCTGGCGTTTAGCAAGCGCCACCTTGCCACTCTGCTCGAGGAGATGCAGACGATCGTGAATAGGATGGAGGCCGGACTTGAAGACAAGGATGACTACAATAGGGCAAGAGAGATGCTTCGCAATACTAGGGCCGAGTTGAAGGAACTCAAGGCGGAGAAGGCCGAGTTGAAGGCCGAGATGAAGATGCTCAAGGTGGTGGTCGAGGAGTCCAAGGTCACGGGAGAGGCCCATGAGCCGAACTCAACCGTCCACGATGACGAGGACTCGTCATTGGAGGAGGTGGCCCAATGAGCGTGCCGAGCAAGAGGAGCCTGCTGGCGATGGATCTCGAGGGGATGAGGGTTGACGAGCTCAAGGACGTTCTCCGCTCCCTCAACCTCCCACTGGTGGGGAGCAAGGCCGAACTCATCGAGAAAATCGAGCACATGGCCCGTGCCATGCCAGAAAGCGTGTTCCAGTACGACGACATCAAGGGGTTGGATCCGTTAATCCACTGGTTCAAGATGACCGGTCGTCTATTCAGCCCGGAAGCCGCCATCTACGGTTTCACCCGCTTCCCGTCGGGAGTTCTCCTCACTGGAGTTCCGGGCTGTGGCAAGTCGATGGTCGCCAAGGCCATCGCCAATGAATGGAACATGGGCTTCCGCCGCGTCCACCCGGACGAGCTCGTGGGCTCGTGTGTCGGAGACAACGAGACTTTCATGCGAGATCTGGTCGATGAGCTGGCCGCCGAGGCTCCAGTAGTGTGCTTCATCGACGAGGCTGAGAAGCTCCTTGGCCAGACAAGGGCTGGCACGATGTATCGGACCGCAGACGCCGCGCGTGACAGTGCGGAGAGCATCCTCCTGCAGTTCATGGAGGACGACAATTCTGGTGTCTTCTTCATATTCACAGCGAACGACTACGACAAGATGTCGCCAGCCCTTCTAGATCGCTTCTATGGGAGGTTCTTCATCGACCTCCCCTCGCACTCAGCCCGCAAGGACATCATCTCCTCGATGCTCGAGATACGTCAGAGAAACCCATCGGACTACGATATCGAGAGGCTTGTCGAGATCTCGGACGGGTTCAGCGGTCGGGACATACGAACGGCTATTGACGAGGCGATGAAGTTGGCCTTCTTCCAAGATGCGCGGCCTCTCGTCGAGTCGGATCTCGTCGAGTCTTTCTCTCAGGCGGTCCCGACCTCTGAGATCCACAAGGAGCAGATAGCGGAGATGCGCGAGAAGGTCTCTCAAGGCAAGATGCGCCGAGCGAACTCCCAGGAGCCTGGAGTAGGCGCGCTAGTAGCGAAGAACGGTGAGTACGTAGGATGGGTCTGAGCATCTCCATTGTAGTGATTAGGTGAGTAAAATGGGTGAGCAATCAAAGAAGAAAAGCAACAAGGTAGTGTCTCAGAGTTCGAGGTTATCGGTTGTTAGTCTACCAGACGCCCCTGCGCACAGCGGCGTAGCCGGCATGAATCCCCTAGACATGGCAGAACTCGGTTGCCTCAATGGGGAAGTTGTCGCCATATCCGGGCGCAGATCTTCGTCAGCCGTAGTTCTGCCGAGTGAGGATGTCGATACTGGCTCCATACATCTAGGCGCAACAACCAGACTCAATGTATGCTCGAGAGTTGGAGATGGGGTGACAGTGAAAGTTCAGAAGAAGGTCCCCTCCCTAAATCGCGTGGTTTTCGCCCCAGTGGGAAAAGTGGTCGAAATGAGTAATCTGCAAGACTTGGTGGGCCCGAACCTGAACGGCCGTTTCATTGGAAAGGGTGACCACATCACCTTTCCCTCTCCTAATGGCGGGGTTTTGGAATTGCAGGCTGAAAAGGTCGGTGGGATATTCTCGATGGGTTCGGGAGGGCTGATTGGAGAGGAGACAGACGTCGAGGTTCTGGGAAGGGTGGCCCGCAGACCTCTCTTGGACACCGGTGATGTCTCATTCGCCGACATAGGCGGGCTTGATGAGGTAATCAAGCAGGTTCAGGAGGTTGCGGTGGTACCGTTGCTTCATCCTCAAATCTTCCTGAGGGGGGGCAAACCCCCGATTAGGGGTGTGCTACTGGATGGAGAACCAGGAACTGGAAAGAGTCTGCTTGCTAGGGCGCTCGCTAGAGAAACGCAGGCCACATTTCACGCAGTCTCCGCCCCGGAAATAATAGGGGGCTGTGTGGGCTCTGCAGAGGAGGCCCTGAGGGACCTCTTCCGAAACGCTAGGGAAGAAGAGCCGTCCGTCATATTCATCGACGAAATCGATTCGATTGCCCCCGATAGATACTCAAGTTCCGAGATGTCGCGGAGGATTGTTGCACAACTGCTAACTCTGCTCGATGGAATTGGAGACCGAGGACAGGTGATAGTGATTGGTGCAACAAACAGACTCGATTCAATCGACCCCGCTGTCAATCGTTCGGGCAGGTTCGAGCGCGTGATCGAGTGCCCTGTTCCGAGCAGAGACGCCCGTCTGGAGATACTCGAGATACACACCAGAGGAATGCCGCTCACAGAAGACGTAGATCTGGGGGAGCTTGCTGATCTCACAGTGGGCTTCGTTGGGGCTGATATCGACCACATGTGCCGAGAAGGAGTTTACCGAGCGGCGGAGAGAACGTACGGATTTGACAGGTTGCTGGACATCGATGAGATCGAGGCAGCGAGTCTTACAATAGAGCACGTTGACATGTTGGAGGCGTTCTCTCTGGTGCGCCCTTCCATCAAGCGTCGCTACATCAAGGAGATAGAGGAGGTCGACTTCGATTCCATCATTGGGCAGGATAGGGCCAAGGACATCTTGAAGGAGAAGTTGCTCAATCCCCTACGCTACCCCGAATTGTACGAGGCGGCAGGACTCAGTATCGGTTCCGGAGTGCTCATGCATGGACCACCGGGAACTGGAAAGACCGCTCTGGCACGCGCTGTGGCCAATGTCGCTGGGGCACAGTTTCTGAGCGTCAAGGGACCTGAACTCCTCTCGATGTGGCAGGGAGAATCAGAAAGGGCGGTGAGGACTCTTCTAGACAAGGCGAGGAAGATGGCTCCTTGCGTAGTTTTCTTCGATGAGTTCGACTCTCTAGGAATGGACCGTGGGCATGTCGGTCCTGGCAATTCTGGACTTGCGTCAGTGGTTAACCAACTCCTTACTGAGCTCGATGGTATAGATTCCAGAGACGGTGTGCTTGTCATCGCCGCAA
>Ga0315334_10002906_pt1 | contig 10708 bp, 11 predicted proteins | sample M150034915metaG_FD_205555 | JGI IMG/M metagenome (GOLD analysis project Ga0315334, IMG submission 205555) | Ammonia-oxidizing marine archaeal communities from Monterey Bay, California, United States - M1 500m 34915 | ecosystem: Environmental > Aquatic > Marine > Intertidal zone | place: USA... | reverse complement strand
TGTGTTGAAGCTCCGCCTGATACTGTTGCTGCAATTTCTGGCTGGAAAGTCTTATCACGTGGATGATAAGCAAGTCTTTGTCTAGTTGCAAAATATTTGTTGCCTGGTTGTGTATAGCCTGTTACAACTGCTTTTTGATCATTCCAATTTGCTGCTGGAACGTCAGGGGCATTTTGTACATGTAGACTAGCCCAATATCTGTCGCTAGAAGCAGTATAACCTGTTACAACTGCTTTTTGATCATTCCAATTTTTAGTTCCAACTGACTTCCATTGCTCATATACTGGTGGCGCTTTCTCTGCCGGTTTTGGTGCTGGTTTTGGTGGTGGTGGTGGCGGTGGTGCTATTTCTGCCGGTTTTGGTGGTGGTGGAGGTGGAGGTGCCTGTGTTTGTGGTTTTGGTGCAGGTCTAGAAAGACCAGATAATTTTGCTTCTAATTGGGCAATTTTTGTCTCAAGGGCCTTAGTCGATGGTTTCTTTCGTTTTGCTGTTTTTCGTTTTGCTGTTTTTCGTTTTGCTGTTTTTCGTTTTACTGTTTTTCGTTTTGCTGTTTTTCGTTTTACTGTTTTTCGTTTTGCTGTTTTTCTAGTTTTGCTCCTTGAAGTTTTCCTTCTTTTAGTTGCCATATGAAATTCATAAATGAGTGTGGTTTATTTACATTGTGCTTAGATTCAGCATGCGCTTTGATCGAATTTTTATAAAATGTAATATTGACATATACTATGGACGATTTTGAGAAGGAATTCCCGGATTTTGATTGGAAAAATACACCAGCCTATAAGCATCCGGGTGGCAAGAATTGCCCTTGCCCTAAGCATGAATACATTAGGGAACAGATCAATTTTACAAAACAGGTTAATGAATCTGGGAAGGATGCTAAAGTTACCCTGAAATTTTGTCCCGAACACTATAAGGTATACATAGATGAGGTGATCCCGGGTATGCCACTAAAATACAAAGTTCTTACAAAAATCGCATTGAAGATTGGAGCAATAAAAATAATTATCTTAAAACATATGGAATCAGATTTGTGTTTTTACTGTAAGTTTGGTTCTGGTGGTCATGGTAAGAAAAGTGAACTTCCGCCTATTCCATAATAATCAATAAAACTACATATGACCTAACAATAGTTTTGGTTTGTTAGGTGTATCATGATGACATTTTTTTTCACATAAAGGACATGTTTTTCGATTTAAAAAAATGCACTGACATATGTGGGATTTGAAATAACTTTCTGATATTTTCGTAAATTCGCCAGTGCCATTACAAAAAGGGCATTGAGAATCAAGTAATTCAATTACACCACGACCCTTACACACAGCACATTTTTTCTTAATTTCCATTACAAATCATCAATTTAACTGGATTAAAATACCTGTGTCAAGAATTTTCAAATTTTACTACTGAAATAACCCAGTTACGCTTATACTATATTCTCAACCAGAAATGTTGTGCCCATTGATAACATTCAACAATTCATCGAAAAGTTAGAAAAAGCTAATGAATTAAAACGTGTAAAAACAGAAGTTGATACCAACTTAGAAATTGCTGAAATCTTAAGAAGGGTGTCTTATGCTAAAGGACCAGCTGTTCTTTTCGAGAATGTTAAGGATTATGACATTCCGGTTTTAGGTAATGCGTTTGGCTCAATGAAAAGACTTGAGATTGGATTAGAGACCACAGATTTCTCGGAGATTGGTCAAAGAATTGCAGACATGACGAAGATGGAAATCCCATCTGGGATTTTGAATAAGATTAGAAAACTACCAGAGCTTTCCAAAATGAGTGAATCATTTCCAAAATTAGAAAATGATGGCCCTGTAACTGAAATAGTAAACAAGTCTCCAACATTCGATAACATTCCAATACTAAAATCATGGATAAAAGATGCTGGAAAATTTATTACATTTGGTTTGGTGGCTACAAAACATCCAGAAACACATGTACGAAATCTAGGTGTATACAGAATTCAAATTATTGACAGTACACATGCACTGATGCATTGGCAAAAACATAAGCGAGGTGCTGCACACCATGACATGATAAAAGAAAGTAGTAACAGAATAGAAACTGCCATAGTTATAGGTGGAGAACCTGCTACTGTGTTTTCTGCAATAGCCCCTGTACCAGAAGGACTCGACAAATATCTTTTTGCTGGAATTACTAGGAAGAAGGGGATAAAAACTGTGAAATGTAAAACTATAGATCTTGAAGTTCCCGCAAATGCTGAAATTGTACTGGAGGGATATGTTGATGCTGGTGATGTTAGAGATGAAGGACCATTTGGTGATCATACGGGTTATTACACACCAAAAGAACCTTTTCCAACATTTACACTAACGGGAATAATGCAACGGAAAAATCCGATTTATCTGACAACTGTTGTTGGAAAACCAATCTTAGAGGATGCATATATTGGTAAAGCTATTGAACGCTCTTTTCTTCCCTTGATTAAGATGCTTCATCCAGAAGTAATTGACTTTAGTATGCCACCAGCAGGTTGGTTTCAAGGATTAGCCATTGCATCAATAAAAAAACGATATCCTGGTCAAGCTAAAAAAGTTATGATGGGATTATGGGGTATGGGGCAATTGGCTCTAACTAAGATAATCATCATAGTTGATCATGATGTCAATGTGCACGATACTGATGAAGTAATTTGGGCAATCACAACTCGGGCTGATGCTGCGCGTGATACAATTATTATAAACAATACACCAACTGATACTTTAGATCCTGCTTCACCGAGAGTTAATCTAGGTTCAAAATTAGGAATAGATGCTACGCAAAAGACTGTCGAGGAAGGATTTGAAAGGGAGATTCAAGAACAGGTAAAAGTTGATGATGGCACAAAGGGAAAGGTTGACTCAAAGTGGTCAAGATATGGGCTCTAATACTTGCAAACAGTTTGGTAAAAATTATCCCTTTCTTCTACTTCAAATCCAATCTGGTGAATAGAATCAATAATTTTCTCACTAGATAATTCTGTAGAACGGGCACCTGTACATGACACAACCTCTTCGCCAATTAATGTGCCACCAAAGTCATCAGCACCATATTGCAATGCCAATTGTGCCATTCCAATTCCATTTGTTAACCATGATGATTGAATGTGTGGAATTAACCCATCAAATACAAGCCTTGAGATTGCAATCATCTTTAGAAGTTGAAATCCACCGGCTCCAAAACTAACGGTGCCTTCTTTTTGCATTTGTGTATTATTAGGTTCAAAACTCCAAGGAATGAATGCCATAAATCCATTAGTCTTTAATTGTAGTTTAACAATTTTTTCAAAGTGTTCAGCAACATCCTGGTTTGATTCAACATGCCCATACATCATAGTAGCGGATGCTGGGATACCAAGAATATGTGCCTCTTCTATAATGCGTAGCCAATCATCAGTTGTAATTTTTTTGGGGCTGATAATCTGTTTTACTTTGTCAGTTAAAATTTCAGCACCAGCACCTGGCAAAGATTGTAATCCTGCATCTTTCAATCTAGATAAAACCTCCTTTGTTGATGAATTTTCAACTTTTGCAATCATATCAATTTCTGACGTTGATAGCCCATGAACACCAACTTGAGGAAATTTTTTTCTAATCATGTTAAACGAGTCTTCATAATACTCTATTCCTAGGTCTGGATTGTGACCGCCCTGAATGAGCACTTGCCTAATTTTGAATAAATCCCAAGCAGTCTTCACACGTGATTCAATTTCATCCAAGGTTAATGTGTAAGATTCTTTATGGTTTGGGGGTCTATAGAATGCACAAAATTTACAATCGGTTATGCAGACATTGGTATAATTCAGAATTATGTTACTTACAAAAGATGCTTTCTTGCCAAATTTTTTACGAGTTAACGCCCCAGCTACAAGACCCATAAGAGAGGCATTGTCCGAATCAAGCAATCTGATATAATCATCATATACAGGTCTTTTTCCCTGAAGAGAATTTTCAAGAATGTCACCTATTTCAGCATCATGAATTTGTTCAGTGATTTGACTCATACTTGAGTGCTTCCCAGTTAGTATTTAATTCTTAGAAAATTTAGGTAGTCGCTATAATTTTTAAGTAGCATACGAAAATTATACCTTCTATGACAAGTGGAACTGAGATCAGATTAAACAGAGTTTTAAGAAAAGGAAGAATGCTTTGTATTCCAATGGATCATGGTATTTCAAATGGTCCTATTGAAGGTCTTGAAAAACCACATAAAATGATTTACGAATGTGAGAGTCATGGAATCACTTGCGTAATAATTAACAAGGGAATTATGAAAACGCTCCCGAGACCGCCCAAAGTTGGAATTCTGGTTCATTTTTCTGCAAGCACGTCATTATCCACTGCACCAAATAGAAAGATGCTTACTGGTTCTGTTAAAGAAGCATTAAGGCTTGGTGCTGATGGTGTATCTTTACACATAAACATTGGCGGGAAAGAAGAACCAGAAATGCTTGCTGATTTAGGAAAAATTTCTGAGCAATGTCATGAATGGAATGTTCCATTGTTAGCAATGATGTATCCAAGAGGTGAAAATATTAAAAATCCACATGATCCTGAAATAGTTGCGCATAGTGCTAGAATTGGTGCCGAATGCGGCGCTGATATTGTCAAAACATTATACACTGGAGACATAGATTCTTTTTCAAAGGTGGTTGAAAGCATACCTGTACCAGTAGTAATTGCTGGTGGCCCAAAATCCAAAACGGACATGGATATTTTACAAATGACAGAGGACGCCATGAAAGCGGGAGCAAAAGGTGTAACATATGGAAGAAATATCTTTGCACATAAATCACCCAAAAAAATTGTTGAAGCCCTCGATGGTATAATATTCAAAGAACAAAAAGCAAAGGAAGTGGCAGGTATACTTGACAGTTAATAAACAATTAATCATCCAACCCAAAGTTGGTAGAAGTCATCTTACAAAGTTTGTTAAAAACTTAGAAGAGGAGGGGATTAAAACAGTTTTTGCGGATCCAAAAATTTTAACAAAAACAAAAATTCAAACAATTTTTTCCTCGCAAGATGCTAACTATGTAATTTTAGAAAAAAATGTAACTGCAAAACTAAAAGGAAAAAAGATTGGAAGACGGTTTAAAGTATCATCAAATAAAGACATTGAAAATATTCTTACTTCTGCAAAAAAAGGATTAGATTTTGTTGTAATCGAAGTGAAAGATTGGAAGATAATTCCATTAGAGAATATTATTGCAAAATTACACAGATTGCACACCAAGATTTTTGCCATTGCGAGTAACCCGAAGGAGGCAAGAAAAATGTTTTCTATTTTGGATGTTGGTGTAGATGCTGTAATTTTTAGTACAAGCTCAATGAATGAAGTTAGGGAAGCACTGGTGTATTTAGGTTCAAAAAGTTTTGACCTCAGTACTGCAAAAATAATAGATATTCAAGAAGTGGGTGATGGCGAGAGAGTTTGTGTAGACACAGCATCTATGCTTAACAAGGGAGAGGGTATGTTGATTGGAAGCCGTGCAAATTTTTTATTTTTAATTCACAATGAATCAGTTGGCTCATCTTTTACTTCACCTAGACCATTCAGGGTTAATGCGGGTGCTGTACACTGTTATACACTATCGCCTGATGGGACAACAAAATATCTATCTGAATTAGAAACAGGTGTGGAAGTATTAGTCATTGATACAAAGGGAAAAGCTAGACGTGCTACAATAGGTAGATGCAAGATAGAAAAAAGACCGATGCTGATGATTAAGGCCAAGGTTGGTGAAGAAGTAGGTGGAATTATAGCTCAAGATGCAGAAACAATTCGTTTAGTAAAATCTAATGGTCAATTAGTGTCTGTAACACATCTAAAAAAAGGTGATTCTGTACTAGTCCACTCAAAATCTGCAACTGGTAGACATTTTGGAATGGAAGTATCTGACGAATATATCTTAGAGAAATAAAATGGTATACAAGACATGCGTTAGCATTGCTGAAAAAACACCTGAAAAGATTAAACAAACTCTCATAAAATCACTGAAAAAATCTGATTATTCAGAAATTAGATTTGATTTTTTAAAGCCAGATTTAGTACCTGTTGCATTAGATTTAGTCAAAAAGGATTTGAAAAAATGTGTTGCTACATTAAGACCAATTTCAGAGGGTGGAAATTTTTCAGGTAGTGAAAAAAATCGAATATCAATTCTAAAATTAATTGCAGAATACAATCCATTTTTGCTTGATGTAGAATTTAATGCTTTGAGAAAAAACAAAAATTTATCGCGTTATATTAAGAGTACAAAAACAAACATGCTTGTTTCTTGGCATGATTTCAAGCAAACGCCAAACATTTCTATACTAAAAAAGAAAATCCTTCAAATGAAAAAATTTTCAAATAATATAAAAATTGTTACAATGGCAAAATCAATTAGTGATGCATCATGTGTATTGTCTTTATACAATAATAATGGAGTGAAATTAATTGCATTTTCAATGGGGAATTATGGAAGAATATCTAGACTGCTTTGCTTACTTTTAGGAAGTCCATATACGTATGTTTCATTGGGTAAACCAATTGCACCAGGTCAATTTAGTGTGGATGAAGTTAAATCAATCTTTACAATAAGAAAATAAATGGTTAAGACTTATGCAGTAATAGGTGATCCAATAGATCATTCTCTTTCACCAAATATTCACAATGCCGCATTCCGTTCTTTAAATTTAGATTGTACGTATATTGCATACAAAATACCAAAGAACGAATTAGCTTCCGGCATTGAAGCCCTGAAGGCAATCAAAATTACAGGATTTAATGTTACAATTCCTCACAAAATTGAAATGATGAAATTATTGGATGAAATGGATACAACATGCCGTGTAATTGGGGCTGTAAATACAGTATCAAATGAGAATGGAAAACTTAAAGGATACAACACAGACATGGTTGGATTCTTGGATCCCATAAAAAGGAAAAATTTGATAATAAAAGATTCAGATGTATTACTATTAGGTGCTGGTGGAGCTGCACGAGCAATTATAGTAGGCATGATAAAAGAAAAGGCGGGAAAAATAACAATTGCAAATAGAACCTTGGATAGTGCAAACGAATTGGCAGGATTTGCTGAAAAAATAGGTGGTAACGTAAACGTGATTTCATTACAACAAGCAAACGAATTAGTTTCAGAGTACAAATTTATTATAAATTCAACTTCACTTGGTATGAAAAACGAATCTAGTCCTATATCGACAGAAGGTATAGGGAAAAACTCTATAGTATATGATATAATTTACAAGCCGATAAATACGGATCTTATCAAAAAGTCGAAGGAAAACGGTGCTACAATCATTTATGGTTATGAGATGCTACTGAGTCAGGCTGCATGTGCATTTGAAATTTGGCATAAAATGGAAGCGCCATATGCTACTATGAAACAAGTATTGCTTGGAGGAGTTTAATGAGAGTTGTTAGTGCAACCGTTAATGGTGCAATTTCTATTGTGAATGCTATTGCAACTGGTAAAGGTGCAGCTCTTGGAATTTCAAAAAAAGTCAATGTCGAAATAGAGGTATCGGAAGGTAGTGGTATAATAATTGAATCAAAAAATAAACATCTAAGCTCACGTCTCATCAACAAAGTTATTCAAAAAATTGTCCCAAAAAATGAGCTTTCTAAAACAAAATTTAGAGTTTATTTGAATTCAGAAATTCCAACTGGATATGGTCTAAAGAGCTCAAGTGCAGTTTCTTCTGCAGTGTCCATGGGTTGTGCAAAATTATTCAAACCAAAGATGACTGATTTTGAAATATTATCTTCTGGTGTAGATGCGTCAATTGAGACTAAGGTTAGTTTAACAGGTGCTTATGATGATGCATGTGCATGTTATTATGGAGGATTTGTTGTTACCGATAATTACAAAAGAAAAATTATCTGTTCTGAACATTGTCAGACTGATATTTCAGCTATAATTTTCATACCAAAGTCAAGAAAAAGAGGAAATGTGAAAAAACTGCGAACATTATCTAATGTTTTTGAGGAGGCTTGGAATATTGCAAAGGGCTCTGATTATTGGAATGCTATGAAAATAAATGGACTTGCCACATCCATAATACTAAATTCCGATCCAAAAATTATCTTCAAATTGATTGAGGAAGGTGCATTAGGAGCTTCAGTATCAGGTAATGGTCCGTCAATAGCCGCAATTGGGAAAAAAAATGTTTTGCCAAAGTTAGCGAAGGTATTTTCATCGCTCGAGGGAAATACCATGTTCGCTAGTATAAACAATAAAAAAGCTGAAGTCCATGAATTGTAGAGTAGAGAAATCAGAAGTCAGTGGAAAAATTGTATCCCCTTCTAATAAAAGCTATACACACAGAGCAATTTTCTTAGCTTCATTAGCTGATGGTAAAAGTATAATCAAAAATATTTTAAAATCTGGCGATATAAATGCGACAATTAATGCTTGCAAAAATTTTGGTGCTGAAATAAAAGAAACAGGGGATAGTATAATGGTAAACAGTTCAGGTGAATTAAAACTCGATGGTAGCATGATAGATGCGGCGAATTCTGGTACCACAATTAGATTCGCCACTGCGATCTCAGCCTTGTCTGAGGGTAAGACTGTTTTATCAGGAGATCAAAGCCTGAAGAAAAGACCCATGAAACCATTACTTGATGCTCTAGAATCACTGGGAGCAAAATGTAGTTCAAATAATGGAAATCCCCCCATATCAGTTTCAGGAAGAATCAAGGGTGGGGAAATTAAAATTCCTGGAGATATTTCAAGTCAGTTTATTTCAGCCTTGATGATTACAGCCCCTAAATTAGAAAATGGAATAATTCTAAACATTCGAGATAAACTAGTATCAAAGCCGTATGTAGATGCGACAATTACAGCCATGAAGAAATTTGGTGTCAACGTGGAAACCGTGATTCCTTATCAGAAATATGCCATACCTGCACAAAGTTACAAGCCAACAACTTTCACAGTACCGTCTGATTTTTCTAGTATTTCATTATTATTATCAGCAGCTGTACTAGTTGGAGAAAACCTTACGATACAAATGACAATGGGAGATATGCCACAAGCAGATGAGGCAATCATAGATATTTTGGAGGTTATGGGTGTGATAATTACATTGGATAAGAATACAATAAAAATAAAATGCCCAAAAAAACTTGATGGTGGAAAATTTGATCTGAGTAACTCTCCTGATCTTATCCCTGCTGTTGCAATACTTGCATTGAAAGCGTCAAAACCAATTGAAATTTTTAACGTCAAGCATGCAAGATATAAGGAAACAGATAGGATTGCCATACTTGCAAGGGAACTTTGTAAATTAGGAATCAAAGTAGTTGAAAAAAATGATGGGCTTATGCTAAAGAACTCTGGTAGTTTGGTTGGTGCTAATCTTAATTCTGAAAATGATCACAGATTATTCATGGCTTTTTGTATAGCTGGCATGTATGTTGGTAATTGTACTATATCAGACCCAGAATCTGTGGAAATTTCATATCCAAATTTCATTTCCGAAATGAAAAGAATTGGTTGTAAAATTTTTCTTAATTGATAGGAAATTATTTGCCAAACCAATTGTAGAGTTATATTTATCTTAAATAATATTATATTGTGGCAGGAAGTTCAATTGGACATAATTTAGTCTTAACAAGTTTTGGTGAAAGTCATGGTAAATGTGTAGGGGCAGTACTTGACGGCTGTCCAGCAGGTCTAGAATTAGACGAAAAAGACATACAAAAAATGCTTGATTTAAGGAGACCTGGCCAATCATTAGTTTCAACACAAAGAAAAGAAGGCGACATCGTAGAGATTCTTTCTGGCGTATTTAGAGGATACACGACGGGTGCACCCATTACAACAATTGTTTGGAACAAGGATCACGACTCGAAAAGTTACACTAAATTACGAACGGCAATGCGACCTGGTCACTCTGATTATCCTGCTTTTGTAAAATATAAAAAATTCAATGATTATCGTGGTGGTGGAAGATTTTCTGGAAGATTGACAGCTACCCATGTAATGGGTGGTGCAATTGCAAGGAAATTACTCAAAGTTACACTAGGTGTTGAAACAAACGCGTACACATGTCAAATTGGAAAGATAAAGATGAAAAATCAAGCTACTCCACAGATGCTCAAATCAATATATGGAAACGAAGTTAGGTGTCCTGAAAAAGCGATCGCAGGAAAAATGAAAAAATCGATACTTGACGCTAGGAAAAAGGGTGATTCGTTGGGAGGTATTATTGAATCTGTAACAAACAATATTCCTGTTGGATTGGGAGAGCCTATTTTTAGCTCGCTAGAATCAGAACTTAGTAAGGGCATTTATGCAATACCTGCTGTCAAGGGAGTTGAGTTTGGTTCTGGATTTTCAGGCTCTGAAAAACACGGTTCACAAAATAATGATTCTTACACATTCCGTCATGGTAAAGTGATTACCAAAACAAATAACGCGGGTGGAATTTTAGGCGGTATATCAAATGGTATGCCAATAGTAATGCGAGTTGCCTTCAAACCAGCTTCATCAATTAATAAAATGCAAGAAACAGTTGATCTCAAAACTAAAAAAAATACAAAATTAAGAGTAGAGGGTAGACACGACCCATGCGTAGTACCACGAGCACCTCCTGTTGTTGATTCTATAGTATCGCTAGTAATTGCAGACCAAGCATTACAAGGCGGTTTCATAAAACCAGTTATCTAAAATGTCAGATATAGAAGAACA
>Ga0315334_10002901_pt1 | contig 10710 bp, 12 predicted proteins | sample M150034915metaG_FD_205555 | JGI IMG/M metagenome (GOLD analysis project Ga0315334, IMG submission 205555) | Ammonia-oxidizing marine archaeal communities from Monterey Bay, California, United States - M1 500m 34915 | ecosystem: Environmental > Aquatic > Marine > Intertidal zone | place: USA... | reverse complement strand
ATAAAGAAGTTCTTTAAAAAACCATTTGTAAAAACTGTTACAATTCTAGTAATTGCAGTCACATTAAGCACAGTAATTAACTCGTATTATAGAAATATCCAAGAAAGCATTCATAAGGGTATCGTATCAATGTATGATGTTTACCCACAGGTAGCTGAAGGATTATATGAAATTAATGGGTGGATACTTAATGGCAAAGAATTTGATCAAGAACGTAAAGCGAAAAAAGTAATATTCGAAAACTTTTCTCGTGTTGTCATTATGAGCGTTTTTGCTCCAGATAATCCAGAACTTAATGGAATGTCGGGCAGAGGAACAGGTTTTATAGTAGGTGTTGATGATGAATCTGCAACAATTGTTACAAACTATCATGTTATTGATGCATATCTGGACCAACCAGACATATTTAAAATAGCAGTACAAACAGCCTCAGAAATGTGGTCATATGACGCAGAGATTATTGGTTATGACATTATAACTGATGTAGCCGTATTAAAAATCCAGAAAAAAGATAATGAAGAATGGGAACCTATAGAATGGGGCACAAATGAAAATTATTCCTCAGGTACACCTATTGTCATTATAGGACATGGAATGAGTATGTCTTGGTCATCTACACAAGGTCATGTTGTATATAAAGATAGATATGGTATGCGTCCATATAATCTAGTGATGCAACTAGATGCAGTTGTTAACCAAGGTAATAGTGGTGGACCTGTATTTAATGATGATGGATTAGTTATTGGTATTGTACAGAGTATATACAGTCCAGGCAGAAAAATTCCTGGTTGGGATGGTGTAGGAATGGCAATAAGTGTAGATCAAGTAAAAAGAAGTGTTGACTATATTCTTAGCCCACAATACGATGCTAAAGGTTATGTACCATATGTAGAATTTCCTTTTAGTCTTGGATCATTTAAACTTCCAGAAGTAAAAGACATAGAAAAAGAAGATAGGCGTTATGCTTATTTTGACTACCCACCAACAGGATCAACTGCCGCAGGAAACACTGAGGTAGAACGCGAAAAGACAGTTGGCGAATTAGCTGGTTTTGAACAAGGTGATATCTTATTAGAAATAAACGGTGAAACTATCTATAATAGTTTTAAGGTATTACGTATGACAATTACGGCTTTTCCAGGAGATCTTTGGACAGTTAAAGTAAGGCGTGGCGAAGAAGAAATAGAAATTGTAGTAGCTATGCGTGAAATCGACATAAAAACACTACAAGATATCATAAAAAAGCGAGGAATGTAGCTCTAAAATTCACAATTTTACCAAAAAAACACTAAACCCTTGTAATACAAGGGTTTTTTTATGGCATTAAAGGTTGACAAGTAAGACATCTTACTGTATACTATAGTTATAAAGTTAGAAAAAGGAAGGTTTAGCACATGATTAGAATAACATTAGCAATTTTAAGTTTAATACTAGCAAGTGCAAGTATTGACGGGCCTACAGGATATGAAAGTAATAACTGGTTAGGCTGTTTTTTATTTTTTACAACTGGCGTAGCATTGATTTTTTGGACAATATTGGACGGTACTTTTGTTAGAATTAACAAATAGGTTGACAAATACACCAAGATACCTTACTATAGTATATATAAGTTATGCCAAAGAAACAACAAATTTTACAACAAGAAGGAAGTGAGAATATGAATACTGCGATATCTGAATCACGAACAGTTAAAATAAGTGAAGCAACTACCCTTATTACACGAGCTTTTAAAAAGAAGCGTCCTGTGTTTTTATGGGGTCCTCCAGGAATTGGAAAATCAGAATTAATCAGACAAATTGGTGACTCAGGAGCACTTGGAAAAACTCATGTTATCGACATGCGTCTTGCTTTATTTGAACCTACTGATTTAAGAGGTTACCCTGTACCAAATATGAAAACAGGAGTTATGCAATGGTTACCACCAGCAGACTTACCTGGTAAAGAGATGGCAAAGAAATACGATACAATAATTGTATTCCTTGATGAGATGAACTCAGCGGCACCTAGTGTACAAGCCGCAGGTTACCAGTTAATTCTTAACAGACGTATTGGACAATATGAACTTCCAGATAACGTTGTTATGGTTGCCGCAGGTAATAGAGAGACAGATAAAGGTGTTACTTACAGAATGCCAAAACCACTTGAGAATAGATTTGTTCATTTTGAACTTAGAGTTGATTTTACAGATTGGTTAAATTGGGCTGTAATGCACGATATTAATCCTGATGTAGTTGGTTACTTGTCATTTGCAAAAGGTGACTTATACAACTTTGATCCTCAATCAAGTTCAAGAGGATTTGCTACACCGAGGGCTTGGACATTTACTTCAGAAATGCTAGAAGGCGAAGATGACTTGTCAGATAGTTTACAAACTGATATGGTAGCAGGTTGTGTTGGTGAAGGTATTGCTGTCAAGTTTATGGCACATAGAAAAATTGCAGGTGAACTTCCTATTCCAGAAGATGTACTTGATGCTAAGGTTAAGAAAATTAAGAAAACTGAAGTATCGGCTATGTATGCATTGTCTACATCACTATGTTATGAACTACGTGATAGATTTATTAACGGTGAGAAAGCAGGTGCTGATAGTAAGCAGATGGAAAAATACCATAAGAGTTTTTCAAACTTCATTAGTTTTATGATGGACAATATGGAAACTGAAATGGTTGTTATGGCATCTAGAATTGCAATGCAACAATATAAGTTAGTACCTAAGCAGAAGAAAATAGAAAGGTTTGAAGAATACTTTTCTCGTTATGGAAGATTGGTGTTGGACGCATAATGAATACTAATACTAAAACTGCTGAAGAAAGAATTACACAGTCCAGAGTTAGGTTGTTATTAACTAAACCTTTCTTTGGACAATTGGCTGTAAGATTAAAAGTTACAGATGCATCTGAAATGTTGCCGACAGCGGCAACAGATGGTCGCAGGTTTATGTTTAATAGAGATTTTGTTGATAGTCTTACAGATGAGATGTTAGACTTTTTAGTTGGACACGAAGTATTACATTGTGTATTTGACCATATGCAGGCACGTGGAGATCGTAATCCACAACTTTATAATGCGGCGGCAGACTATAATATTAATATGACACTTGTAGAACAAAATATAGGTAAACCAATTACTGAAGATAAACTACACGGTGGTAAAATTTGTATGGACTGGAAATATCAAGGTTGGAACAGTTATGAGATTTATGATGATTTGTTAAAGAATCAAGAAGATGCTAAAGGAATGGATGTTCATTTAAACGAAATGGAAGACGGAGAAGAAGGCGGAGCACCAGGCGAAGGCCAAGAATCAATGTCTGAAGAAGAAAAGAAAGCATTAGCAGACGAAATTAAACAGGCCACAATACAAGCGGCACAGGCAGCAGGTGAAGGAGTTCCAGAAGCAGTTAAGAGAATGATTAGCGAACTAGTTGCACCTAAAATGGACTGGAGAGATATACTTAGAACTCAATTAGAAAGTTCACTTAAAAATGATTTTACTTTTATGCGTCCTAGTAAACGTTCAGGAGAAGTTCTTTTTCCTGGTATGAACAAAGACGAAGAATTAAATATTGCTGTCGCACTTGATACCTCAGGTAGTATTAGCCAAACAATGTTACGTGACTTCCTTAGTGAAGTACAAGGCATTATGGACCAATACCAGAGTTACAAGGTACATATATTTCAATTTGATACTGATGTATATGGAGCAGAAGATTTTACTAGTGATGATGGTCGTACAATGGCTGAATACCAGATTAAAGGTGGTGGTGGAACTGAATTTGATGTGGTGTTTAATTATATGGAACAATATGGTATAGAGCCAGATCAACTTGTTATGTTTACTGACGGATATCCTTGGGGTAGTTGGGGTAACGAGAATTATTGTGATACACTTTTTGTAATACACGGAGATAAGAAAAGAAGAATTAAATCTCCATTCGGAGTTACAGTACATTATGAAGCCGCATAAACTTTTTATAACTATATTATTTACATTTATATGCGTATCAGCATTTGCAAATAATGTTAAAACTAACGATATTAATTTTCCAGGCAAGTTTTACACAACAGAAATTAAGTCTTGTAAAGCAATATCTTCTGTAACCTTCAGTTCAGATAGCTCTATTAATTTTGTTGAAGGTTTAATTGGTTATGATTGGCATGCTGATCACTCAGCAAACAGTAACTCAATGAATGTCTATCATCAAAAGATTACCGATCCAATTCAGATGTTCATGGCAGGAACACATAATGCAATTGGTAATAACAACCAAGCCAATATTCAAATTGCTAAAAACTTGTTAATAGATTTGGCTAAAACAGATACCTTGTATGACAGCATTGGTTTTTATGAAGTAAGAAAGAAGCCTTTGTGTTATGCGAATGGAGACCCAAAAGCACCTTGCTGGTATCATGAATATCAATTTGCAAGTGATGTGTTTGCAAATTATATGATTACTGCATTGTGGTTAAAAGATGAATTAAACGAACAAGAGTTTAAAATTGTAGACAAGTACATTAAAAAGATGTACAAAAAGTTTCTTAAGCCAACAGAGCTTCATAAAGAAGATGCTGGATTTTATGGAATGGCTAACGGTGGCATATCAATATTAGTCTACGCATCTTGGACAAACAATAAGAAACTTGCCGCAGAAGAAATAAACCATCGATTCCAAGAAATAGACAGACTATTTTTCAAAGATGGCTATATTAACAATAACTCGTTTAGAGGATATAGGGGTCAATGGTATCACTCATATGGTGTAAATATTGCACTTGGTTATGTGTATATTGCTGATCTATGGGGTGCAGAGGTTCCAGAAAAAATTCTAAATAAATTAACTAAATCAGCAGAAATAGTAAACTTAGCAATCACTGATAGGAATAAGTTTAAAAGCAGAAAGTTCACTGGATGGAATCATGCTAAGATTACAAATCCAAATTCTGCCATAAACCATACACACCAATACGCATTTGCAATAGACACATTAATGAAAATGATTACTGGTGTGGAACTAGAACACGACTGGAAATATCTTCAAAAAAGAGAATACCAAATGAAAGAATCTTTCGGAATAGATGGATTGATTGGGTTTAACCCAAATTGCATTAAATGAGTAAAACAATGATAATATGGAAGACGGAATTTTATACAACTTAGGGTTAACACCCAAAATACAAGAAGAAGAGAAAGTAGATTTTTCTAAATATCATCCAAGACAACGAACAAATATTAGGTTGTATGGATTGAAATGTAAGGATTGGACGCCCTTAATGGTTATGGAATATAAGAAAAAATGGGCTCCAACAGGTACACCAGTAGTAGTATATGATAACTATGACGGAGCCCTAAATTGGTGCAGGAAACATTTATATCATCATACTTTTAATGCTACAAAGTGGGCTAATCCAGATGATAGCCATACAGTACATTTTGAGAATCCAGAAGACGCAATGCTATTTAAATTGTCGTTTTATGGTTGACACGAGCATTAATTCATTATATAATATAACATACTATGGGAATGGTTAAAGTGAAAAAAGAAAAGAATAAAATAAAACTAGTTAACAATGGTGGAAGCCTGAGTGAAACAGACTTGCAATTAATTGCAGGTACAGAATTAGTTATGCAGATGATGAGAAATAGAATCGTTGTAGTAACTAATAATAACGATATAGCCTGGAACGATTTGATGACAGATGTGAATGGATTATATCATATTAGACCATTAGATAAGTCTAAGCAAATTTATCAATTATGGTTTGAACTAAAAGGTGACGTTGAGCAATTCAATAAGAACCTTTATGTTAGCAAATTAAGTGATACTGCACACGAGTCAGTATAAAACCAGCATAAAAACCGGTATAAATAAACATAGTAGTTAATTATGATAAATAACATAGTAGTTAACTATATATCTACAAAAGGAGATAAACATGGCAGAAGAAGTAACAAAAACAGTTAAAGTAGAAGCACCTAAAGATGCAGGAGAAATGGTAGGATTATCAATTCAAGATATTGTTCTTTCAGCAAATATTATTGATCTTGCTACACAACGTGGCGCTTTTAAGGCGGCAGAAGCAGGCCAAGTAGGTGCATGTTTTGAGAAGTTAGTAGCTTTTATTAAGGCAAATTCACCAAAACCCGACCTAACAGAAGATGAAAAGAAACAAGTTGAAGATAAAAAATCAGATGCTAAATCTTCTAAGTCAAAGGAGAAATAAATGACAAATATAAAACACGTTGGCAAACTGGTCAACACTAGCAAAAAGGTAGTAGTGGTATTCAGAGAATTACCAGATGAACCAGATCAGTGCTTAGTAGTAGACACAGATGCACTTCCAGATTGGATGCATGATGATATTATTAATGCAGTAGAAGCACCTGGTGCTCAGGCTAGTACTAACTTTTACGAATATGCTGAACGCACAGTACTTACTGATGGAACAAATATGTTACAATCATTGCATAGTACAGGTAGACTAATGAAAACACCTACTGATAATGTTTCAATGACTCCTAACAATTCAATTGCTGTAGGACTAACTGAAATTAATAACATTGTACGTGAAGAAGCTGGCGAAGGTGCCACAGTTGTTGCACCGCCAACAGACCAAGTTACCTTAGCAGGTAAAGACACATCAACAATTGTTGAAGATGTTACATCTACTAAAGAAGATGCAGTATCTGATACTGATTTGGCTAAACAATTTTTAGCACAGGCTAAAGGATATGAAACAGAAGCTAAGGCTTTAAAAGCTCAAGCATATGAGTTAGCTCCAGGATTAAAACCTGGTCCAAAAAAAGCAACGGCTAAAGCAGAACCTCAAGGTAAGACAGTTTCTAGCTTCACATCAGTTTCAAGTTAATTGTTATTTTAAATAAATACAATAGCAATTAAAAGGAATCCACATGCCAATAGAACGAAAGGACAGATCATTTGATCTGATCTTTGACCAGGTATCTATGGATCATGTCCCGGCCAAATATATCAAGGAAGTTAGGGTAGATCTAGGTACAGGTGAGAGAATAACACTAACAAAAGATGATCTTCTGTTGATTAAGAATAAGTCAGCAGATGATATCATTAAAGCTCTAACAGTTGACAAAATGTCTAACATCAGTTTAAAGTTAGACTATGCCGCTATTAAAAGAGACGTAATACGAGGAGTTACTGGTTTCCTAGGAAAACATTTTGACAAATAATGTTTGGTTATGTGGAATACCAGGAAGTAGATGGAGCGGCATCGATATACAAATGCGTTTTGTTTTACCCTGTGACCGTACAGACGAAACTCCTGAAAGAACTTTTTATCACAGAGCACACAACCCAAGAGACAAGAACAATGGTCACCGAGGAAGTTATTGGGGACCGGGTCAAGGGTGTGGCGAAGACTGGATAGACTTTAATCATTTAACAAAAAACAAAATACAAGATGACATTAATAATGTATTCTCTGGCAAAGGGTACAGAACAATTAAATGTCATTTCTTAGCAAGAAAATTCAACTTAGACTATATATGGAATAACTTTCCAGGCGATTACATTGTCCTAATATATAGAGAACCCCAAAAATCATTTGCTTGGTGGAGTGAAGTTATGGACTTTGCTCCAAACCATTACCCTGACTATAGACCTGGTTACACAGACTATAATACTATGCGTGAATTGTTATGGAAAGAGTCAGCTAAAATTACAGATTTTGCAATACGTAAAGGACTTAATTTTAAACCATATGATATCTCAGCATTTGGTGCATGGGAAGGATTCGATCACTCAAAAGCATATGAATTAGACTTCGAACGGATAAATAATGATAAGCACAACGATGTTTATATAGCATCAAGTCAGATATCAAGACTCTTGGAGTAAATTCATGCCGTCCCCTTTTAAAACGCCCTGGCATTTTAATAAATTTAAAGAAGATAAAGAAGGCGACTATGTTAAAATAGTAGGTATAATACATGGCGATTGGACAGAAGAAATTGAACTAGCCAGAAGCAAGGGAGTAACAGAATCAAAGTATAATGAACAACGTTATGAACATGCGGCTAACACTAAAAGTGAAAACCACGTTATAGAAGATACTGAAAATCCAGACGGTAAGCCAGAAGCCACTATGTTTCGTAGAATTAGATTTAATGCAATACCAGATGATTTTCCAAAATTTATGAAGATGGCTGACTTGTTGAAATTTGATACTACACAACATCATACATTCAAGTTTAATGATCAGTTTCCAAACGATCAACTTATGTGGCATATTGATAACTTGCCTGGTAATCCACGTAAAGAAAGAGTAATTGATAACCCAGATTTTAAATATCAACATCCTGATAAAACAAGATTCTTAATTACACTTGAAGATCACGAGCCAGGGCAAATATTTCAATTTGGTAATATTGTATATACACAATGGAAAGCAGGAACTATTTTTTCTTGGGATTGGAGTACATTGCCACATATTACTTGGAATGGTAGTTGGCGTAAAAGACCATGTCTACAACTAACAGGTACTGTAACAGAAGATACATGGGAACTAGTAAAAAATGGCAATGCCGATACAGTTTACAATGTATAAATAATAGCATATAGGATAAAAATATGGCAGAAAATAAATTACCATCAGATACTTTTTGTATATTACCATGGATACATTTAAGTACCAGACCCGACGGAAGTATGAGAGTTTGCTGTACAGCGAATGCAAGTGCGGTTGGAGCAACAAACGATAAACTGTATGGTGGACGTGTTGGTATTGTTAAAACTGACGATGGCTTACCAGCAAACCTTAATAACAGTGATCTAAACAGTTCATGGAATAATAGTTATATGCGTAATGTACGTACTCAAATGCTAGCCGGTGAAAAGCCTGCTAGTTGTTTAAAATGCTACAAAGAAGAAGCCGCTGGGCATAGATCAAAAAGACAATGGGAAACAGACTATTGGATACGTGATGGTATTGATGTAGACGAACTTGTAAAACAAACATATGAAGACGGTTCAACAGATAGTAAGCTACGTTACATTGATATTCGCATGGGTACTAAATGTCAATTAGGTTGTATTATGTGTAGCCCACACGATTCAAGTGGTTGGGTTAAAGATTGGAATAAATTATATCCACAAATTACAAACGAGTCATTAAAAGAGACTATGTCTTGGGAAGATAAAGGTAAACAGTTTGGTGCTAATTATAACTGGCACAAAAATAATCCTACATTTTGGACACAGTTTTACGCACAAATTCCTTATATTAGACAGTTATACTTTGCAGGTGGCGAATCAACTGTTATTGAGGAACATTATACTATATTATCTAAAGTTATTGAAATGGGGTATGCAGATAAAATTGAAGTACGTTATAATAGTAATGGTGTTGAACTTCCTGATCGTTTACTAGAACTATGGACACATTTTGAAAAAGTACGTTTCCATTATAGTATTGACAGCATTGGCGCAATGAATGATTATATTCGTTACCCAAGTGAGTGGGAACATCAGTTAGAACAATTTGAACTATTAGATTCTCGTACATCAAATAATGTAGAGATTACAATTGCATGTGCTGTAAATGCCTTAAACATCCATTACATTCCAGACTTTCTAAAATGGAAGTTACAACACGGATTTAAGAAAACAAATATGTGGCCATTTGGTGCAGGAGGTATTAACTATCATTTTGTATATTGGCCAGGACATTTAAATATTAAAATACTACCAGACGAATTCTTAGACAAAACAGAAGCTAAGTATGAAGAATTTATTAAATGGTGGAAAGAGAATTGGGAACTAGGCGTTCCAAGTTGGCATAAAGGTAAGGTAGATTACCAGACATGGGAAGATGCAAATTATGGTATTAAACGTTTACGAGGAATGATTAGTTTTGCTCGTAGTGAAGACTGGAGCAGACGACTTCCTGAATTTAGAGAATATATTAATAAACTAGATGATTTACGTGGAACTGACTTTAGAACTACATTCCCCGACATGGCTTATTTGTTAGATGAACCCGATGGAAAATAATAAAACTAATGCACTGACTCTAGAAGATTTACCAACGAAAAGTTATTGCGTATTACCATGGACTGCAACAGCAATAGGATCTGGAGGTGAAGTTGTGCCTTGTTGTAGATGGTTTTCTCAACAAAGTTATCTTCCTAAATCACCACCAAATATTGCAAACGGTCTTACAAACGCCAGAAACAGTGAATTTTGGCAGACAATAAGGCAACAAATGATTGACGGAGAACACCCAAAAGGTTGTAAGAGATGTTGGGACGAAGAAGGAAAAGACATACATAACAGAGCGATGCATCGAGCAAACCAACAACAAAGATTTTCCGAAGACTCACCATATGGTAGAATAACTGAAATTACTAATAAGCCAGCCAAACTACGACATTTAGAAACTGGCATAAGTAGACTTTGTAACTTTGCTTGTGTAATGTGTAATGAGCATGATAGTAGTATAATACATAGTGTTATACACCCAGGTAAAAAAATACCCAAAGGGTTTCACAAAGACAATGAAAACATTGATGATGATTTATCTGAATTACAGTTATTAAAATTAGTAGGTGGCGAACCTATGATTGAAGCGAAACACGATGAACTATTAGAAAAAATTATTGAATTAAATAATAACCCTGGAAATTTAGAAATACAGTATCATACTAATGCAAGTGTATTTCCAAGCGACAGAGTAATTA
>Ga0315334_10002898_pt1 | contig 10717 bp, 14 predicted proteins | sample M150034915metaG_FD_205555 | JGI IMG/M metagenome (GOLD analysis project Ga0315334, IMG submission 205555) | Ammonia-oxidizing marine archaeal communities from Monterey Bay, California, United States - M1 500m 34915 | ecosystem: Environmental > Aquatic > Marine > Intertidal zone | place: USA... | reverse complement strand
TTCAATTGCGGCACTCAAGCGCCGTGGACTGCGGACGTCTTCAATGCGGTCCCTTGGGTTCTCACTGGAGTCTTCGTCTTCACGCTACTCTACTTCTCCATCAGGAAATTCATGGTCGGACCCATGGGGTCACGACTAACGCCAGTTCTCGGCAGGCAGGTGGCTGTGGGATCCTTGGTCGGCGCCTTACTTCTGTGCACTGTGACATGGCCGATATACGAGAACGGTTTCTGGAACCAGCGAGGAATGGGGACGATGGGATTCTGGGAGTACCAGTATGACGCAAAGCTAGTCGAGCTGGACGGGATAAGAGGGCAGCCCGGCGATACCTTGATCCACACAGAAAAAGGCCCGGTGTGGGATGAGTGGGGGGATGATTGCCTGCCATACGAACAGACTAGCTCGCTGGCCATCTGGGAATCCATGGAAGAGGGCACTGAGCATACTGACTGGTGCGTCCTCCCGACAATGCATTGGGTCAACTGGGGTAATTTCCAACCGACTCGGAGCAAGATTCTGGACTTCAGCGGAGCCAATGGCCATGCAGATACACAGACCTCTAGGAACATAGGCGCCAATGACGTCATCTACCAAGGCCCTCAAGACGGCTCCTCAGTCGAGATCTCCGAGTCAATACAGTTCGAAGTCGAGGATCTGGGAGTCTACAGCGTGCCAACCGACGTCGGCTGCAACTTCAGGACTACCGTGCGTGGCGCCGGGGTACACGCCCAGAGCCTAGTGCTGACCGATGAAGCAGGAGAGGCCCTATGGATGACCAGCGGTTCGTCCTGCGACTCAGGGACCATATATCTCGACTCTGGGGCGTCGTACACAGTGACATTCACCACCACCTCCGAGGGGGTGAACGATAGCGTCACAATGATCTCGGACTTCTCCGCCGTCGCATACCAGCCACTTCTGCTCGCCGAGGACGGCACTGCCTTAATCAGGTCCGAAGTAAGTCACAGCGACGAGAAATTGTCTGCCATGTCAATGGCGAATCCGACGTTCAAAAAGAACCCCAAGAGCCTAGACGCGAAGCTAATCTACTCCCTGTTCATCCCTTGCTTAGGAGTGGGTGCGCTCGTTTTCGTGATGCTAAGGAGCATGGCTCGCGGTTACGAGTGGGAGATGAACAAGTGCTACGGATGCGACCTATGCGATGATGCATGCCCTGTCAGGCTGTTCAATGCGGGTGACAAGCTCAACATAATCTACAACACTTGGAACAACGAAGACGACGGAGTGCCGCTCTACTCCTGCCTGACATGCACTGCCTGCACGAATGCCTGCCCACAGTTGGTGGACTACGACTCATACATCGACATCAGGAGGAACCTCGTAGTGGGAGGACCCCCCGCAACGGAGATCCCCCACACCGTCCTGCAGGCAGTACTCGCTGCAGAGGCCGAGGAGGATGCGGATGACTCATTCATCCCAGTGGGGGACTACCCGCTCGACTCCAGCATTGGCTACTATCCTGGCTGCGTCGACTACATCGACCAGGAGATGGTGTTCAGCCATGTGAACAAGGGGAGCATGGATCTGGGTGACGCGACAACATCTGCATTCACGATTTTCGAGGAGATGGGGGAGGATGTCACATACCTCGGTAGGGACTTCCTGAAGTGCTGCGGCCACGATCAAAAGTGGCAGGGGATGAATGAGGTGTTCGAGAAGCTCAAGACGTACAACCAGAAGAAGCTGGGTGAGAGCGGCATCGAGACACTCGTGACATCGTGCGCAGAGTGCTTCAGGACATTCGCCCTAGACTACGAGCTAGACGACATGAAGGTCATGCACACCACTGAGTTCCTAATCGAGAAGGGCTTCGACATGGATCTCAAGACCGATGACGAGGTCACCGTGACCTACCACGACCCATGTCGGCTCGGGAGGCAGATGAACATCTACGACGAGCCTCGTGACCTCGTTGGCTCCGTGGACGGAGTCAAACTCGTAGAGATGGAACACACGGGTGAGGACGCACTGTGCTGCGGTGTCTCCAGCATGATGTCCTGTAACGAGAACAGCAGGTCACTCAGGGTCCAGAGGTTCGACGAGGTTAGAGCTACGGGCGCGGACATAATGCTCACGTCGTGCCCGAAGTGCGTGGCTCACTTCGAGTGCCTGAAGTTCGAGGGAGACCCTCGACATGACTTCGAGATTCTGGACGTAGTGAGCTTCCTGGCCAGACAGATAGAGGAGTCTCGGTGATTGCTATCGACACTGTGAGAAAGTCACCGTATGAATGCGAACAGTGCTGAGAACGATGACAGGGCCGTGTTGATCACCACACCCCATACGGTTGCCTTAGCGAACCTGTAGTCCTCGTAGCCCAATGCCACCAAGTAGAGGAAGAACCCGATTAGACCGCCGCATGCTAGTGAAATCCAAGCTGCTGGAACGCTCAGGTAGATTGCCATCACGAGCCAGATGGAACCCCCTTGCAGGAGCCCAAGCCACACCATGGGATCTGCCCACCAGTTTGATTCGGGCATGCCCATGAAACGCGGGAATGGAGAACACCAATCAAACTCACTATGATAAGGGTCGACTCTATGGATTAGAAAGGAGATAGTATGACCAAGGTTGGTGACGTCCTGAAGAGGAGGGCTGTGGAGCAGTCCAGAATCAGGGTGCAGCTGAACTCAGTGAGGGCTGAGGAAGAGGTCTTGCTGAAGGGCGGAGAGGACACGGTTGCTTGGGTCAAGGAAGAGCTATGCATTGGATGCGACCAGTGCACCATAGTGTGCGAAGACGATGCAATTGAGCTCTATGACACCCCTCTAGCCAGTCCCATCATGGAAGTGGAGGTCAACAGGAAGGCAAGGATACTGAGAGACCCTTGTACGGGCTGCAAGATTTGCGTCCTCGCTTGCCCAACCAATGCCATCATCATGATCGACAGGTGAGAAAATGAGGGATGACGATCCAGTTAGATTCGGGGCGGAGTTCGGGCCTCATAGGACCAAGAGGGCAAGTGGAGTTTCTCTTTCTACGTTCAAGACGCTAGTGTGGGTTTCCAACCTAGGTGGACTAATCCTATTCGCAATAGGCATGGAGTTGATGATCAGAGGATCTTTCTGGTTCGGCATCGCTTGCATAGTGATTGGAATCACAATAGCCCTATTCCCATCAAACTACGAAATCGTTGGCATGGAAGAGACGGAAGTAGAGGAATGGGAGAAGAAATAACTCCTGATTTTCAAGGTACCCCATTCCAGAGAATGATCTGGGATGAGATCAGAAAGATTCCAGCGGGAGAGACTAGGACGTACAAGGACATAGCCGAGTCGATTGGAAATCCTAAATCTGCTAGAGCTGTGGCGAATGCCTGTGCTGCCAATCCCCGGCCAATTTCCGTACCCTGTCACAGAGTCATTCGCTCAGATGGGACGATTGGTGGGTACAGTGGTCCGGGGGGAACTTCTGGAAAGTCAGCACTCCTAGCCGTAGAGAAGGGGCTAGTTGGCCCTAGAAATACTTGAAGAAAATTGCGAATGAAGCCAACGAGGCAAGGGCCCATATGAACATGTATGTGCTCTGCCCCAATGGGGATTCCCACAACTCGGGAGAAGGTGGGTCTGCTGCATTGTCAGCAGTAGTCTCTGGCGTATTTGACTCGTGTTCCCCCATATTCTCATCAGTGGGGTCGGAAATTAGGATGTAAACATGACGGGAGTGGAATCACAAGAATGGCAGAAGTAGGACTAGCCCGCCAAGCGGGAGAAGGACCATAGTTGCATTATCATCTATCAATTTGGTCGAAGGAATCTCACCCAACACAGTTAGTGGGGCCAACAATACTGCAGCAATGATATCAGTACCAATCCAGAAATGACAACCTAGCCAGACTGAATAGGAAATAATCATGCCAGCAATGACGGCTGCTCTGAGATCTTGCTTTACCCTCTTGACTTCGCCCATGACAGGATCAACTAGGGTCATCCCAAGAATAATTGGAGTCCCATATATCCCGGCTTTCATCCCCCCCTTGCCACCTTCTGGGGCGATCAGTAGTGCAAGCGCTACTGCCAATGAACCCCATGCTAGAGCGGAAATCTGTCTAGATTCGTATTCCCTTTGGCCTACTATCACAATTCCAGTCCTGAGTCGAACTGCCTCGATTACGAGAATTAGTATACAGATGGCACTGACGAATTCCCTGGCTTGCATTGAGAAGTATGACGAGATACTCTCTCCGTGTACATAGTAGAGATACGGAATCGAGGCCATGGAAACATGAGTCACGCGTCTGAAAGCATGTCCGCCCATGCCGCCTATTGAATGCTCGACATGATCAACGAAGAGGTCACTTGCTTGGTTAGCCATATCATTCCCTACTTTGGACTATTGATGAACTCAGGATGTGAATCGCCTCATTCACAGTTATAGAACCGATACATAGTTTGGAGATTATTTCATCTATTTCTGGGTGAGTAACTAGCAGCGAGTCCCATTCAGATATCAGCCTCTCCCTCATTATCATCTCATTTCTTTCAGACCTTGGTTCACAAGACTCAATGGTTGAAATCAATTTCTCGACTCCCTCTCCCTCTAGGGCTGAGACAAGTATTACCTCTCGACTGTCATCTCCAGAAAGAGCTAGTGATATTCGGATGCTCTGAGCCGACGAAACGGCTCCGGGCAAATCTGATTTGTTTACTGCAATCACATCAGCCAGTTCTAGAATACCTGCCTTCTCTGCCTGAATGATGTCCCCCCTGTCTGGGCCGTCCACTAGAAGAATCCGATCAGCCAATGCGGCAATTCGAAACTCGGATTGGCCAGTGCCAACAGTCTCGATCACGATTCGAGTCCAGCCACAGAGAGATAGTGCCTGGCACATCGGCCAAATACGTGGAGAAATCCCCCCCGGGATATTTCCAGAGGCTATTGACCTGACAAACACGGTTTCCCCTAAGTCATCACCCTCCATTCTAATTCTATCAGCGAGAAACGAGCCACCCGTGATTGGCGAGGTTGGATCTAGGGCCAGTACGGCTACACTCTCTCCCACGGCAACCCAATGCTTCACCATCTGTCCTATGAGTGTTGATTTACCAGCCCCAGGTGGGCCTGTGACGCCCAAGGTCCAACTTGATTCAGACTGAAATTGAGGAATCTGTGGAGACTCGGCGATATTCGTCATGAGTCTGGACAGGCTTCTTCGATCTCCTGATATTGCTAATTCTAGGAGTTCGCTGATGTTGCTCAATTCCAGTGCCACCCCAAATCGTCTCCGACACCGATTGGATGTTTGTTTTGTTTTCTGAGCAGGGCTTCATCCAAGAAACCCAAAACATCTGAAGTTGGGGTTCCTGGTCCGAAAACAGCCCTCACGCCCGATTTGTAAAGAAGTTCGAGGTCACGCTCAGGGATGATCCCCCCTGCGAAAACGATGACGTTTCCTAGCCCGTCGCCCCTCAGGCCATCGCAAATCTTCGGAATCAGTGAGTCATGGGCCCCGGAGAGAGTGGACAGTCCGAGAACTTCTGCGTCTTCGTCATTTACAATTCTAACAATATCTGACGAGGTTTTTCTGAGTCCAGTATAGATTACGTCGTGGCCACCATCTCTGAGTGCTCTAGCAATGACCTTGGCCCCTCGGTCATGACCATCTAGACCCGGTTTAGCAATTACAACTCGCATGTTTCAATGAGTTGCAAATGGCAATATGACTTCAAGCAACCGGACAAGAAATTCTTGCTCCCCTTAGGAATGCTCATGGGCGGCCTATTCCCATCGCACCCCATGAGTGGAAACTCCGACAAGATTGATGACCTAAGGCGCCGAAAGGCTAAGTCGCAATCTGGTGGGGGGCAGAAACGGATTTCAGCACAGCATGCCAAAGGAAAGATGACTGCTAGGGAACGGATAGAGGGATTGCTTGATTCCGACTCTTTCACCGAAGTGGATGCATTGGTTGAGCATCGATGTAGAGACTTCGACATGGATAGAAACGTGATTCCGGGGGATGGTGTGGTTTGTGGCCATGGCACTATCGATGGCCGGCTTGTTTACTGCTTTGCCCAGGACTTCACCGTTTACGGTGGTTCTCTCGGTGAAATGCATGGCTTGAAGATCTGCAAGATTCTAGATATGGCTGTAAAGACAGGGGCCCCAGTAATCGGATTGAATGACAGCGGTGGGGCAAGGATACAGGAAGGGGTTGCAAGCCTAGGTTCGTATGCAGAGATTTTCTTTAGGAATGTAAGGTCTAGCGGAGTCATTCCCCAGATCTCTGTAATCATGGGACCATGTGCTGGTGGTGCCGTATACTCCCCTGCAATCACTGATTTCGTGGTTATGGTAGAGGGGACGTCGCACATGTTCATTACTGGACCAGAAGTAATCAAGACAGTAACGAATGAGGAAGTTGGTTTTGAAGACCTGGGGGGTGCATCCACCCATGCCACGAAGTCGGGCGTAACCCACTTTACAGCAAAGGACGACAATGATGCATTGGAGATAGTCAGGGAATTGGTTGGACTCATCCCCTCAAACAACTTGCAAAAAGCGCCTATCGTAAAATGCAAAGACCCACTAGGGCGAAAATGCGAAACACTCGACTCGCTGGTCCCGGAAGACCCGAATCGGCCCTATGACATGTCGGATGTAATCGAAGATGTCCTGGACTCTGGAAGCTTCTTGGAGATTCAAGATGGTTTTGCCCCAAATATCATTATTGGCCTAGGTAGACTTGGCGGCCAATCAATTGGAATCGTGGCGAATCAACCAATGCACTTAGCAGGCTGTCTGGATATAGACGCGTCTGTAAAGGCTGCAAGGTTTGTTCGTTTCTGCGATGCCTTCAACATCCCTCTGCTGACATTTGTTGATGTCCCTGGTTTTCTTCCGGGAGCCAGTCAAGAGTGGGGTGGAATCATCAGGCACGGAGCCAAACTTCTCTATGCCTTTGCCGAGGCAACCGTCCCGAAACTTACCGTCATTACGAGAAAGGCATATGGCGGGGCATATGATGTGATGTCTTCCAAACATATTCGCGGCGATTACAACATCGCTTGGCCGTCTGCAGAGCTTGCCGTAATGGGAGCCAAGGGTGCTGTACACATCATTCATAGAAGGAGGATTGAGAATTCAAGAAATCCCGAACAAGAGCGAGAGAGGCTTGAAGACGACTACGAGGAGACCTTTGCGAATCCATACAAGGCAGCTGCCCTAGGATATCTGGATGATGTAGTCAGACCATCGGAAACACGAGCCGTTCTTGTGAAGGCATTAGGGGCAATTCTGGAAAAGGAAGAGCCGCGCCCGGAGAAGAAGCATGGGAATATTCCGTTGTGAGATCTATGAGTGAAGAAAAAGAGATGAGGATTATTGCAGCCGTAATTTCATCGGTTCTACTAGAGAACGAGTTTGGCGAATCAATCAAGCCCTCGATAGGGAGGGAGGAGGGGAGTTCTTGGTCTATTTCCCATAGGAGAATGGCCCTAGGCAAGACCTCTTTGATGAAGGCAAGAACGGTTAGGAGCACAAAGAGGTGATAATTTGTCTGAAAAGAGGAAAGTCACTGTTGATGGAGAAGAGTTCGAAGTAGAAATTGAGCTCGGAAAAGGCAATTGGGAGGTTTCGATTGAAGGAAGAACATACACCGTCGAGGTAGAAGGGAGTCCAAGTAAACCCACTAAGGAAAGACGCGTGGCAAAGAGTAGCGGAAAAACAGGTTCAGGGATTGTTGCTTCTGCGATTCCGGGTAAAATTGTCGAAATATTGGCAACGGAGGGGGAAGAAGTCGAGGCTGGAAGTGTCGTGATTGTCCTAGAGGCAATGAAGATGCAAAATGAGATTAAGGCCCCCATTGACGGACGTGTCAAGAAGATTATGTGTAAGACTGGAGAAAGGGTCGAGGCAAATATGCCATTGTTGGAAATATCAAATATATTGGAAGGTGAGAATTGATGCCAGTTTGTGATTTCGAAGATTGTGGCAATAAGTCGTCTCTTGTTAGCAGACTATCCCCCAAGGGATACCTCGTTTCGAGTGGAAAGAAAGCCTACTCATTCAGGGAAGCGTATGAGAGGTTCAATTATTGCAAAGGGTGTCATGACCGATTAATGGAAGAGGTGTGGTCCAGAGTGAGGAGTTCTGGAACAAAAAATGATGATCACGTAGCTCCCACCGCAGTTTAGAGCGGTATGTTCATTGAACATCTGTACAATCAAGATGCATGGCCAACTATGTTAGTCATCTAGAATGCGCATACTCAGGAAAGAGATACGACCCTGGAGAGATACATACAGTTTCCGAAATAGGGAAGCCGATAATTGTAAAGTACGATTTGAAAAGAATCGCTAAGGAAGTTGCACGTAGTTCAATCGAGGAATCCAAGGAGCCTGGATTCTGGAGATACGCCCCGTTACTTCCAGTCGGTTCGAAACGAAATAGGGTGTCACTTGGAGAAGTTGTCACCCCGCTAATCTCACTCGAGAACTCTGATTCAATATTTGGAAGGGATTCGGGATTGGTTTTTGTCAAAGACGAGTCAAGACTACCAACTGGATCGTTTAAAGCAAGAGGTTTAGGGATGGCTGTTTCTATGGCGAAAGAGTTGGGGGTGAAGCATCTAGCCATCCCCACTAACGGCAATGCTGGTTCGGCGTTGTCTGCTTATGCATCCAGGGCGGGGATTGAATGCACGGTCCTGTGTCCTGACAACACTCCAGAGATAAATGTTAGAGAGACGCAGATGCAAGGGGCAAGCACGCACATTGTGAATGGCCTAATTGGGGAATGCGGTAAGATCATCTCAGATGGAATGCAGGAAATTGACTGGTTCGCAGTTTCAACTCTCAAGGAGCCGTATAGGATTGAGGGAAAGAAGACGATGGGGCTGGAGCTTGCTGAGCAGATGGGTTGGAATCTGCCGGACGTCATTTTCTATCCGACTGGGGGTGGGACGGGGATTATTGGCATGTGGAAGTGCTTCCAGGAGTTAATTGAACTTGGGTGGATTGACTGCAAATTGCCTCGGATGGTTTCTGTACAATCGACTGGTTGTGCCCCGATTGTTAGAGCGTGGGACAATGGAGAAGATTTTGCAGAACATTGGGATGGGGCTGAGACGATTTCGTCTGGAATCAGAGTTCCTTCGGCATTGGGGGACTTCCTAATCCTGGATGCGGTAAGATCGTCAGATGGTTTCGCAATCTCGGTTACTGACGAAGAGACTCTAGAGATGCAATATGAGATTGGCCGTAGAGAAGGATTGCTTCTCTGCCCAGAAGGTGCTGCTACCGTAGCAGCATATAGGAACTCCTTGGATTCGGGCCTGGTGTCCAGTAACGATTCCGTGGTCCTCTTCAATACTGCAACTGGTCTGAAGTACCCCATGCCAGAGGTTGTTTCCAGCATAGACAAAAATAACGTGGATTACTCATACTTCTGAGTTAAATAAGCCCGAGTGCGTCTTCTATCCTATTCAACTCGGGACCGGTAGAGCCCGAGCCAACAAGTGCATGGCTGTCACTAGCACAGCAACCTGCTCCGACGAAGGGAGAACCGAATGTCACGGTCCCCACCATCACTGGGACTCCCAAAGCGGATTCGATTGCCTCTACTTCTGAAGTTTTCACATCAGGATGTGTCAGCACTCCCTTGTTATTTGCCACGATCATGCTTCCAACAGTCCTGTGTCCGGCAACCTCGGACCGGATGGCCTTCACCCCCAATACCTCAGAAATAATCTCAGCTCCTGCTTCTGGGATGGTGGGGCTTACGACAGCACCGTTGTCATTGCACTCAATTAGGTTCCCTGCAGCATTAACTCCGCTCTCCATTATGACTACATCACCAAAGCTAGACAGTTCATCCAAGTCCTCCTGAGTAGCTATGTCGGCTACAGCAATGCCCTTACTATTCCCACGCACCAGGCTCCCCAGTAATGCAGAACCCCCTATCGAAAGCCTATGTGCTTCCATGTCAAAAGCCGACTCAAACTCCTCTGCGATTTCTTCTTCCAGAGTTCTTGGGATGAATAGGACATCTCCGATTACACTGAGGTAAACCCCGACTTGGGAGTGGCCAAGAATGTCACCTGTGGAAATTGGCATACACTACCTCCTTGCAATGACTAGCGCCTGTGGTTAATTTGTGTTGCGGGGATAGGTGAAGAAAGAGTGGCACAGCGACGATCTTTCCCGTGGGCTTGCGCACCACAGTACCGGAATCGACGCAGGAGGGCTTGACTTCCGGGTTCGATATGGGACCGGGTAGGGCCCCTCCGCTATGGCCGTGCACAACTCTTCCTTCGAATGCGAATTGATATGCTCTTTTGGACAGAGACTCACACTAATGTGTACCTCGAAATTTAGATGCTCGGGGGGTTAGTGCAGCTGGGCTGAACACCTCGGCGAACCTCGGTGCTTACACCCGCTGTCTATCAAACTCGTCTTCTACGAGTCCCCTGAGATGCGTCGTCTTTCGGATGACTTCGAGCTTAGATGCTTTCAGCTCTTATCCACATAGGGCGTGGCTACCCAGCATTGCCCTGCCGGACAACTGGTAAACTAGTGGCCCCGAGCCCTCGTTCCTCTCGTACTAAAGGGCCCTTCCGATCACGCATCAATACGCCTCAACCACAAAGCAACAAACCTGTCTCACGACGGTCTAAACCCATCTCACGATCCCCTTTAATGGGCGAACAACCCCACCCTTCCCAGCTGCTGCACCAGGAGGTTGGGAAGAGACGACA
>Ga0315334_10002895_pt1 | contig 10722 bp, 8 predicted proteins | sample M150034915metaG_FD_205555 | JGI IMG/M metagenome (GOLD analysis project Ga0315334, IMG submission 205555) | Ammonia-oxidizing marine archaeal communities from Monterey Bay, California, United States - M1 500m 34915 | ecosystem: Environmental > Aquatic > Marine > Intertidal zone | place: USA... | reverse complement strand
GGCAATGAACCGATCCATCTCCAAGCGGCCGTATTCGTTTTTATTTTTGATGCCCTGAAACTGTTCCATTGGCGATTTGTTTCCAGTCAGTTTAAAAACGCCGCCAAGCAAGACGGGAACGTAGTCGCAGGCCACGCCCGTGCGTTCGGTGATGCTGGGGATGATTTTATGGGAGAGATAGGCGTTGGGGCTGCCAAAATCGAAATGGAATTGAAAGTTGGGCGATGTCGTCACGGCGAAGTTTCCTATTCAGCTGAATTGCGGTCATGGCAGGACGCCATGATATCCCGAGCATGCATCTAAGCAAAACCTCCCTTTGGCGTGATCGCCGGGCCATGACCTTCGTGGTCTGGCTGTCCATTGCCCAGACCGTGTCGTGGGGCATCCTATTTTATGGCTTCGCGGTGTTCATCAAACCGTTGACCGAAGAATTCGGCTGGTCCAAGGCCGAGATCACCGGCGCCTTCACGTTGTGCCTTTTGGTCTCGGGCCTGGTCTCGATCAGCGCCGGCGGCATTCTGGATCGGTTCGGCGGCCGTTGGTTGATGACGGGGGCCTCGGCCCTGGGCGTGGTGTTGTTGGGGGCCGCAAGCTTCACGGAGTCGCTGCTGTCCTACTATTTGGTCTGGATCGGCATCGGCCTGGTCACGGCGGCGACCTTCTATCCCTCCGGCTTCGCCGTGGTGGTGGCAACCCTGGGCGAGCGGGCCCGTCAGGGCGTCACCTTGATGACCTTGATTGCCGGCTTTGCCTCCACCGTGTTCATTCCCCTGATCTCCCTGCTGATCGACCAGGTGGGATGGCGTGACAGTTTCATGTATCTGGGCATTATTCTGCTGGCCACCAGCGTACCTATCCATGGCATCGTTTTGCGCCAGGAGCGGGTGCCGGGTGCCGGCGCCACGGACCGGCCGCGTATCTTCACCATTGATCTCAAGTCCGGACCCGTCGCCGCCGCCCTGCGGAATTCAAAATTCTGGTGGATCGGCATTTGTTTCACCGCTAATTCTTTTGTCATGGCGGGCGTCACCGTCCATATCATCCCCCTGATGCTGGAGCGTGGTTTCAACATGGCCACCGTCATCGCCACCACCGCCATGATCGGACCCTGCCAGGTTTCGGGGCGGATCTTCGTCACGGTGTTCGAGAAGTGGATCGATTTCCGCATGGCCGGGCTGATCTCCTGTATCTTTTTGCTGATCGGCTTCGCCCTGCTTAGTTTCGCGCAGCCGGACAACAGCCTGAATTTCATCTTCCCCATCTTCTATGGCGCCGCCCTGGGCATCATCACCATCGTCCGTGCCCTCGCGGTACCGGAATTGATAGGGCCGGCGGCCTACGGCGCCCTGAACGGCCTGCTTGGTTTCGCCTCCGCCATGGCCCTGGCTGCCACCCCGGTGCTGCTCAGTTGGATCTGGCTGATCAGCGGCAATTACACAGCTCCCCTCATCGCCCTGTCGTCCGTCGGCATGATCTGTCTGTTCAGTTTTGTCATGGCCGTCCGGCGCTGAAATGGGTTGCGCCGCAAAAAAAATCTACTACTTCGCCGGTGGCACCCCGGAATGGAAAAAGGCCGGCTATCCACTGGTAACGGGTGATTGAACCGTCGCCCTTGGATGGACCAGCTCAAATGGAAACAGGGCGCCAAGGTTGTTGCCTTGGCGTCCCGTTTTTGGCCAAGCCGGTGGAGGAGGGGTTCCCGACCCAGCAGCACCGGCATGGACATACTCGACCGGTGCTTTTTCTGTCCGCCTGATACTCATCGGACCGAAACTGCTGGAAAATAGGGGAGTATTGATTAACAAATAATTATTACCCGACTAAATTCATCGACCAAATTGAATATATCTCTACGCTAATTAGCATAAACAATAATTGCTATTTTGATATTTTTTGAGTGGTACACGCCGTAGACATACCGTCCAAGCACTGGCCGTGGCATAATGGTCAAATGTGTTGTAATCTTGGCAAAATATTGGCGGATACAAATTGTCGCGGCGTCGCGAAGCCGGGGCTCGTCCATGTAGGTCGTGGCCCATGCGCGTAACGGTACTGGGCTGCGGTACTTCCGGCGGGGTACCGCGAATTGGCAATGTGTGGGGCGTTTGTGATCCGGCGGAGCCGCGAAACCGGCGGCGGAGGTCCTCAATTCTGGTGCAAGGGAAGACGACCAATCTGATTGTCGACACCACGCCGGACATGCGGGAACAATGTCTGGATGTGGGGTTGGAGCGGTTGGATGCCGCGCTGTTCACTCATGGCCATGCGGACCATGTCAACGGAATCGATGATTTGCGCGGCTTTACGCTGTTGCAGGGTGATTGTGTGCCGATTTATGGCGACGACGATACCATTCAAAGCCTTCGGCAACGCTTTGGTTACATATTTGCCTCGGCCAAAAACTACCCGACCATCGCCACGGCCCATGCCATCGATGGTCCGTTCACTCTGGGCGACATCGAAATTCAACCATTTCGGCAATTTCATGGCGGTATGGAAACTCTGGGTTTTCGTTTTGGCAATGTCGCCTATTCTACTGATTTGAATGATCTGCCGGAACAATCGTTCGAGATATTGGCGGATCTTGATGTTTGGATCGTCGATGCCCTGCGGCCCAAGCCCCATCCCTCCCACAGCCATCTTGCCCAGACCCTGGAATGGATCGAACGGCTGCGGCCCAAGCGTGCGATCCTAACCCATATGACCTGGGATATGGACTACCAGACACTTTGCCGGGAGTTGCCTGCTGGCGTGGAACCGGCCTACGACGGCCTGGTGATTGACCTACCTTGACAAAATATCATGAAGAAACGGCGGTGCGCTATTTGTCCACGGGCCCTAGGCAAATTGAAAGGGCGCCGTGGTTTTATCGACCACGGCGCCCCACCAAAGGCTGTGCCGGAGGAGGAGGGGTCCCGGCTCAGCAACGTCAACCAGGACGGAATTGGCTGACGTTAGAAGCGTTCGCCTGATACGCATCGAAATAACGTGCATATTAGGGATTAAAAGTTAAACAAGTATTACTTTGTAACTAAAATTTGACTTTTTAGATATTTGTTTAAATGGGTATTTTTTTGCATAGTCCATTTGGCCCGCTCTGATTTGCAGCACGATGCAATGTGATCATTCCACCTTTGCCCGCGCCGTGGCATAGTACTTCCATGAATGAACAAAACATCGAAGCCGACGTTGATCGTGGTGATGGAAATCGCGGGCCGGGGCATCTGTATCTGGTCGACGGCTCGGCCTATATCTTCCGGGCCTATCATGCCCTGCCGCCCCTGACCCGGAAAAGCGATGGGCTGCCCGTGGGCGCCGTCTCGGGCTTTTGCAGCATGCTCTCCAAGCTGGTGGACGACGTCCGCGATGGTGGCGAGGTGGATTTTTTCGCGGTGATTTTCGATGCGGCCCGAAAAACTTTCCGCAATGATATCTACCCTGAATACAAAGCCAACCGCCCGCCCCCGCCCGAGGACCTGCGGCCGCAGTTTGCCTTGGTCAAGCAGGCCAGCCGGGCCTTTAACCTGGCCACCATCGAAATGCCCGGGTTCGAAGCGGATGATGTCATCGCCACCTATGCCCAGCTGGCCCGCGCGGCCGGCATGGAAGTAACCATCGTCAGCTCCGACAAGGATCTGATGCAACTGGTGGGCGGCGGTGTGGTCATGCATGACCCCATGAAACAACGCCGGATTGGCCCCGGTGAAGTCGTTGAAAAATTCGGCGTCGGGCCCGAGAAAGTGATCGATGTGCAGTCCCTGTGCGGCGATTCCACGGACAATGTGCCGGGCGTGCCGGGCATTGGGATTAAGACCGCCGCGCTGTTGATTAATGAATACGGTGATCTGGACAGCGTCTTGGACCGCGCGTCGGAGATCAAACAGAACAAGCGGCGGGAAAATCTGATTGAATTCGCCGACCTGGCCCGGGTCAGCCGGGAACTGGTCACCCTGAAGAATGATGTGCCGGTGGAGATGTCGCTGGAAGATCTGCGCCTGAAGGAGCCGGAGGCCGATGTGTTGTTGGCCTTCATGGCGGAGATGGAGTTGGAGCGTCTGGCCGGCCGTATCGCCCAGCGACTGGGCGGCGAAGTACCCGCCGCCGCCGCCGCGCCGGAACCAGAGCTGTCGGCGGACCGGGACTATCAATGCATCCAGACCATGGCGCAGCTGGAACCTTGGATCGCCCTGGCGCGATCGGCGGGTATTGTGGCGGTGGATACGGAAACCACCTCCCTGGACGCCATGGCGGCCGACCTGGTCGGTGTCTCGTTGTCCGTGCGGCCGGGACAGGCCTGTTACATTCCCTTGGGCCATACCGGTCCGGTGCCGGCCGGGGAACTGGACCTCGAAGGTGGTGCCGCGGCCCCAGATCAGATCCCCCTGGACGGCGCCCTGGACCATTTGCGGCCCTTGTTGGCCGATCCCTCGGTGTTAAAAGTGGGGCAAAACCTAAAATACGACATGTTGGTATTGCGTCGGTATGATGTTGACATCAGCCCCATGGACGACACCATGTTGTTGTCTTATGTGACCGAGGGGGGCCTGCACGGCCATGGCATGGATGAATTGTCGAAGCTTCATCTCGACGTTCAGCCGATACCCTTCAAGGAGGTGGCGGGCAGTGGTAAATCGCAAATCACCTTCGATCAGGTGCCGCTCGACAAGGCTACGGAATACGCGGCGGAGGATGCGGACCTGACCCTGCGTCTGTATCAATACCTCAAACCGCGCTTGATGGTGGAGCGCAAGCATACGGTCTATGAAACCCTGGAGCGGGCCCTGGTGCCGGTCCTCGTGGACATGGAAGGGGCCGGCATTCTAGTGGACCGGGCCGAGCTGGCCCGCCTGTCGGCTGATTTCGCCGTTCGGATAGTCGCCTTGGAAGGCGAAATCCACGAACTGGCGGGCGAAAACTTCAATGTCAATTCGCCAAAACAGCTGGGCGAAATCCTGTTCGACAAGATGGCCATACCCGGCGCCAAGAAAACCAAGACCGGGGCCTATGCCACCGGCGCCGACGTGCTGGAAAGCCTGGCCGCTCAGGGCCATGAACTACCCGTAAAAGTGCTGGAATACCGCCAACTGGCAAAGCTGAAAAGCACCTATACCGACAGCCTGCAAGGCCAGATCAACACCGTGACCGGGCGGGTCCATACCTCCTACGCCATGGCGGCGACCTCCACCGGGCGCCTGGCCTCGACCGATCCGAACCTGCAGAACATTCCCGTCCGCACCGAGGAAGGCCGGCGCATCCGCAAGGCCTTTATCGCCGCGCCGGGCTGTAAATTGTTGAGCGCGGATTACTCGCAGATCGAACTGCGCATCCTGGCCCATATCGCGGATATTACCGCGTTGCGCGAGGCTTTTCATGCCGGCCACGACATCCACGCCATGACCGCCGCGCAGGTTTTCGATCTGCCCATGGAAGACATGGATCCGATGATCCGACGCCGGGCCAAGGCCATCAACTTCGGCATCATCTATGGCATTTCCGCCTTTGGCCTGGCCAATAATCTGAGCATTTCCCGGGGCGAGGCGCAGGACTACATCAACGCCTATTTTGAACGCTATCCCGGCATCCGCGACTATATGGAACAGACCAAGGCCTCCGCCCGGGAGCTGGGCTATGTGGAAACCATTTATGGCCGGCGCATTCACATGCCGGGCATCAACGACAAAAATCCGGCCCGCCGCGGTTTTCACGAGCGGGCCGCCATTAACGCGCCGATCCAGGGTTCGGCGGCGGACGTGATCCGCCGCGCCATGGTGGCCATCCCCGGCGCCCTGAACGGTGCGGGCCTGGCGGCGACCATGCTGTTGCAGGTACACGATGAACTGATCTTCGATGTGCCGGAGGGGGAAATAGACGAGACCATAGTGGCGGTCAAAAGGGTGATGGAAGGTGCGGCGCACTTGTCGGTACCCCTGACCGTGGACACCGGGGTGGGCGACAGCTGGGCCGAGGCACACTAGTGTGGCGCACCAACATAGCATGGCCGGCCTGATCATGGGTAGGGGGTGGGCGCGGAAGATTCGGCTGATTAGCGGCCTAGGGTCAGGACCTATTAAATTTCTGGCGCCCGCCACTGAACTCTGATTCATTTTCGGCTGGCGGACCCGCGCACAGGTCTCATAAGGAGTTCACCATGCAGGCGGTGATTTCGGCCCAAGTGGGCGAACGCGCCGGCGCCGATCTGTCCGCGTTCGAAATCCGTCAGGTTACCGTGCGCGGCCGGTCGGAACCCATGGCCGTCCACCTGATCCCCGGCGCCCGCTCCCTGGCCAGCGGCACGCCGCCCGAAAAACGGCGCAAACGGGTCCGCGTGACCTCGGCGCTGCTCAATAAAGGCGTTTTGGCCTCTGATACGGCCCGCGCGCCCTTGCGCCGTGCCTTTCCCGCGAAAGTTGCCGCGCGTTGGATGCCTGGATTGTTTCCTGAAAAGGTGGAATAGCGCAGGTCAAAATTGGCCGGCCAACAAAAAAGGGGCCGCGCCAATCTGGCGCGGCCCCTCGTTGTGTCTGGAAGTATGTGCGGCTGGCCTAAAAGCCCATGTCGCCCATGCCGCCCATGCCGCCGCCCATGCCGCCCATGCCGCCGCCCATGCCACCCATGTCGGGCATGCCGCCGCCACCGCCGGCGCCCTTTTTCTCGGGCTTGTCGGCGACCATGGCTTCGGTGGTGATCAGCAGTCCGGCGACCGAGGCCGCGTCCTGCAAGGCAGTGCGCACCACCTTGGTGGGATCGACGATGCCGTCCTTGACCAAATCAACATACTTTTCGGTCTGGGCGTTGAAGCCCCAGGTCGTGCTTTTGCTCTCGCTGACCTTGGAAGCGACAACGGCGCCGTCGACGCCCGCGTTCTCGGCGATTTGCCGGATCGGGGCCTGCAGGGCGCGGCGGACGATCTCGATGCCCGCCTGTTGGTCGGGGTTCTTCACTTTCAGCTTGTCCAGGGAACGGCCCGCATAAAGCAGTGCGGCGCCGCCGCCCGGCACGATGCCTTCCTCGACCGCCGCACGGGTCGAAGACAACGCATCGTCAACACGATCCTTGCGCTCCTTCACCTCGACTTCCGTGGCGCCGCCAACCTTGATGACGGCCACGCCGCCGGCCAGCTTGGCCAGACGCTCGTGCAGCTTTTCCTTGTCGTACTCGGACGTGGTGTCGTCCGCTTGCGCACGGATCTGGTTGCAGCGCGCGGTGATGTCGGCCTTTTTGCCGGCACCGTTGACGATTACCGTTTCTTCCTTGGTCATGGAGACGCGCTTGGCGGTGCCCAGCATGTCCAGGGTGACGCTTTCCAGCTTGATGCCCAGATCTTCGGAAATGACCTGGCCGCCGGTCAGAATGGCGATGTCTTCCAACATGGCCTTGCGCCGGTCACCGAAGCCCGGGGCCTTGACGGCGGAGACCTTCAGGCCGCCACGCAGCTTGTTCACCACCAGGGTCGCCAGGGCTTCGCCCTCGATGTCCTCGGCAATGATCAGCAGGGGCCGGCTGGATTGTACAACGGCTTCCAGGATCGGCAGCATGGCCTGGAGCGACGTCAACTTGGTCTCGTGCAACAGGATGTAGGGGTTTTCCTGCTCGGAGATCATCTTCTCGGCATTGGTGATGAAGTAGGGGGAGAGATAGCCCCGGTCGAACTGCATGCCCTCGACCACGTCCAGCTCGGTATCCAGGCTTTGCGCCTCTTCCACCGTGATGACGCCTTCATTGCCGACCTTTTCCATGGCCGTGGCGATCATCTCGCCAATCTCGGCCTCGCCGTTGGCGGAAATGGCGCCAACCTGGGCCACTTCCTTGCGGCGGGAGATCTTCTTGGAGCTTTTCTCCAGGGTCGCGACCACGGTGGATACCGCCAGGTCAACGCCCCGGCGCAGGTCCATGGGGTTCATGCCGGCGGCCACGGACTTGGCGCCCTCGCGCACGATGGCGTGGGCCAGAACAGTGGCCGTGGTCGTGCCGTCGCCCGCGACATCGTTGGTCTTGGACGCAACTTCGCGCAGCATCTGGGCGCCCATGTTCTCGAACTTGTCCTTTAGTTCGATCTCCTTGGCGACCGTGACGCCGTCCTTGGTCACCCTTGGCGCGCCGAAGGATTTGTCCAGCAGCACGTTGCGGCCCTTGGGACCCAAGGTCACCTTGACCGCGTTGGCCAGTACCTCGACGCCGCGCAACATGCCGTCGCGTGCTTCGGTACTAAATTTAACTTCCTTGCCAGCCATAATTCATGGCCTCCTATCTGTGTTTGGTAATGCGAAAAAGGAAAGGCGCGCCGGTTAAGCGGCTTTTTTGCCCTTCTTGGCCTTTTTGGCGGGCTTGTCCACAAGCACGGCCATGATGTCGGATTCATTCATGATCAGCAGTTCCTGGCCATCTAAGGTGACCTCGGTGCCGGACCATTTGCCGAACAGAACCTTGTCGCCGGTCTGCACCGCGCAGGCGACGCGGTCGCCTTTTTCATCGCGGGCGCCGGGGCCAACGCCCATGACAATTCCCTGCATTGGTTTCTCGGTCGCCGTATCGGGAATGATAATTCCACCGGCGGTTTTTACATCTTCATCAGCGCGCTTGATCAGCACGCGGTCGTTCAGCGGACGAAGCTTCATGGGTCCTCACAATCGCTGTTGGTTTCAAAAAAAGGTTCAAACTGTTGCATTGCTGGCTGGATGAGCTGTTGCCAGCCGCGCAATTTAGCCGCAATGGAGCGCTTGCTAGCACTCTATTGAAGCGAGTGCCAGTGATTTAGGGGGGCGTGAGGGAAGGTTCAAGAGATTCTTTTTCCCTGCCCAGCCCCAAATTTGGCAGCCACCTGGCGTGGAGAGTGCTAAGCTATTGAATTTGCGCATCTTTCAGCGGTTCGTTAAGCTAATTGCCCGATCATGGAAATGATTCGGGGAGATGGTTGGTTGCTTAAAAAAAGGAGCCTCGTCATGGCCACGTTGAAGAAGCAGTTGGACGGCTATCGTCTTACCACGGCAGAGATTACCTATTATCTGCCCGACCGGCCCATCTTGTTGCAAACCTATTTATGGCAGGAATACGACCTCGCCCCCCGCTTTCCCCGTCTGCATGAATTCCTCGCTTTCTGGGAAGAGAACCTGGACGGCCCCTTGCATTCGGTCCGCGTCGCTTCCGCCAAACTGGTCACGCCATCTCAATTCCGGCATTTCGAGGCGGACAAGATTATTCACTAATCTCCTTGTCTATTAGTTCGCCGTCATGCCGCCGTCGATCACCAATTCCGAGCCGGTGATCCAGGCCGCCTCGTCCGAGGCCAGGTAGGTGCAGCCCATGGCGATGTCCCGCGGCGTGCCGAAACGGCCCAGGGGTGTCGCATCCATGCGGATTTGCGCGATCTCCGGATTGGCGTGGCCGGGCTGGGTCATGGGCGTGTCGACAAAGCCGGGATGGATGGAATTGACGCGGATTTTGTCGGGCGCATATTGGATGGCGGCGGCCTTGGAGAAGATCCGCACCGCGCCTTTCGAGGCGTGATAGGCGGCGTTGGCGAAGGAGCCGATGATACCGCAGATCGACGATATATTGACGATGGAACCACCCCCCGCCCGGCGCATGGGCGCGATCGCCGCCCGGGTGCCGAGAAATGTTCCCGTCGCGTTGACTTCCATGATCTGGTTCCATTTCTCCAGGCTCTGATCCTCCAGCAGCCCGCCGGCGGTCAGGGTGGTCTGGATATTCTGGGCTGGATCCCGGCCGGAGATGCCGGCGATATTGGTCAGAATATCAATTCTGCCATGGGCTTCCTCGACCGCGCCCACCAGGGCGGCCCATTGATCTTCATTGGTGACCTGGAGGGAGCGGTATTCTGCCGCGCCACCGCATTTTGCGCCGATTTCTTCCGCGATGGATTGCCCCAGGGCATCATTGACGTCGCAGAGCACCACCGTGGCGCCCTGGCCGGCGAAGACCCGCGCTGTTTCCGCCCCGATACCCGAGGCGCCCCCCGTCACGATGGCGACCTTGCCCGCCAGCCTTGTGCCCGTATCCATGTTGTCCTCCCAATTTGTTTTGGCGTTGCTGGATGTTGGATGGATGTTGGTACGGGTTCGCCGCAATGGCAAGGTTATCTCGCTTTGCAGAGTCTCGAATTTCAGGCACTCTGCGCCGAATGCTAAAGAATAAAGGACCGACCCATGCCGCAACTGGAATGCTTTTTCGATTGTTCCTCACCCTGGACCTACCTGGGCTTTCATAACATCCAACCCGTGGCGGCGGCGCTGGGCGTTGAGATTTCCTGGCGGCCGATCCTGGTCGGCGGATTATTCAACACCGTCAATCCATCCGTTTATGCCAGCCGGGAAAACCCGGTGCCGGCGAAACAAAATTACATGCATAAGGATCTGCAGGACTGGGCCCGCCATAGCGGCATCGGGATCCGCTGGCCCATGTCGATCTTTCCCATCAACAGCGTTAAGGCCATGCGCGGCTGTATCGCCGCCCAGGGCCATGGCAAGCTGGTGCCCTATGCCACCGGCGTGTTCGAGGCTTACTGGGGCCAGGACAAGGATATCACGCAAGATAATTTGCTGGCCGAAATCGCGGCCGCCGCGGGATTGGACCCAGATGAAATCGCCGCCGCCATGACCACGGATGAAATCAAGTCCGAGCTGAAAGCCAACGGCGAAGATCTGGCCCGGCGCGGCGGTTACGGTTCGCCGACGTTTTTTGTCAACCAGACGGATATGTATTTCG
>Ga0315334_10002892_pt1 | contig 10726 bp, 8 predicted proteins | sample M150034915metaG_FD_205555 | JGI IMG/M metagenome (GOLD analysis project Ga0315334, IMG submission 205555) | Ammonia-oxidizing marine archaeal communities from Monterey Bay, California, United States - M1 500m 34915 | ecosystem: Environmental > Aquatic > Marine > Intertidal zone | place: USA... | reverse complement strand
TAGCGGCCCCACATGTCAGTTTGGATCCGAAAGAGATCTTCCGGATATCGAAAATGCTTAGCGATTTCTAGAGGGGGCGGTGTGTCGCTAAACAGCTGAGGGAACTGTTGACGGTAGGACTGCGCCAAGGGGTCATCGTCGTCGACTATGTAGAAAGTTGGCGCTCCGTCATACGCGTCAATCACCACTTTGATCGAGTTTCGCACGTAATTAAGCGACGATCGTAGGTCACCTGATCGGACGGCTCGAGGATTGACTCTCTGTGCATACGGGAACATGTCGGTGGACGTATAGGCGTCAAGTATCCACATCACCTTGCCTTCGACAATGGCGGGGTAAGGGTCTTGATCAAATTTTAAGAATGGGGCGAGGGTCTTAGCTCGGTCAACAACGTCGCGCTTGTAGAGGATGCGAGTTTCGGGGCCAACTTCACCGGAAACCACCAGGTTTGGCTCGGTAAAGCGAAGAGCAAAGGCGAGCTTCCTAGCAAGAGATCCAATTCCGACACCATCAGCGCCGTCATACCTCGTGACTTCTGTGCGGTCATCATCGTCTTGAAAGTCCATCTCATCGCGCGTGGCACCGACGAGTGCATAACCCTTTAGACCTTCACCTACGTAAAGTCCGGGCGAGTCAATTTCCAAAGCCGCGGCACCGTCGTTCGCTGTGACGGGGATGTCTGCCAATGCGTAGGCAGGACGGCCATTTGCATCGATGGCGTTCGCGGGAGCGGCGGCTATGCCGTAGCCGTGGGTGAAGGCAATATGTTCCGATTCCCATGAAGTGTTCGGAAGGTCGGTTTGTTTTAGTTCTCTTGCAGCGAGGACAACCTGAGTTGTTCGACCGTCGATCTCGTATCGGTCAACATCAATGTCTCTGAAGTCGTAAAAGCTTTTTATCCCCTGGGTCTGCTGGAAGGTGTCACGCATCACTGCCGGGTCGAGGAGTCGGACATTTCGAACGGTGGCAAGATTTTCTTCTATGTCCTTTGGACTAAGGGTGGGTTTATAGCTGAAATCTTGCAACATCACTTGATCGAGTCCCATAGCGATGCGCGTCATTTCGATATTTCGCTCTATGTAGATAAGTTCTTTCGTTGATTCAGCTGGTTCTACTTGAAAGCGTTGCACCAACGCTGGGTAGATGGTCCCCGCGAGGGTGGCGACAAGCGCCCACAGGCCGACAGCAATAATTGGGTAGGTGAATCCTCGGCGCCAAATGTTGAACACCAGTAATCCGAAACAGAACACACTGACGATCATCAATAGCTGCAAGGCGGGCATTTGAGCTTTGACATCGGTATAAGTTGCGCCGTCGACGAAACCGCGTGAGGAGAGAGTTAACTCGAAACGATCTAGGTAGTAGCCGACTCCTTTGGCGAGGGCCAAAAGTCCCAGCAACAGCGACAGGTGCGCTTTCACTTGCGGGGTGACCCTTGATCCAGCCTGACCTTGGACGCGGATACCTCCGTTCAAGAAATGCTGAATTGTCGTTACAACAAAGATCACGAGGATGGCGGCGAAAGCCCAACTAACAACAAAGGTCAGGAACGGAAGCTGGAAAACGTAGAACCCAACGTCACGACCGAATTGTTGGTCAACGATTCCGAAGTCAACACGGTTCGTAAAAAACAGCCAGCTTTGCCATTGCGACGAAACCCCAGCGCCGACCATTAACGCGAAAAGGAGCGAGATCACGCTCCGCACCAGGATCGCTCGTCTTCCCATGAACTGTTGCCAGCGTCGGGCCAGTTCGTCTTCAGGGCCGGGCGGTCGAATCTTCGGCGCAAGTCGATCAGCCAGGAACAGGTTCACCCACAGAGCGACAAAAAATACAGCGGTAAATAAAAGCCCTAGTCCGATCTTGGCCCAGAGCATCGAAGTCCACACCGAAGACATTGTGAGGCTGTCAAACCAAAGGTAATCAGTCCAAAAACCCGCGAGGCCTCGTATAGACGTGAAGAACAGAAAGACTGCAAGGCCGCCAACGCCGAGCAGTATCCGCCCGCGGTTGGTACGTCGACGACGTGACTTCATTTGTTCAGGTGGTCGCATATCTCGAAGGTTACTGGTCGGCGGGCACGACCAGACTTCGGCAGCCCGGGCCCACTGGGGGCAATTGGTGACCAGAGGGAAACTTTTGGTCCTTAGGTCGGGTTCCGGCTAACGCATTGTCGTGACAAGCAGTGCCGCAGCACCCTTCTGTGGGGGTTTGCCACCTCACGAGTGCGTCAGAGGGAATGGTGGCGTAGAGGCCGAGTGCGAACGCTGTGGTTATCGCGTCGGTGGCCATTAGATCTACTGCTGTTTTCTTCCATTCGCGGTAGACAGCTCGAAGTCGAACTTCGATCGCTACTTCGTCGTCAAGGTGAGCGACAAGGCGTTCTCGCAGCCAATCGCCTACAGACCTAGCCGCCTTTTCGGGTAAACCATTGACGTTCACTTTCGTTCCGCTCGCTCCGTATTTTGCGGCCGCGGCAACGAATGACACCAAGCCTTCTACGAGTTCGTCGTCCATAGCGCTGGGCACAAGTTGTGACATTTCGACCTTGTTCGCGGAAACGAGTTTTAGTTCCGGGAGAAGCAACTCCAGTCGCGCCGCCATATTTTGCTTTAGTTGAACTACGGCGGGACGCGCGAGTTCACCCACCGTGCTTCGTAGGCGATCATGGTGATCCACAATCGTTTCCGCTTCTCCGTGAAGCGAAGAATACGGTGACTGTGTAATGACGGGAATTTCCCCCGTGCGGATGAGGACTTCTCTCGCCCACTGCACGTCGTCGGGTTGTGGCTCGCCTAAACGAGCGAACAGTTCATCAATGGCTGCTCTGCGTCGCGGCGATGTCGCGGGTTGGAAGGGGACGACGGCTTGGCGACCGGGGTCTTGAGAAAAAGTCTGTTGCCGTTCCGCCGTTCGGCGAGCGTCAATTTGGTCATCTAGGGGGAGTTCGGGATCTATATCGGTCCGCAAATCGTCTCTTTCGAGAGTCAGTCGGTGTGATTGAAGATCTATAACGGTGCCGGGGCGAACATCAGTCGGTGTACCCGTAGCGGGCTTGTTCGTGATGGTTTCAGAAGATTCGTTATCGGCCGACATCACTGCCTGGACAGAACGGGCGGCGGATAACTCGCGCCGCAGGCGACTCAACTCTTCACCGACGTGTTCTAAGAACCCTCGCACTTCTTCAACGGAATAGCCACGGAAAGCGTGACTGAATTCAGCGTTTGTAACCGAATCTGGATCAATCTCGGACGCCCCTCGGGCGTGTTGAACCATGATGATCGAGGGTACAGATCGCTCCTGGCGGCACGCGGATGGTCCGCCTAAAACATTTTGTTCTTTATCGGCTTGCCGAACCTATACCCGAGAGATCTCCGCCGAGTGAACGAAGTATCTGAAGAGCGTCGTCCACAGTATCTACCGCGACAACGTCAACCATTTCTCCCAAGACCGACTGTGCTTGTTCGACCTGGCTAGAAGGAACAACGAAAAGATCAGCTCCGCTACGCATCACCGCGTGACTCTTTTGTTCCATCCCACCCACCGGGCCGACATTTCCGAGTGGGTCAACAGTTCCAGTTGCGACCACTCGAATCCCTGGTACCAATGCCCCTGGGAGCATCGTCTCAAGCAAAGCCAACGTCAGACCAAGTCCCGCTGACGGGCCGCCTACCCGCTCAATCAAAAAGTTGATCTCGAACGGCAGATCGCCCATTTCGACGTAGGTGCCGATACTCACGCCGAGAAAGGCGTTGCCATTTTTTTCAGAGAGCACCACCGTCTCATAGCGAATTGTTCCATCTAGCTGAAGTACTGAAAACGAGAAAGTGTCACCGGGCAATCGACTCCGGACAATCTCACCGAGGTCTCTTGCATTTCGGACCGCTTGATCGTCGGCTTCGATAATGACATCACCTCTATCTAGTGCAGCTGACGCTGGGGTATCAGGCAAAATTTGGATTACGAGAGCTCCTGCTTCGGAAATGACTTCGTATCCGAGTCGTTCAAGAGCAACCCGAACGGCGACATCGAGGCTTCGGGCCATTTGTTCCTGCCCAAGCGTTCGGTTCTGCTCAATCGTGCGATCTCCTAGCACCTCATGGCGATCCGAAATTTCGATCGAATCGTCGAGCCATCCTCCAAGCAGTTCAAGTAACGAAGGCTCAAGGTTTGACTGAACGGTAACCATGCGGATCTCGCCATCGGCGCTATAAGTCATCGCTTTGTCTAGGACCAGCATCGGCGCTATCTCGCGAGTGCTGCCTGGACTAGTAAGCACCTTTGAGGTGACGGTCACCTGATCGAGGACCAGCAACCCAACCAGCCCGAGACAGATAACGGTCGCCGCTACCACAGCCCAAGTAGGTGATCGACGAACGTTGAACGGCCCCGTCGGGGGGCCGGAAGTATTCTCGTTCGTTGGTGGCTCGGACATCGTTTATAAGCGTGCCACGCTGGACCCCAACGACCACACGCGACTCGGATGAAATTAATGAACCGCCCCGAAGACGACTCTGATTCCACAGCACCACTTGAACCACTCCCCCATTACCGAATTTCGCCTGACATTCATATGCGAGAGCCCGAAGAATCTGAAGTCAGTTCACTCGGCGAACGCAAACCCAAATTGAACGATCCGCGTCGAATTCTCCCTACACGGGTGTACCGGGGCGCCTCGTTGTGGCGAAAACTTATTGCATTGCTTGGTCTTGGAGCTTTCTCTCTCTTGGGTGGTGTCGTTATCACTCTTGTGGTTGGCGTAATGGCAATCGTCGCGGCGCTAGTGCTACAGGCAGCGATCAGTTGACCGAAGACGACATCCGCGTTCGCCGAATCAATGCCGCTTTAGCGGGTCATCGGGGAGAAGCGTCACGAGCAAGAGACTTGTTGGTTGATCCTGACGCAACCACCCGACGAATAGCACTGGGTGCTTTAGAGCGCCTCAGGGGGTTAACGGCCGGTGAGTTGCGGGTGGCCCTGGATGACTCAAATATTTCGGTTCGTAGACGCGCTGTAGAAATAGCAGCGCAAAGGCCGGAAGTGAAAATCGATTCCTACCTGCGAGATCCGGACGCGTCTGTCGCTGACATGGCTGCGTTCTCTCTCGGCGAACGCGAAGAAGTCGACGCCGTGAATGAACTCGCCAAAATGGCAAGCGAACATTTAGATGACTTGTGTAGGGAAACCGCTGTCGCTGCGCTGGGCGCTCTCGCCGCAACGGAAGGAGCCGATCGTCCAGCGATTCTTATCTGTCTCCTCAACGCCATGAACGACCGTGCACAAATTCGGCGCCGTGCAGTGCTCGGGCTTTTCCAATTTGAGGAACCCGAAGCTCAGCAGGCGGTCGAAGCCGCGTTAAGAGACAAGGACCGCCAAGTTAGGGCGGTGGCAAGCGAACTTCTTGGGGTCGTGAGCGACTGATTAGTTGCTCAGTTCAGAAGCTAACACCGAGAACTTCTCTGGGCGCAATAGCTCTGTGGGACTCCAACCTCTTGCGTCCGCTTCAATCTGATCATCGTCTTGACTCTCAGCCCACACCATTGCAGAACGCGGAAAGATCTGTGGCTCGGCGGACATATCAACGTCTTCAGCCAGACCCGACATATCGATGAGTTGGTGAGATTGCCCTAACGAAAACAAATTGGAGCGTCGCAAATCGCCGAGACTTACCGCTTGATTAAGAAGTGCATGCAACCGAAGCTGTGATACATAGCCTTCTCGGATCCTTGTGTCGGGTTCCGTGTCAGGCGCGTGCCGTAACAGCGCCGCGAGAAACTGCCGCATTCCAGTTGATGAATCGACGCTCCACGCAGGCCCAGAATCAATGTACGCAAAGTCAATATCGTCTCGATGAGTTCGGGGGTCCGTTACCGCCGCTTGTCGAAAGACGGTCCGATCGGCAGGCAAAGAGTCCAACACCCTTTGTTGAAGTTGGTCAGCGGTTTCGATAAGAACGTTCGCGCATGCGGCCGCGGAAACTGCAACCATCAAATCCTCGGAAGCGTCGATCAAGGTCACGCGTTGCACCCCAGCCAAGCGCGCGGCTTCAGAAGCTACCGCTTCGATGCTTACGCCCAGCGGTGAACCATCAGTGACCACGCACCATCTCCCCGACTGGGAACGTTCGAACAGAGCGAGCACTATTGCTTCCACCGGAGGTGAGTGCGTCAAGAACCTCGGGTCAGATTCCCAGTCCATAGTGGAAGTGGGAGCTACCCCTAAAACTTGATCGGCAGCTAAGAAGGGGTGCACCGCCCCCATCGCCGTTTCGTTTACGAAGGCAAGAGCGACCACCTGGTCAAGAAGTTCAGGAATCGCTTCCGCAGCGATTTGAGGGTCGCCGCGATGATCGACAATCACCAGTTCAACCGCGTAACGCTCACCGAGTCCCCCGGCCATGTTGACATCGGACCAATAAGCCGACACACCGGTAAGACGTGCCCTGTCCAGAGTTGCGCCTAGCCCGGTGAGGTTCGCTATCACGCCGAGTCGGACAATATCTCCGTCAAAACCGACTGATCTTTCGACTGATGGTGCCTGTGGGGTGTTCACGCCCGAAACATCGTCTTCTTCTGCGGAACACGCACCAAATAGCAATAACACCAACGTGGCAGCTAGAGCATTCCTGCCGACATTTCCCTTACTGGGAATGCGGGGTTCACCAACGGGGGCCATGGGTATTGAATGTTGATGAAAGTGTTTCGAAGTTGTCTAGAGCTCGCCCTGCCCCAAGCACTACCGCTTCCATTGGTGTGCGTACTATCCGAACCGGGACGCGCGCATCGTGTTCAATACGCTTATCTAGTCCTTTCAGCAGGCCACCGCCACCAACCAGATGAACGCCATGCACCAGCAAATCCTGTGAGAGTTCGGGAGGTGCTTGACTGACACAGTCGATGACAGAGTCAACGACTGCTTGAATCGGATCTTCGAACGCAGACCTCACTTGATCTGGCGTCAGAATAAAAGTTCTCGGCAAACCAGTGGTGAGATCGCGTCCCTTGACTTCAGCATCAAATTCGTCCCCGCCTGGCCAAGCAGATCCGATTTGCACTTTGATTTCTTCTGCAGTCCTCTCGCCGATTGCGACACCGTGCACTCGACGGACATACATCTGCAGTGCTGAATCAAAATCGAACGATCCCACTCTGATGGCCTTAAGCGAAACGATTCCTCCCATCGACACCATCGCCGTTTCGGCGGTGCCTCCTCCGACGTCGATGATCATGTTCCCTACAGGTTCGTGAATCGGCAAACCGGATCCGATCGCGGCTGCCATCGGCTGATCGATAAGTCGAACATCGCTTGCGCCCGCCCGACGAGCTGCGTCGGTAACGGCGCGACGCTCAACTGGCGTAATCACCGATGGCACACATACGACGACTCGGGTTTTGCCGAATCGGCCTACGCCCACTTGTTGAAGGATCAGCCGGATCATTCGCTGAGTAGTGTCGAAATCAGTGATAGCTCCTTTTCGGAGGGGACGAACCGCGACGATGTATGAGGGGGTGCGACCAATCATCTGCCAGGCTTCGCGACCAACGGCAAGCACGTCACCGGTTCTTTCGTTCATCGCAATAACTGACGGCTCGTTGAGGACGATGCCGCGTCCACGTTCGTACACCAACGTGTTTGCGGTGCCGAGGTCAATCGCGAGATCACGTGCCAGTGGAAGTCCTCCCGTCGCCCCGCGACTCGTCAGTGTCCACTGCGCGTATCGCCTCATGAGTTGGAGGAGCAAGAGCGTCTAGGCGTTGACGAAAATCGTCAATGCTCGCATTCCACGGTGTCCGCTTACGCCCGCTAACAGCTAAGAACAGCACCCCTACCATGGTGATCAAAGCAGCCAAACCAAGAAATGCTAACGGAGTCACAACGAGTCCTCACTTACCGGATCCATTGACCTGACATCAGTGATGTCTTGTGAGGAAAGAGCCCAATCTTCACCGTCTTTCCAAACTTCGCGCTTCCAGATGGGCACTGTGGCTTTAAGAGTATCGATACCGAACCTCGCGGCTTCGAACGCCTCGGGGCGATGCGGTGAAGACACCGCGACTACCACCGAACTTTCACCGAGTTCGAGCGCTCCAGTTCGGTGAGCTAACACCACCCTGGATAGGTCCGGCCATTCGTAGCGCATCTCAGCAAGGATGGCTTCCAAGCGCGGCTCGACGTGCTCCTCGTAGGCCTCATATTCGAGAAGGGATACACCTTCTCGACCTTCGGCATGGTCACGAACTGTTCCGGAGAACACCACGACTGCGCCGCAAGATGGTTGAACACACCAGTCGTAGAACTCGCCGACAGAGAGTTCATCAGGTGTGAGAACCAACCAAGCATCGGAGTTCTGCGGAGCGCGCACATGGTCATGGTACGCCGATAAAGACGCACCTCCCTGTCGAGCTAGCGAGGGCGCGGACAACAAGAGCGGATCCATGGGTACGTTTTGGAGTGTGGACCGACCCGATGATCCTGGGCAAGACCCGGCGGAACCCTCCGATGAAGGAACTGCGGGGGGTACTTCTGATGCATTCGGGTCGGCAGGTTCTGCCTCCATGGGTTCGTTCGACTGGTCCCAGATCCCCGATGACCCAGATACAAGCGTTGAGGAAAGCCCCACCAGCAAATATCCCTTGCATCCAGACGATCGCGTCTGGATGCACCCAAGTGAAGTTCAGTATCTTGCCCCAGACGCTGGGTCGAGGCATCGGTCTTCTAATATCCGGCGGCTTATCGGCGTCGGCTTAGTTGGTGTGGTTGTCGGCGCCGCGGTAGCTGCATTAGTCGTTGGCCTCATATTTCAGCCTTCGCCCCAAGTAGTGGAGCGGATTATTGAGCGGGAAATCACGACATCAAATGTTTCTGCGGTTACAGGAGCGACTGACGGTGGGTCTTGGAGTGTGGCCGACATTGCGGCCATGGTGACTCCCAGCGTGGTGCGAATCGAGGTTTTACGCTACGGCCGCGTCATCGGTTCGGGTTCAGGAGTCATATTTCGCGATGACGGTCACCTCATAACTAACGCTCACGTTGTCGAGGATGGCGACAGCTTCCGCATGGTTTTGGCCGAGGGCGAAACGTTTCAGGTTGATTTGGTGGGCGCTGATCCGAGAACTGATATCGCGGTACTTCAACCAGTGAGCGAAGGCAGCGACCAATTCAAGCCAGCGACCCTCGGCAACGCTGGTCAACTCCGCGCTGGTGAAACAGCGATCGCGATCGGTTCACCTCTTAGTTTGCTCGGCGGACCCACGGTGACTGTGGGCGTCATCAGCGCAACCAACCGCCGGTTGCAATCACCCCAGGGCGATTGGCTGTACGAGCTCGTCCAGACGGACGCCCCAATTTCTCCTGGATCTTCAGGCGGCGCGCTCGTCGACGCTCGAGGGGCGGTGGTGGGGATAACAACGGTCATTGCCGTTAGCGAGGTGGGAGCCGAAGGTCTGGGGTTCGCCACGCCAATTGAGATTGCCGGTGAAGTAGCCAACGACATCATCCGGTGGGGGCGTGCGCGCCATGGACGTTTAGGTATTAGGGGTCAAGACGCCCTGGACAAATTTCTGCCCCCAACTCACTCCGCAGGTGTTCTTGTGAAGTCGGTCGATCCTGCGGGCCCTTCAAATATCGGGGGGGTGCAGGCCGGAGATGTCATCGTCGAACTTGACGGGCAGCCTGTTCCAGATATGGGAGCGCTAGTTGTAGGTGCTCGGATGCTTGAACCCGGCGAGCTAGCAACCCTGAGAGTCTGGCGCGACAACCAGCTCCTCACCGTCACAGTTGAGGTTGGAGAGCTGCGTTAAGCATCATCTCGTACGGCGACTCGCCGTAACCATGAAATCACTCCGTACAGCAACCCGATCAGTGACCCAGTACCAACAAACAGCGACACTGCTTGACGTTGTTTGGCATTCATCGAATCCCAAGGCATTCCTGCGTCCGCGGCGACAAAGACTTGGTCGTTGCCATACCGCGGGACCCAACCCATGGCTCGCAGCCGATCGTTCGCGACCACCCATGAGTACCGGGTATAGGGAAGCAACCCTTTGGGAGCCTGATGGCCTACTCGGCGGGCCACATATCGATCGAGTCGACCAGGCAAGGGAATGGGGAGGCGGATAATTGGGCGAGCGCCGAGGAGCTCTCGAACTTCGCGAGCGGTAAGCCATCCATCTGGGGCGACGTTGAACACCCCGGACTCCTCGAGTTGGACGACGGTTGCCACGGCGGTAGCCAAATCATCCAGGTGCACGAATTGTTGTGGAGGGTCGTCTCGACGGGTTCTTATCGGCGCTGCGGCGAGTAACGCTTCACCGATCAGACCACTTGCAGTAGGAGAGGCCACTGCTGTTGGTCGCAGGATGGTCACTCTCCGTTCGGGGTCTCGGTCAGCCCAGTCAAGCGCCGTGCGTTCCGCATCGGCCTGGTGAACAGCGAACGCTGACTCGGGGTTCGGGCGAACAGCCGCGTCTTCAGACAACGGAACCGCGTTGTTCGGCCAAGCACCGTAGACCATGGCACTGGAGACGAGAACTAACCGCGAAATATCGCATTTATCGGCAATGTCGAGTAACCCAATCAACTCTCGTTGGTCTGAGTCGTCAGAGAATGCAAGGTGAACGAACCATTCCACCTCATTGAGAGCAATCTGCTCGATATCCAAGGCGAAGCTGACGACTTGGTCAAAAATTTGTTCAAGGGCTTCAGCTATCCGATCTCTCAGCGCGCC
>Ga0315334_10002891_pt1 | contig 10727 bp, 1 predicted proteins | sample M150034915metaG_FD_205555 | JGI IMG/M metagenome (GOLD analysis project Ga0315334, IMG submission 205555) | Ammonia-oxidizing marine archaeal communities from Monterey Bay, California, United States - M1 500m 34915 | ecosystem: Environmental > Aquatic > Marine > Intertidal zone | place: USA... | reverse complement strand
GGCATATTTTGTCTCTAAATCATACCGAAGAAGGTCATTTCTGGAATTCCTTACCCTTATTGTATCGCTTTCCTCGATATATAATTCTAGCATTTTCAACGCTTCCTTCTCTTTTCCCTGCTTTTTATAGATCATACAAATCATCAGACTCGCAACCGCCTTGGGATCATATGAATTCAATTGTGTTTGGATTTTTCTTGTCAGTTTAAGATATTTTAATCCTTCTCCGTACTTTTTCTGAGTGCTGTAGATAGTACCCATGCTTAAGTAGCATTTTGACAATGTCATCAAATTCCCCGTTTTCTTAGCTAAAGATTCACTTTTTCGCAAATAGACCAGGCCATCGCTAAATTTCTTTTGGTTTAAACATATTGCTCCTAAATTGACATATGCCTGACCTAAAATATCCTCTTGCTTTAATTCAATGCAAAAGACAGTACATAACTCGAAATATTCTCTCGACTTTTCGAATTTATTTAAAGAAAAGTATACAAGTCCAATGTTAAGTAGTGCAATAGGTTTTGACCTTCTATCCCCAATTTCTGTACAGAATTTTAAATAATCCTGAAAGCTTTTTAGCGCTTGTATGTATTCTCCATTTTGCTGGTAGATTAGACCTATATTCTGGCTGTTTACCATCATTAAATTGATATTTTTAGTTCTTTTGGAAATCTCCATACTTTGAATAAAGTTATTCAAGGCCTTCTTTGAATTTCCCTGAGACATATATACAAGACCGATATTCAGTAGAGCTTTAGCAATGTGCACTTCTTTTCCCGTCAATTCACCAATTTTCTTTGACTTATTTAAATGAAATAAAGCCGAATCAATATTCCCCCATTTCTGATAAAACAAACCAATGTCATTATGAACTATTGCCAGTCTTTCCTTAGATCCAGCAGCTTCAGTTAAGAGTAAACATTTCTGATAAAAACTACTGGCTTCGGCAAAATCACCATACATTGCTTTTACTTCACCCATGTTTTTTAGCGTATATATCATCAATTCCTTATTTCCACACTTTTTAGAAAGATGATACGAGCTTTCAAAAAAATCAAAAGCACTGTCAAATTCGCCCTGATATAATAAAATTGCACCCTTATCATTTAATGCTTTGGCTTTCCATTTGTCATTATTTTCTTTGTCAGCAAATGAATACAGCAGGTCAGCAAAAATCAGTGCAGTATCGGGTTTTAACTCCAAAAATTCCCAACTCACAAGTTCCATAGCTTCACATCGAATGGAGACAGAATTCCCTTCATTATTCCATATTTTCATTAATGAATCGGAGTTTTTCCTAGCTAGATTGAGCTGTTTTTGAAATTCTGCATCAGAATCCAAACTAAACTCCTTGACTGTTGATTCCAGCTGATTTTGAGTATAACTCAACGTAAAAAACATGAATACAAAGGAGAAAGAAAATAAAATTCTCATCAATTAATAAGGAGTTAGTTTCAAGCGCAAATGTAACACGTATTGCCCTATTTTTTGTACAATTGAATCAATAGATTCTAGTTTTAGGGATTTTGAGAAGGGAAATCAAAAACAAAAGTAGTTTGTTGACTTGATTTATCCACTTTTAAGTTAATTTGATTCTCTGAGAGGAGGTACTTTACAATGCCCAATCGTAATTCACTGGAATTCTTTTTGGCCTCCATTATAATTTTATAATGATGCTCATCTATATTCATAATTGAAATATCCTGATCGATACTAATAATTAATTGAATCTTCTTCTCATCCACTTTGGATGAAACAACAAGCTCCATAGGTTTTTTAGATGTTTCCACGATCAGGCTCAAGGAATTGTACCACAATTGAAAATTCTTAAATTCATTTACAGAGCGAAGTGTGATATCGGGGTCAATCTCCAGAGAACAGGATCCTTTTTCCTTAATATTGGATTCAATAATCGTGAGCACCGAAGAAATGCTGTCCTTTAAATTAATGTCTATAGTCTCTGTGGACTCCTGAAAATCCAGCGCCTCACGAACTGAAGAAATCACATCAGCAGATCTTTGGGTTGCCGATATCGTATGATCCGAAATACTCCTTAGCTGCCCCATACATCGGGCCATTTTATACATAGCTTGACGATTCTGACTTCCAATTAAAAATGTAATGATATCTTCATCAGGCTTGAAAACGTGCAATTCCGAAAGCTCATGAGCCAGCTCATCGCACAGCTCCTGTTCTACATCAAATTTTTCTTTAATCCAGTGCGTCATCTCATTAGATTTTTCTTTTTTCTGCCTGTTTCCAATATGCTCATCTGTGTTTTGACTTTTCGAAAGCCGTGAAGCGAATGCCTGCTCTTCTTTTGTACACTTTGGCAAAAGCTCGTTAATGAATTCATCCAGCAAATAGTTAATTCCTTCTGCACCGGCTTTTATCACACCCAAAGGGCTGTTCAGCTCATGAGCTACCGTTTTTGCCGTCTCGCCGAGGATCAGCTGCTGGTCCTGTTCAAGGATCTTTTGAGATAAGAAGAGGTTTTTATCTTTCTGTTTTTCAATAATCGTACTCTGCTTCCTGATCAATCGATATCGATTGTACATCATCCAGGAAAAAACAAGCAATAAAAACAGGCCTCCATATAATGCAAGTCTTTTGTTTTCTTCCTGGTCCATTTCCAGCTCGTGCTTTACTGTTATAACATTCTTTTCATTCTGATTTTGTATGCTGTCTCTAAGGTTTTGTTCCAAATACTTTCTATTTTCTTCAAAACGTATACCATCTTCAATGGCATTAACTTTAGCTAAGTTGTCTTTTGTCTTGACATATAGCTCATACATTTTTATGGCTTCCGAATCATTATTTTTAATTTTATACAATTCATAAAGAAGATAGCTTGCCACTTTAATTTCAAATTGAGCTTCTATTTCTTGGGCTATTGATAAACTTTTTTTCGCATTAAAAATGGCTTGCTTATATTGTTTTAGTTTTAGATAAACTTCTCCAATATTGTCATATGTTTGAGCCACACCTAGTTTGTTTCCTAATTCTTCAAATAGTTTAGCACATTGAACTAAATACTCTAAGGCTTTTTTATACTTTTTTTGCAATACGTATATCGTTCCAATATTGCCCAAACAAAGGGCCATTAGTTTTTTATCTCCAAGTTTAGTACTGAGAATTAAACTGTTCTGAAAATATTCAAATGCCTTTTCATAATTATGCTGATTGAAGTAAATACCTCCAATGTTTATATTGACTGAGTTTATACCTTCATAATAATTTATTTCTTCTGCTATTACTAATCCTTTCTGAAAGTAATCCATTGCCTCTTTATCTTTTTTTTGCACCTTATAAATCATGCCAATATTTGAGTATGCAACTGAGAGCGACTCTTTGTCTCCAATACCCTCATTAATCTTCAAACATTTTATGAAATATTCCAGAGCTTTTGTCAAATCACCTTTATTTTGGTAGCAAGATCCAATATTGTTAAAACACATACCAATATCCTTATTGATTTTAAGTTCCTGAGCAATTTTTAAAGCCTTATGAAGATAAACTAATGCTTGCTTAAAATTCGATTTGTCTTTATTTATTAATCCAATATTAGTAAAAGCGTGCATGACACCCTTGTTAAACGTTTCAATTTCAATGGCTGATAGGTTTTTTTTTAAATTATTTTCACATATTTCTATTATTTGTTTATTAATTTCCATATCAAGTTCTGGATCTGAAATATAAATGATGTCATCCCAGGCTTTTAAAGCACTAATTTTAGTTGTATCACTACGTGTAGTGCTTATTACTGTTTTCAGAGAATCTATTTGATTTTGCTGTTTAGGAGTAAGTTGAGCTTGAATAGATGAACAAGTGAAAAATAGTAAAGAGATAATAATGATCTTCATACATTTAAATATACGGATTATATATTGACATAAATAAGCATTCAGCACCCCTCTATTTTATTCTTTCACGTTTCTAAAAACTGATTATAAAATAGGATCGTTTTATTAAATTAATATATTGGGATTTTGACATAGCTATTATAGCTTATATAGCATCGGATTAAACAGGCTTATTTAGTTGAATACCATACGGCTAAGTATCGAAATATGTAAGGTTAAATTTTTTCGTGTTTTTTTTTCATTTCAAAGGCATCCCTACACATAGTTTTTACGTCTAATAATCACTAAACTTACTATGAACTATTTACTGCGTTATCAACTAAACTTTTGGGTTTGCTTATGCATTGTTATTAGCTCATATTCTCTTTATTCTCAAAAAACATTATCAACACCACTTTCACCGTTAACAAATTCAAGTTCTTCAGATAAAAACAACCATGATATTATTCGATGTTATACCATGGAGATGGATTCTATTCGAAGAGCTCAAAACCCTAGTCTGCCGTCACTCCAGCAGGAAGAATTCTTATTTCAAAAACAGCTTAACAAATATAAAAAAGGAAAAAACGGAAAAGGCAATTCAGAAAAAGCTACCCTCTTAACTATTCCAGTAATATTTCACATTATTACAGATGGAGCAGGTGCAGAAAATATTGCCGCCATGTATTGTCAGGCACAGGTTGATCAATTGAACATCGATTTTCGAAATCTCGCTGGATCAACTCATCCTGATGCAGCCGATGTTGAAATTGAATTTTGTATGGCCATTCTTGACCCCTCAGACAACTTACTGCCTGAACCGGGAATTAATCGAGTTACATCCTACGGAGATGGACCCTTTAATACAGGTTTTATTGACGGCACGATCAAACCCGGTACAAGCTGGGACCCTGACAGCTATATGAATATATGGGTTGCCGATTTATCAGGAGGACTTTTAGGCTATGCACAATTTCCTAGTAATTCAGGACTTGGTGGATTAAATGTAAATGGAGGTGCTGCCAATACAGATGGAGTTGTTGCCTTGTATTCCTCAATTGGTTCAGTTGCCAATCCTTTTCCTGGCGGAGCACCTTACAATTTAGGGAGAACACTTACGCATGAAGTTGGACACTGGTTAGGATTAAGACATATATGGGGAGATTCCAATTGTGGTAATGATTTTTGTGGTGATACACCAGAATCTCAAACCTCTAATTTTGGATGCCCTAACCAAACTACCTGTGACGGTATTCAAGATATGGTAGAAAACTATATGGATTATACCAATGACGCCTGTATGGATATTTTTACAGCAGATCAAAAAGACAGAATCAGAACAGTAATGCTCAATTCCCCAAGAAGGATTTTACTACCTAATTCTCTAAAATGCGGATTGCCCGTCCCTATTATAAGCTTTGTAACAAGCTCCGGTGGATCGGTCAACGAAGCAACGAATTGTGACTATGTGGATATCCCGGTTGATATGGAAATCTCCTTGCCACCAACGGATGACGCTATCGTCAGCTTCACATTGACTGGCAATACTACGGCAACACAAGGAGTTGATTTTGATATTATTCCAAATACCATAACGTTTCTTTCTGGAGCCACAAATAATGAAAGTTTTGTCATTCGCATATACAACGATGCTATACTCGAATCGGCCGAAATCATAGAGCTTCAAATAGTGGTCACAACTGTAGGCGATGCCATTGCTTCTATTACAGCAGGAACATATTCAATCACCATACTTGATGCGAATTTCGTTGCTGCCAACATTCTTTTCGAAGATTTTGAAGGAGGGGGAATTGGCAGTTTTACTACCCAGGGAGCGGCTGGTTCAGATTTCTTTCAAAACGGCACCACCAATACTGCTTCCAGTCAGTTTTGGATAATACAGCCAACGAATACTACCCAATTTGCATATTCAAATGACGATGCCTGCGACTGCGATAAATCGAACGACAGACTTACCTCACCAGTATTCAGTCTTGTAGGATATACAGGCAATGTTTTTCTCGAGTTTGATCATGCATTTTCTGCTGAAACATATGAAATTGCCGAAGTACAGATTAATACAGGAGGACCATGGAATACCATTTCAACATTAACCAATACAAGTGCAAATAACAACAACACTCTAACTACACCATGGGTGAATGGAAATTCTATAGATCTTTCAGCATATATCGGACAGGCTAATGTGCAGATACGATTTACCTATGATGATGGAGGACAATGGGCATATGGATTAGCGCTAGACAACATCAGGGTGTATACTGATGTTCCTATTGTTTCAAACCCTCTTGCCGGAACAGATACACAATCGGCTTGTGGCACATTTACCTGGATTGATGGCAATACCTATAATGCGAGTAACAATACTGCTACATTTAATATCGTGGGTGGTGCTGCCAATGGATGTGATTCACTTGTCACTTTAGATTTGACCATAAATAATTCGGTAACGGGAACAGATATTCAATCAGCTTGTGGAGCATTTACCTGGATTGATGGAAACACCTATAGCGTGAGTAACAATACTGCTACATTTAATATTGTAGGAGGAAGTGGAAATGGATGTGACTCTCTTGTCACTCTGGATTTGACCATTAATAATTCAGTACCATTAATAGATAATATTGGATCTATTTGTACAAATGAAAATGCAGTTTTAACAGCAACGACACAAAGTGGAGGAGTAATAAACTGGTACAGTGATGCCGGGTTAAGCACTAATGTAGGAAGTGGTACTACCTTGAACTTAGGAAATGTAACGATTCCTGGAGAACATATTTATTATGCAACAGAAACTGTAGGTCCTTGTGAAAGCGCTGGTGTTGCTTACACTTTCTGGACATCAGATTGTCCGGCATACCCTTGTGCTGTAAATTTAATAGCTAATGGGGATTTTGAGAATTACCTAAGCTGTCCTGATGATGGTTATTCCATTTACCAGGATTCGGCTGTAACAGTAACAGATTGGGAAAACGGAATAATGGAAGTTGCAGTGGGGTCAAATCTAACCCCTGATTATTACAATCAAAACTGTGGTTTTTTTGGTCCCGGAACTTATTCCGCTCCATATGATTCTCCAAATGGCCAAGCTTATGCCGGATTCATTTCAACAGCTCCTTTTGGGGCCCCGGAAAAGGAAATGCTCGGAATGATGTATGATTTTGAACAATGTCAAGAGTATACACTTCAGCTAAAAATCATACAGGGAACAACCACCCTTTTATCAGCGCCTTTAAGTACTGATATTGTAATTTATGGTGGAAATTCAGGTGGTCTTCCATTACTTTCTCCAACAAACTGTCCCTTAGATCAAGGATTTGAAATAATGGCAACAATACCTTTCGGGTCTATCGATTCTATTTGGCGGACTTTTGATTTAGTATTCACCCCTTCGGGTAATTATGACTGCTTTATTATTGGTGCAGATTGTACGAACCCATCTATTGGTCTGGATGCTGTTTTTGTAGATGATGTTTTTATCTGTGTTGATCCCTGTGCTAATATCGCAACAAACATTATTCCGCTTAGCTTATCAGACGCTTCCTGTTCCAATGACGCAGGTTCTGCTTCAGTAAGCTTTACAACAAATTGTTACACAGGTTTTGATTTTAATTGGTTAGATGCTTCTTTAGCTACTGTTTCTACTGATTCAGTTGCTACAGGGCTAGCTGCAGGAACATATACCGTAGAAGTTACCGATAGTAATGCTTGCATGCTACAAACTACTGTTGTTATAGACCCTATAGTATCCTCAACTGGAACAGATACACAATCTGCTTGTGACGCATACGCATGGATTAACGGGAACACTTATACTGCAAGTAACAATACAGCCACATTCAATATAGTGGGTGGTGCAGCAAATGGATGTGATTCGCTTGTCACTCTGGATTTGACTATTAGTAATTCAGTAAGCGGAACAGACGTTCAATCGGCTTGTGGTACATACAGCTGGATTGATGGAAATACATATAACGTGAGTAACAACACTGCTACATTTAATATCGTAGGTGGTGCGGCGAATGGATGTGATTCGCTTGTCACTCTGGATTTGACCATTAGTAATTCGGTGACTGGAACAGATACGCAAACTGCTTGTGGCTCTTACACATGGATTGATGGAAATACATATAACGTGAGTAACAACACTGCTACATTTAATATCGTAGGTGGTGCAGCAAATGGCTGTGATTCGCTTGTCACTCTGGATTTGACCATTAATAATTCAGTAGCAGGAACAGATACACAATCGGCTTGTGATTCTTACACATGGATTGATGGAAATACCTATAACGTGAGTAACAATACTGCCACATTTAATATCGTTGGTGGTGCTGCCAATGGATGTGATTCACTTGTAACTCTGGATTTGACCATTAATAATTCAGTGACAGGAACAGATACACAATCCGCTTGTGGCACATACACATGGATTGATGGAAATACCTATAACGTGAGTAATAATACTGCCACATTCAATATCGTAGGTGGTGCAGCAAATGGCTGTGATTCTCTTGTAACTCTGGATTTGACCATTAATAATTCAGTAACGGGAATAGACATTCAATCTGCTTGCGATTCGTACACATGGATTGATGGAAATACCTATAACGCGAGCAACAATACTGCCACATTCAATATCGTAGGTGGTGCAGCAAATGGCTGTGATTCTCTTGTAACTCTGGACTTGACCATTAGTAATTCGGTAAATGGAACAGATACACAAACCGCCTGCTTGTCATTCACCTGGATTGATGGAAACACCTATACTGCAAATAACAATACTGCCACATTTAATATTGTGGGTGGAGCGGCCAATGGATGTGATTCTCTTGTCACTTTGGATTTGATTATCAACAATGTAGTAACGGGAACAGATACACAAACAACATGTGGAACCTACACCTGGATTGATGGGAATACTTATACGGGAAGTAGCAATACCGCTACATTCAATATCGTGGGTGGTGCTGCCAATGGATGTGATTCGTTGGTTACTCTGAATCTCACTATTAATAATTCAGTGACGGGAACAGATACACAAACCGCCTGCTTGTCATTCACCTGGATTGATGGAAACACCTATACTGCAAATAACAATACTGCCACATTTAATATTGTGGGTGGAGCGGCCAATGGATGTGATTCGTTGGTTACTCTGAATCTCACTATTAATAATTCAGTGACGGGAACTGATACGCAGATAGCCTGCTTGTCATTCACATGGATTGATGGCAACACCTATAACGTGAGTAACAATACTGCCACATTTAATATAGTGGGTGGTGCAGCAAATGGCTGTGATTCACTTGTAACTCTGGATTTGACCATTACCAATTCAGTGACAGGAACAGATACGCAATCGGCTTGTGGTACATACACATGGATTGATGGAAATACATATAATGCAAGTAACAATACTGCTACATTTAATATCGTAGGTGGTGCGGCGAATGGATGTGATTCGCTTGTCACTCTGGATTTGACCATTACCAATTCAGTAGCAGGGACAGACACGCAATCGGCTTGTGGTACATACACCTGGATTGATGGAAATACCTATAACGTGAGTAACAACACTGCTACGTTTAATATCGTAGGTGGTGCGGCGAATGGATGTGATTCGCTTGTCACGCTGGATTTGACCATTACCAATTCAGTAGCAGGGACAGACACGCAATCGGCTTGTGGTACATACACCTGGATTGATGGAAATACATATAATGCAAGTAACAACACTGCTACATTTAATATCGTAGGTGGTGTAGCAAATGGCTGTGATTCACTTGTAACTCTGGATTTGACCATTACCAATTCAGTGACAGGAACAGATACGCAATCGGCTTGTGGTACATACACCTGGATTGATGGAAATACATATAATGCAAGTAACAACACGGCAACCTTTAACATGCCAGGAGGCGCTGCTAACGGCTGTGATTCTTTGGTGACTCTTGATTTAACGATTAATAACTCTACTGCAGGAACAGATACGCAAACTGCTTGTGGCACATATTCCTGGATTGACGGGAACACCTATAACGTAAGCAACAATACTGCTACATTCAATATAGTGGGCGGTGCGGCGAATGGATGTGATTCGCTTGTCACTCTGGATTTGACTATTAATAATTCGGTAAATGGAACAGATACGCAATCGGCTTGTGGCACATACACCTGGATTGATGGAAATACATATAACGTGAGTAACAACACTGCTACATTTAATATCGTAGGTGGTGCGGCGAATGGATGTGATTCGCTTGTCACTCTGGATTTGACTATTAGTAATTCAGTAAGCGGAACAGACGTTCAATCGGCTTGTGGTACATATTCCTGGATTGACGGAAATACGTATACGACAAGTAACAACACGGCTACATTTAATATCTTGGGTGGAGCGGAGAATGGATGTGATTCCCTTGTCACTCTGGATTTGACCATTAATAATTCAACAAGTTCTATCGATGTTCATGGAGCTTGTGACTCATTTATTTGGATTGACGGAGCCACGTATACAATAAGTAACAACACGGCTACTTATATGCTTACTACAGTCGCTGGATGTGATTCACTTGTGACTCTTGATTTAACAATTGCAAATTCTCTTACTGGAACAGATTCACAAACAGCTTGTGACTCCTATACTTGGATTAATGGAAATACTTATACAATAAGTAACAATACGGCTACTTTTCTTCTTACAGCTAGTGGCGGATGTGACAGTTTGGTTACTTTGGATTTAACGATTAACAATTCAATAACCGGCATAGATACGCAAACGGCTTGTGATTCTTACACCTGGATTGACGGAAATACCTATAACGCAAGTAACAACTCAGCTACATTTAATATCGTGGGTGG
>Ga0315334_10002890_pt1 | contig 10729 bp, 4 predicted proteins | sample M150034915metaG_FD_205555 | JGI IMG/M metagenome (GOLD analysis project Ga0315334, IMG submission 205555) | Ammonia-oxidizing marine archaeal communities from Monterey Bay, California, United States - M1 500m 34915 | ecosystem: Environmental > Aquatic > Marine > Intertidal zone | place: USA... | reverse complement strand
CCAGTTGGTGGACATGGAAAAAATGCTATTGAAGAATTGGGAGGAAATAGAATTTTGATCGATACCCGTATTTCTGGAAATGAATCAGGAAGATTTACAACATCTAATGATTTTAGACAAGTAGGATTATTGAGAGATCCTTTACAGTCCGCAAATACTCTTGCATTTTTTACAGAATCTTTATCTGATCAATCTACAACTTTAAAGGTGGGAGCTATTGCAGGATCTTTTCAATCAGACGAAAAGGTTTTTACAGGATCATCTTTAGAAAATAGTACTGCCAATGGTGTCGTTGTTGATTTTCTAAATAATAATACATTAAGAATAAATGAAGTAAAAGGTAGTTTTGTGGATAGTACTGTTGTGACTGGTGCAAATTCAAGCTCGACCGGAACAATCTCTGCAAATGGTATTAGTCAACCAGGAATGAAACCTTATAGTGGAGATGTACTTTATATTGAAAATAGAGCCAAAATTACTAGACTACAGAATCAAGTAGAAGATTTTAAGATTGTATTGGAGTTTTAACGGATGCCTAAATTAACACAAGATTTTAACATATCGCCATATTATGATGATTTCGATGAAGCGAATAAATTTCATAAGGTTCTATATCGACCCGGATATTCGGTTCAGGCGAGAGAATTAAATCAACTACAGTCTATTCTTCAAAATCAATTAGAAAAAACAGGAGACACTCTTTATCAAGATGGTTCTAGAGTTTTAGGTGCAGAATTAATTTTAAATAATAAAATTAATTCCTTGCAATTAAAACCAACATATTCAGATGTTGCAATCGTTTCATCTGAATTTAATGGCAGAACAGTTCAAGGTCAAACATCTGGAGCAAAAGCAGAAGTTGTAACAAGTCAAAAATTTTCGACCACATCTTTAGATATTTTGATGATTAATTATGTTGATGATACTAAATTTTTAGACAATGAAACAATTAATACGATTGATGCAGGAACAACATATTTTGCGACTGTGGCGGGAGCAAATGAAGGATTAACTGGAGCAACTACAGCTACATCTTTGGCTTCAGGTGTTGGTTCTGTAATTAGTGTCAATGAAGGACTATTCTATCTTGGTGGTTATTTTTTACATGTTTCTCCTCAAAGCATTATCTTAGATACTAAAAACTCTAATCCTTCTACAAGAATAGGTTTAACAATTACAGAATCTATTGTTACAAGTATTGAAGATTCTTCACTTTTAGATAATGCAATAGGAACTCCTAATTATACTGCTCCTGGAGCAAATAGATACAAAGTTGATTTGACATTATCAACAAAACCCTATTTTGAAGTTGGTAAAACAATAGCATCTTCTGGAGTTACGTTTGCTATTAACACAAAAGATAACAGATCAGGAACAGTAAGTATAACAACAACGACTGATCATAATTTATCTGTTGGCGATGTTATAGTCGTGTCAGGCGTAACTGAATCAGAATATAATGGAAAATTTACAATTTCAGCTATTGGATCTACTACAGAATTTAATTATTTAATACAGGGTAATCCTTCAACACCCGCATCTGGAACACCTGAATATATAACAGGAATTGTAGATCCAATCGCCAGAAGTTCGGATACTGATTTTATTGAATTGTTGAGATTAGAAAATGGTGAAAAGATTGAAGAAATAAAATTTCCTATTATGGGAAATATTGAAAAGGTTTTAGCAAGAAGAACATTTGATGCTTCGGGTGATTTTACAGTTAGACCATTTTTGCTTGATGTTATTGATCATAAAATTGGAGGAACTGCAAGCGATAGAACATCAACAAACACAAGTACAACTGTTACAGCTAATGGCGCAAATTTTATAGCAGATGTTAATGTTGGTGATACTATATTCTTTTCTAGTAATACATCAAAAACCGCTGAAGTTACATCTATAGGAAATACTACGGCTCTTACATTAACAACTGGAACTGCCTTGGGTGATGGAAGTAATAATCAAAGAATAGGTGTTTCTACAAAAATAACTGCAGAATTAAGTCCAGGAAAAGCATATATAAAAGGTTTTGAACATGAAACTTTGTTTCCTACATATTTGAATTTAAATAAAGCGAGAGACACAGAATCAGTTACCGCAGAAAAACAAGGAGTTGAATTTGGACCATATGTAATTGTAACAGATATTATTTCTAATACTGCTTTTACTTTGGGTGTAAATTCAGCATCTATTAATACAACATCTGGAGGTACGGGTGCTGACTTAATGGATTTGCATATTGTTAAGTGGCCATCAACAACTCAATGTCATGGAACAGTAACGGCCAACAAAATTATATACACATCAAACACTTTAGGCATAAAGTATGTTGGAGTTGATAATACAAGCGCCCCATCAATAGCAAATACAAAAATTGGAACAGTACGATTAAGACAACTTGATTTTAAAGCAGGAAGATCATCCACTGTAACTACAGAATATGGCTATGGTGCTGATGCAAATGGTACTTATCATAAAAAATTTCCTGCACTATATGATGCACATTTATTTGATTTTAGATTTGATAAAGCAACTGGAACAGTACCTCTCGCTGTTGCTAATACCACTCTTATTAATTTAGTAGAGACTGGTTTTCCAACAGTCAATTGCTTATATGGAGCATCTATAACTGTTAATACATCATATTTGGGTGTAACTACTTCCGATACAAGAACAATTATTTCATGGTCGGGTGCAAATACAGCAATAACGAATGGAATGGGTTATGATATAAATGGAGATGGTACTCTTCAAGATGCTTCATATCATGCACTATTAGATAGTGCATTGACACAACCAACTCAAGACACTTCTACTTATTCTATAAATTTTGGAGTTAAAGATATTAGTTCTATTATTTCAACGGCATCCGGAGCAGGAGAGACTTTTGATAAAGCCATGAATATTGATATTAGTGGTAGAAGTGATGTAACTGATACTGGAAATACTGTTCTATACGATAATAATGAAGATCAAAGATCATTACTGTTTCCTTTTCAAAATAAGACACTTGCCGGTTTGACAAAAGCGAATTATAAATTTAAAAGAGGTTTTACAGTAGCCCTTTCTGGTACTTCCCAAACTATCTCGGCTCCGAATTCTGATGAATTGTTTTATCCAGCAATTGATGGAGTTATTACCCCAGCTACTATAGATGCAAACTATTTGGTTTTTTGTAATGAAAAAGATTCATCTGGAGATAATGAGCAAGGAGATTATCTTGAATTTAGTAATACTTCGGGTTCTCAAATGTTCGATGGCAGATCGATGACATTGAGTGGCGGCGGAGATACACTAGAAATTGAAACAGCTACAACGGGAACCGGTGCCTACGAATCGCCTTCTTATTCGGGTACAGACATATATGTTTATGCTACAATGTTGTATAAATCGGTTGATGGAGCGAGTGTATCGAATGGGGGACTCGGGAAAAAAACTTTAGTTTCAGGAAATGTTACAGTTGCTAATGTGGTAACAGCTTCATCAAATACGGTTCAAGCAGATTCTGGTCAAATTCATTTGGGAATTGACATGAATACTGAACCCGGTGTAACTAATAGTTTAGAAATAGCAGACATTAAGAATCTGGTTGCGGTTGTAACTTCTTTATCTGCAACGAAAGAAGTTACAAATGCTATGTTATCTGCGGCTATGTCTGATACTGCAAATGCTCATAATATAACTAATAATTTTATATTTGATAATGGTCAAAAAGACAATTATTATGACTATGGAACTATAACTTTAAAAACCGGAGAACTAAAACCAAGTGGTCAAGTAGTAGCAATAGTTGATTATTATAATCATTCAGGACGAGGTCCGTTTATAGTTGATTCTTATACTTTTTCTGGTTCTGGTAATACATTATATGCTGATATTCCAACATTTACAAGTCCAACAACTGGCACAAAAGTTGAACTAAGAGATATGATTGATTTTAGACCTAAAAGATTGGGATTTGAAACATCTGATGGAACTAATTCACAAAATAATGATATTACAGCAACATCAAATGTGTTCAATGAAAAAGCATTTCCTGATTATGATTATACATTTGATGCAAATTATCAATATTATGTTTCAAGAAAAGATAAAATTGTATTGAATAGAGATAAAACGTTTGATGTACTTGAAGGGGTATCTGATAAATTTCCACAATTGCCTGCAGATGATGATGATGCAATGACATTGTATAATCTTGAAGTACCAGCATATACTTTTAATTCAGATGACATAAAAGTAAATTATGTTGAAAATAAGAGATTTACGATGAGAGATGTTGGTAAACTTGAAAGAAGACTTGAAAATCTTGAATATTATGTTTCTCTTAGCTTATTAGAGAAAGAAGCTGATGGATTAGTCATTACTGATGCTAATAATAATGATCGATTTAAAAATGGAATTCTTGTAGATCCATTTGCAGGACATAGTGTTGGAGATGTTTTTAATGATGATTATGCTATGTCAATTGATTTTGATAAGAAACATTTAAGACCGACTTTTAGTTCAGATTTACATCCATTAAATTTTAATGCAAATTCTGATGGTGGGACTGCTTTTTCAACTTTAGAAAATAATTCTGGTATATTAACCCTGCCGTTTGCATCAAATACGTTTATACAAATGCCTCTTACGGGGTCGAATGATGGTAAAAATGTTCAAAAGACTTTTCAAATAAATCCATTCTCTGTTCAGAATTATATGGGTCAAATGAAATTAGATCCATATGGAGATATGTGGTATGATCAAAGCAGTCAAGTACAAGTAAAGGTTAATGTTGAAGGACAATATGACAATTGGGCTTCTGAAATTTTAACAAATAAAGGACATGGTACTCATTGGAATGATTGGGAAGAAATTTGGTCTGGATCCCAAGTCAATAACGATGTTAAAGAAGGTATAAGAGATACGGGTGATTCGGGAAATAATGATAGAAGAGCAAAAACAACGAACCAAACTAAAACATTGACCGGATTGAGTTCAGGAAGTGTACCAGAAAAAATAGTTAAGTCTGTTGGAAATAAAACAGTCAATTTAAGCATAGTTCCAAAAGTAAGAGAACAATCAATAATTTTTACTGCCAAGGGATTGAAACCAAATAAAAATCTTTATACCTATTTCGCTGATAGCAATATGTCGTCTAATGTGAAACAGGCCTCGGTTGTGAGTTTGTCAAATGTAAGCTCATCTAACGTATTTAGAACTACTGTGGGTAATTTTGAACAAGTTGCAGTTCAGGGTTCTGGAGAAGGTGCGGGTAATACTGCTAAAGTTATTTACATGAGTGATAGAAATATTCAAAACACTTGTACTGTTTTACTTACAGATATGTCAGCCCAAACTGCTTTTACTGTTGGATCCGTAATTCAAGGAGACGATACAAAAGCAAACGGTGCTATTACTGCAATTGTAAATTATAATTTTGAAGATTCATTTTTAACAGTTTCTTCTGAAGGCGTTGTAGGGGGGGTTTTTAATGTTCCTCCTAATAAGTTTACAGGTGGACAAAATATTTTTAGAGTGACAGATGATCCTGACAATATTCCTGCTGTTACGACATCAGTTGCAGAAGAAGTATTTCATTCATCAGGAGTACTTGATTCTAAAAATGAATTGGGTCTCGTTTCTCCCAGACCTCTCATTTCTAGACGAGAAAATATTAAAGAAGAAAGAGTTACAAGAGCAACTTCTGATGGAAGGCAGTCGAAGTCTGCGGATTATATGAATCCTATGGCACAAACTTTCTTTATTGACAAAAATCAATATCCTACAGGACTTTTTGTTGATTCTGTAACCTTATTTTTTAATAAAAAATCCACATCAGTAGGAAATAAACCTCCTGTAAATGTACAACTCAGACCTATGATTAATGGAATGCCAAGCACATCCTTGATTATACCAGGAAGTGAAGTTATTTTGAATCCTGGAAAAATTACTGCAAATACAAGTACTCCAGTAGCAAATACTAGTGGAGGATTTCCTGACGGCTTTTTAGGAAACTCTTATAGTGCAAATAAAAGTGATACGGATAAAGGCACAAGAACAATGTTTAAATTTGATCATCCTATTTTTCTTGCTCCAGACGAATATGCAATTTGCGTAACAACTAATAGTAGTGCATATAAACTTTATGGTTTTGAGTATGGTGCTTATCATACTGGAACTTCTAAAAAAATAACAAAACAGCCATATGTTGGAAGTTTTTTCAAGCCCACAAATGTAGGAACTTGGACTGAAGTAACAGATCAGGGTTTAATGTTTCAATTGGATAGATGCGAGTTTATATCATCGAATGCATATGTTAGATTAGATAATTCTGATGTTTCAAGTGGAAACGCAAGTTCAAATACAACTATAGATACTTTTAAAGTAGCGACAGAAAGTATTAATTTTGCAAATACTTATACGAGTTTTAATTATTATGCGACAGATTTAGCAGGAACAGAAAAGGGTTCTAATATAAAATTTAAAGAAAATAAAAATATTGATTTCAAAACACAAAAGCAAATTACATATCCACAAGCCGCAAATAATAGTTTTACAATTAATGCTTATTTTGAAACTGCAAATACTTTAATATCTCCAATACTAGATGATCAAAGAACAGGTGTTATTACTATTGAAAATATTATTAACAATGGAAGTTTATCAAATTCTGATATTGTTGTGTCTAATTTTGGTACTGGTTATTTTAGTGCAGAAGTTGGAAATACAACAAGCAATGTGGCATCAGAAGGTAATACAAGTGTATTTGTAGTATCTGATCCTGATATTGGTTCAAATACTGCAACAATAGCCGCTAATGTTCATGCAAATAGTATTATCAATCAAGTTTCAGTTAAACATGGTGGTTCGGGATATATTTCCACACCAACTGTTACTGTGGTTGATGGCGGAACTTCTTCTAGTGGCGATGCTGTACGAGGTGCAGATGCAGTTGTTAGTATTGTTGGTGAAGGTGCTAACAGTACTGTAAATGTTCAAACAACTAATGTAGCATCATTTTCTTCTGGTGGTAATTTAACATCTAGGTATATTTCAAGGCGAGTAACATTAGAAGAGAGTTTTGATGCAACAGACCTTAAAGTATATATGGATGCATATAAGCCCAGAGGGTCTAACATTCATGTTTATTATAAAGTTCTTTCTAGTGATGATTCCGAGCCCTTTGATGAAAAAGCATGGTATCTTATGGAACAGCAAACCGCAAGTACCACCTATTCTTTAAATGAGAACGACTTTAAACGACTTGAATTTAAAACTATAGATGAAAAAATTACTTATGTAGCTGGCAGTGGTGCAACATATGAAAAATTTAGAACGTTTTCAGTTAAATTGGTTATGACTTTAGATAGAGTAGCACAAGATTCTTTTATAGGAATACCTAAAATAGTCAGTTTACGTGCAATTGCTCTTGATAGTGAAGGAACACCTTGATAGTAAAAACAGACGATCCAAGGTATCATAGAGACATGTATTCTAATGCTCTTATTGCAACAGATCAACAGGCTTTATTAAAACATAGACAAAAAATATCACAAACAAATACGATAATGTCTAATGAAAATGAAATAAATAATTTAAGATATGAAATAAATAATATGAAGAAGGATGTAAACAAAATTTTAGAATTGTTAAGTAAGGAAAAAGATGGCAATATCTGATAGCAGTATTACTGAAGTAGCACTAGTTAATACTTTTGAAGCATGGCGTACAAAAACGAATCAAATCATCACAGTATTGAATGAACAATCAGATGATGACCCTGTTACTTCTTTACTTTCTGCTGATGCCGATGGTGGACTAACGATCAATACAATTTCTGCAGATATTGTTACGGGTGCAAGTGTAACTGGTTCCTCATTAACATTTACAGGAGGTACTGTAGATTTTACTGGAGCAAGTATTACTGATTTGGGAACTGCTGAAAAATTTGCATTAGTTGAAGGCTCTGGAGCGACTATTACTGGTTCTAGTCCTGATAGTAAAATCGAAAGAGCCCAAATAAATGAATGTGAAATAAATTTAAATGGTGCGGCTCTCAATGCAAATGGAGCATCTACAATTGATTTTAATTTAGCAACGATTTCTAATTTAGGAACTGTTGAACTGGTTACTATTAATGGAGGAACGATTAATGATGCAAATGTAAACATCACAGATGGTTCTGGTGCAAGATTTATTACAGTATCTTCTGCGGGTCCTCACATATTTACTGGTGCATCCTTTAATAATGGAACATATAATACTCCAACTACAATCGGAGGACTTACGCATTCTGCAAATATATCTGTTAACACGGCTTCTGCCCTTGTAGCTAATATTGGTCCTATTTTTGGTGCAGATGTGGGCAATGCAAATGTTGCTATTGGTAATTTTCCAGAATATACAACAACTCCAATTTCTCCAACTTCATCTAAAGGAAGACTGCATATAAGAACAGATTTTGCGGCAGGATCGCAGTCTGCGACTGCAGTTGAGGCGGCCGCGGATGATATGGTGTTAGAAGGCAATACTGCAGTTGGTATGACATTACTTGCAAATACTGTCTCAAATAGTACTATTGCATTTGGTACTGTTGGTGATACTGATGTCGGAAAACTTGAATATGACCATTCAACAGATGTTATGCATATTGTTACCTCTGGAGCCAATACAGTTGTGGTTGGTCCTGGAAATGGTGGTTATATGCAAATTGTTGGGGGAGACACAGTTGGATCTCAAGAAGGTAAATTACATGTAAATGTAGGAACGACTGATGGCACCACAGGAATTTGGGTGGACTTAAATGATGCTGATCAACAAGGAATGCGTATTGATGCGAATTCACATGTAGTAGGTGTGGGCATGTCTGCCAATGTTTTTGAGATTCATGCTAATACGACTGGCACGGCGCATGTGATGACATTAATTCATGGATTGGGAACAGGAACTTCTCATGACTTGACAGGTTCTATGCTTGCTATAACAGATAATAATAGTTCTACCGAGAGTAGATCAGTTGTTGATATATTACAACATGCATCAGGCGCTAGTGGAACTATAGGATTAAAAGTTACAGCAGAAGGAGGAGCGGGTATTTCTGTTGAACAGAATGCAGATAAAACAGGATTACTTGTTTCAGCCTCTGGTAGTGTTTCAGCAGGAACAAAAGTTGTTCAATTTGCAAATTCAACCGCTGATATGGTTGGCTTCCTAGCGAACGGATCAATTTCTGTTGGCGCTGGGGGTTTTATTTCCTCGCAACATCCTACTACCTCAATTTTTCTATTAGGAGTAAGAGATACTTCTGGAACAGTTGTAAACACCAACTAAGATAAAAATGGCAAAACCTAGTACAAGAGAAGAATTAAAACAATATTGTCTTAGAACATTGGGACAACCAGTTATTGAAATAAATGTAGAAGATGATCAACTGGAAGATCGAATGGATGAAGGACTGCAGTTTTTTCAAGAATATCATTTTGATGGTGTTGAAAGAATGTATAACGTACATCAAATTACTGGCTCAACTGTTAAAATTATTTCTGGAACAGGATTTACTGTTGGTGAGACAATAACTGGTGAAACATCAAATGCAACTGCAACTGTAGTTTCTGCAAATTCCACTACTATAACATTCAAAACACATAAAGATACGAATGGAATTTCAAATAATGATGTTACATCTAGTTTTTCGAATGCTGAAAACATAACTGGAAGTTCAAGTGGAACGACTGCAGTAGCCGATACTGATGATTCATTAGTTACGTTTGGTGATATGGATAATCATTATATTACATTAAATGATTCCATAATTGGTGTTACGGGTATTTTTGATATACAAGATACTGGTGGAGGACAAACATCAAGTGACTTGTTTTCATTTAGATATCAATTTCATTTAAATGAAATGCCTTATCTTACTGCTACTTCTATAATAAATTATAAAATGTCAATGCAACATTTACAATTGTTGAATGACATGTTCGTAGGAAAAAAACCCCTACGATTTAATAGACATCAAAATCGATTATATATAGATTTAGATTGGAATGCTGATGATCTTAATGTCGATGAATATATTGTAGTAGAAGCATATAGAATAATTGATCCCGCAACATTTACAGATGTATATAATGATATGTTTTTAAAAAGATATGTTACAGCCCTTTTTAAAAGACAATGGGGTGCTAATTTAATAAAATATGAAGGTGTACAACTTCCAGGAGGAACGACATTAAATGGAAGAACACTATTTGAAGAAGCAATAACAGAATTAAGAGAAACAGAAGAACAAGCATCTCTTAAATTCGAATTACCAGTTGACTTTATGGTTGGTCCGGGATAATGCCTACTAATTCTTATTTTAATCATCTTGAAAATACCGCAGAACAAAATTTGCACCAAGACCTTATTATCGAATCGATAAAAACTTTTGGTGTAGATAACTATTATCTTCCAAGACAATACATGAATGAAGATATACTTTATGGTGAAGATACAATATCTCAATTTAGTAAATCGCATTTAATTGAAATGTATGTTAAATCTGTTGATGGTTTTGAAGGAGAAGGCGATTTTGTTTCAAGATTTGGATTAGAAATAAGAGATCAAGTAATTTTTTCTGTGGCTAGAAGACGATGGGAAAATTTAGATACTGGTTATGATAGGCCAAGAGAAGGCGATGTAATATTTTTTCCATTGAATAAAAAATTATATGAAGTTAGATTTGTTGAACATGAAT
>Ga0315334_10002887_pt1 | contig 10736 bp, 7 predicted proteins | sample M150034915metaG_FD_205555 | JGI IMG/M metagenome (GOLD analysis project Ga0315334, IMG submission 205555) | Ammonia-oxidizing marine archaeal communities from Monterey Bay, California, United States - M1 500m 34915 | ecosystem: Environmental > Aquatic > Marine > Intertidal zone | place: USA... | reverse complement strand
AACGCATGACGATCGATGTGGAGTCAGGAATCAATTATGAAGTCCGTTTATTGTTCCTCGAGCCCGAAACGATCAAAGTTGGGGAGCGCGTGTTTGACGTATTTCTTGGAGGCACGCTGGTTCTCGATGATTTCGACATTGTGAAATCCGCGGGAGGAAACCTTCGTTCCATCAGTCGCACCTTTCAAACGACAGTCGAGGAAGGTCAAATCGCAATTGAATTCCGGTCATCGACCGATCTTTCCTCTGTTTTGAGCGGTGTGGAATTGATTGCCCAGTGAGGGCGATGACCTGTGGCTCAGACATGCGGCTTTCGATGCCGCCTGCGACACCCGTACTTCGGTGGCGCGATCCGAGTACAGCCGGGATCCCATCAAATTCATGTGACAATAGTCGCCAACCTTTTTAAAGGTCCCCGCGCTTTCCATTCGCGTCCGATGAAGGCTGATCGGAACAAGCTGTTAAATGGAATTTAGACCGGTCATCCCTGTTCGAGAGACGAATGCGCCCTTCAGTGTTTCCTCGTCTACACCTGACGCTACCTTTCCTTCGACAGCCCAAACATAAACGGATGCTTTGATAATTGCCCAAACCGCACTTCGGATCCCACCTGAAATAACCAGGACAACCAGGAGCGCGCCGACTGCCCCAGCGGTGACACCATGATCACCCTGATGCAATACACGAGCGTCTGTGAAAATGAGTGCCGCGCACACCAAAGATGCGAGGATTTGCACGATGAGCAGTGGACCGCCAACGTAAAATCCACGACGCAGAGTTCTCATGTCCACGTTTTCGTCACCCATCGCCTTTTTCCAAACATCTTTGATCGTTTCTTTGGACTGTGTTATTGCGCCGAATGGACCGCATCCAGTGGCCATAATGGTTGTAATTGAAAAGAATGTAAGCACAGACCATGCTGCACCAAGCAAGGCTCCGACGATTAGGCCGATGAATTTCTGCCCTTCGATAATGCTAATGACGGTTCCCACAATCCCCGTCAAAATGGTCCATGCCAACAGTTGTGGCATACGAATCAGTGCGGCACTATAGCCATGGATGAATGACTTGTGTTCGCCTTGTGCGAGTGCAATCGCTTGCGCGGTCAATGCGGCGATGCTGACAATCCCAATAAAGATATTCAGCACGAAAAATGCAAACAGCCACCAGAAATTCATATGTCCAGCGATGCTCTTTAATTCGTCACTCATTTGCTGCTGAGCTTGCGAATAACCTGCAGCACCTTGCTCAACCTCACTTGATTTGACCACCTGTTCAATTGCATCCGTCGTATTGATTAGGGACATATCAAAAATCGAGGTCCACATGGATAGGAATAGAACTACCCCAGCAATGATTCGAACGAATGGATATGCGATTAGTTTTCCATCGGACTTTAAAATGTCCCAAGCGAAGCTCGCATTTTTTCTTCTGTTGTTCATGCTACTAGTTCACGCCCTTACGACCTTGATATATCCCATTTACTGATGGGGAGTTTAATCCACAAACTGACAGAGGTTTTTGCGAAATCGGTGCGGTTGGCAAATTTATAGCGGCAAATTTTTCCACCAAAGTTTTCCCGCAGCGCTCGTGCGGGTCATTTTGGGTGTTGCGGGGGTGAAATCGCTTCCGGGTGGGATCGATGGGATTTGCCGGGTCACCTTTCCTTTGAATTGAAGCGGTTCCGCAAGTTAAACCTAGGAAACTTTACTTTTTCAAAGAGCCTTGGCTGCGAACGATCAGATCCGCAAATCGCAACAACAGTCACACAAACAACAACCGATTTGAAGAAAAACACGCTAGCCCCAATCAATGCAGAGTGAATAACGCCGCCCACACGTATCGCAGCTGCGTAACCAGCATTAGCAAAAACCCCGCCGCTAGGGGCAGCGACACAGGGCGGGGCTGCAAACAGTGACTACCCCCCCGTCTTTGCACCAGGTTGAGTGAGAGAATCGGGGTTGATAATACGGTTGTGTTCTGGAGGCTGAGGCGTAGCCGAAGCCGGAAGAATACAACCGGCTGCATACGCCGCGGGGGTTTGATAATCCAAAGAACGGTGGACGCGGCGATGGTTGTAGTCGAGTCGCCAGCGATCAATCATGCAACATGCTTCTTCGAAGCTCAGAAAGATTTCACGGTTCAGCAGTTCGTCGCAAAGCGGTGAATCAGCGGAACATAGATCTCGGCAAACTGCGTCGAGGCCTGGGGATAGTCGGAATCACGAATCCGTAGCAGCAAGCTTGCGCGAGTCGTCTGATCGTCTGCCACTTTCGGCTTCTCCTTCACTGGGACGGTGCAGCGTGATTGATTTGCACGCAGGAGATAATTTTTCTGGATATACTGAGATTCTCTGAAAGATACCGCCCCAGCGGCGGTATCTGATGTGAAGACACGGTTTCAAACACATCTGTTCTGTCTCACGGGAGTTCCGATGGACACTCTGAAAGCCCTTTGTATCTGTTGCCTGCTGACTGTTTCGAACCAGATCACCGGTGCTGCGGATGAAACCGCAACGGTCAGCCTGCTGCAGGGAAACAATACGAGGATCGTCGCAAAATCGGACTCGAGTCTGAAAGATTCGAGTCTGACCGTTCTCTACGACGGCAAGTCGGACCGGTCTGTCGAATTCAAACTGGAACCGGGCATCCCGCTCGACCTGACCTGGCAGCTGCTGGCAACTGTCACATGCGACGAACTGGTTGTGACGGCGGACGCGAGGCGTCTGACAGCAAAGCAGTTGCCCCGCGTGGAAGTACTCGTCTCCACTCTGTCTGGTCAGTCGGGATTCCAGACGGTTCGGTCGTTTGTGCTGAAGGCAACCGATCAGCCGCAGTCTCTGAAGCTGCCGGGCGGTGCCGCTCAGTGGATTCTCGTACGGCTGACGACTCCGGCCGAGACCACGGTCGTTTCCGTGTCCGAGATCGACCTTCGCGGCCAGGCGGGACCGCCGCAGTCGCGTTATGCATTCAAAGAGGCGCCTGCGAAGGCCTTCAGCGTGCTGTCCGAAGTCCAGAAGTCCGTGCGGGTCACGATCAGCGATGACGAACGGTCGCTGTATCAGGACGTCGCCGACGGCAAACTCGATGACTGGTCGTTCGCGGAAGCGGCACTTGTCAGCAGCGGGGTCGTCGATGCTGAAAAGCGTCGGGGTTTTCTGAAACAGATCGACGAGTTGACGGCCGGAGCCAAGACCGCCATTGAGGACGAAGAAACGCCGTACGCAAGAGCCGAGGGGCTGCTGAAGTGGCTGCATGACAACGCCATGTCCGTCGGCTACGAAGAAAATCAGACCGATCTGGCGACCATCCTCGAGACCGGCCGGTTCAACTGCGTCTCATCGGCAACGCTGTACAACATTGTCGGGCGACGACTGGGGCTCGACCTGCGGGCGATCGAAGTGCCCGATCATGCGTTCTCAATTCTGTACGTCGGTTCGAAGCATGCCGATGTGGAGACGACCAACGCTCTGGGTTTCAATCCCGCGCGAGACCCGCGGATTCTGGAACGATTCAAGGAACAGACTGGATTCCGGTACATCCCGGACCGACATGCCGACAAACGCCGTGAAGTCAGCGACACCGGTTTGTTCGCGCTGACGTGTTACAACCACGGCGTCTTTCACACTCTGGAAAAGGATTACCCGGAAGCGCTGGCCGACTTTTTCCGCGCGTTGAGCCTTGATCCCGAGCTGACGTCGGCGATTCAGAACGTACTGGGTGTCTTCGCCAACTGGAGCCGGGAACTTGTCGAGGACGGCCAGTTCGAGCAGGCCGTTGCTGTCGTGTCGACCGGCCTGAGACTGGCACCCGAAGACCAGTCACTGCTGCATAACCGCAAGGTCGCCTGGCAACAGTGGGCACTCGCCGAGATTGAAGGGAACCGCCGCGAATCGGCTCTGACTGTTCTGCGCAAAGCCGCGAAGGTAGCGCCCGACGACGGCTTCGATCAGATGCAGGCTTACGTCTTCATCCACGCGGGCGAAAAACTGGCCGAGACAGAGAAGTGGACGGAAGCGCTTGCACTGGCGTCACAAGGTCTGACGTCCGTCACGGAAGTGGCTCGCAAAGACCTGCGCGGCTGGCGCAAGAACGTCTATCACCGCTGGACGGACGCAGAACTCAAAGAGAATGACTTTGTCGCCGCGGCAGACGTCCTGACCAGAGCGATGCGGGTCGAGCCTGACGACCGGAAGCTCTCTGGCAAAACGGCATATGTCATGCAGGAGTGGCTGATCGAGACGCAGAAGTCGAACGGACTGGCTGCGGCCGAAAAACTCTTGAGCGAACTGAATACGCGATTCAGCAAAGTCGAGTCGACGCGGAAGGTTATCGAGAGCTTCATCGGCCGCACTTCAGAGACGTTGATCGCCGACAAAAGGTGGGACGAGGCGTTTGCTCTGGTGGATCGAACAGCCGGACTGCTCTCGGATGACGCGGCGCGTGATCTGCGCCGCATGATCTTCGATCAGCAGGCCGGGGCTCTGGTTGAGGCGAAACAGTGGCAAGAGGCGATCGCCGTTTACACAAATGGTCTGAAGACTCTCGCCGACGACAGTCATTTGCGTAACAACCTGCGGGCCACGTGGGACCTGTGGGCCGGTACCTTTCGCGAAAAGGCTGAGTGGTCGAAAGCGGTGGATGTTTACGTGCTGGCACTCGACAGTGGCATCAACAACAGCACCTTCGCTCGGAAGATCGGCTACTGCGTTCAGGAACTGGCACTGACGACACTGAAATCAGATGGACCCGCGGCGGCAGAGAAGCAGATTGCTGCCTGGCAGAAAAAGCAGCCGGATGTTCGCGAGATCGGTAATGCGTCGATGCTGTACGTCCGGACGGTGCTGGAACAGCATCAGAAGGACGGCGAGCATGCGAAGGCTCTGGCCGCCGCCGACCGCTGTCGCAGCCTCCTCGATGACACGGGCCATCAGCGACTGGTGCGAATCGTGTGCGACATCTGGGCTCGAACGCACTCGCAAAAAATGGAATGGACACAAACGCTTGCCGTCTATTCGCAAGGATTGAAATCACGGCCCAAAGACAGTCATCTGACTCGCAACGCGGCAGCAATATGGAACACTTGGGCCGGAACACACATCGACCGCAAAGAATGGGCCGAGGCGATTAAAGTCTACGATCAGGGACTCAAACAGTTCCCGAATGATGGCACTCTCAAAAACAATCTTAAGTACTGCCAGCAGCAGGCGGAGAAGCAGTAGAACCTGTTCCTGCCAATCGCAAATGTTCCCCTCGGTTCGATCCACCGCAGTGCGACTGCCAGAGGTTTGAAGAAACAATGGGAAACGGGTGTCTGTTGCTGACCCAGAACCAATCCCTGTATGCCGGCCGGCTGTCGGGATTTGATTGCGTTTGCGGGACGTTCCGGCACGACACGACCGATGATGCTTTCTACGAAACACAACCCGATGTGCTGTTTGCAGAAGCTATCCGCGCCCCTTTGGCAGAACCGCGAGGTCGAGTCGTTCAGGGGTACGCTTCGCGACGAATTGCAAGACCGGGAATCTTTCTCAGTTTCGTGGAAGCTTGCTGGTTAATTGATCGATGGCGACTCGACTACCACCATCACTGCATCCACAACTCTTTGGTTGATAAACGTTGGTTGATAAACGCAAGCCGAAGGAATCAAAGACCGCATAATCGCCCACAAGCGAAACAAAAACCCCGCCGCTCGGGCAGAGCGACGGGGCTGTATCAGGTAGAGTACGATTCGGGGCGGAAATCGGACAAGGAAACGGAAGATTGTTTTTGGGAAGTGTTACCCAATGAACCAATCGTTGAGCCATTTAGCGGATGCAAATACCACCTGCGGTGCAACAAGTTTCCACGTTGGTTACAGTTTGTTAACGTGCAAATCGCAAAGGAAAGTGGTATTTCCTCGCGAAACATAGAGCTTGCTAAGCGGCGTTACCAGCTTCGGCTGTCCGACCACTTTTTCTCTCACTCAACCTGGTGCAAAGACCGGGGGTGTCATCAATCTAAATCGCTGAATTAGACGGTCAATGATGACTCTAAGGTGCATCGCTGGCCTTGGCCATGATGCTATGTAAACGCCCATTGTCATAAGTTTCTTCCGCCGTTAGCTCTCCGTTTTCATCCCACCACGAAAATACTCCGTCCTCAATCCCCTTCTTATAATTTCCCTTAAATCCCTCTTGCCCGTTCTCATGCCAATCAATAAACAACCCATCTTGTTCCCCGCCGCTGTAGCTCCCCACACTCATCTTCCGTCCGTTGGACCAATAGTAAGCAAATTTTCCGTGCATCTTTCCTCGCTTGTAACCAACTTCTCCAGTTTTCCGTCCGTCGTCGTCATATTCGAGGGCTATTCCTGAAAACAGTGTTCCAGAATCGGCCTTGTAATACAGCTCCTCTCTTTCGACCAGCTGATCTGCATTAATCGTTTCATATGAACAACCAGCAAACAGAAAGATTGATGTCATTAAGAACGGTGTGTAGGTTTTGTTTTTCATTGTCTATGCCATATTCCCGTAGGTCGTTTCTGCTTCATCTGAAAGAGTCCTTTCCGGGGCTGCGCCACGGCGGGATTCTATCACTTCGACTGGTACGGGTTTAGGGGAGGGGGTCAGCTGCAACATCTGGGGTATGATTGGGCCGTGTCCATCCGCAAGGACTGTCTTAAGAGTCGGTTCCGCACTCCAATAGGAGGGGGCACGGACTAACAAGTCTGGTTGAGCATGGGCCCTGAGTTTACAAAGTAAATAAGTAATGAGCTAATCCAGCGATTCTTTTTTTCGGACAGGTTATTCTTGATAGTACCGGATTTGCCGTAACTAGACGGCAATTTCAGGTATTTGAAATCTGACAGTACTCTCTCAAACCAACGAATGTCGTTTAGCCTAGAAACGGAGTCCGATGGATGGATTCATTGTCCAACGTTTTGAAAGTCTGCCCGGGGATAGCCGCGATGGCCACGTTGTTTTTTATCGTAGCTGCGTTCGTCAGAACGCGGATGTTCATTGGATTTGAGCGTACTGTGGCGAGTGCATCCAAAGGTGTGATATGTCTTCTGGTCCTGTTCGGATCCCCGCTCGACGCTCAGGAGGATGCGTATACCGAGGGCGAAAAGCTGTTCGCTCTGGAAGTAAAGCCGTTGCTCAAGTTGAAGTGTTTCGCATGCCATGGTGGCGAGGATGAGATCAAAGGAGATCTCAACCTGACCAGTCGCAAGGAAATGCTATTGGGCGGCGAGTCCTCCGAGGACGTTCTGATTCCTGGCGACGGCAAGGGAAGCCTGCTGTATCAATCCACTACCTGGAATCTGAGAGATTTCGAAATGCCTCCCAAGGAGGCGGACAAGTTAACGCAAAAACAGACCTGGGTACTTCGGGACTGGATCGATGCCGGGGCCCCTTGGCCATCCGAGAAGGAGCAAGCGATCATCCATGCAAAGTATGCCGAAGGAGTTGTCGTCGAGACCAGTGGAGGACTGGATAACGACTGGACAAACCGCCGCTACAAGACAGAAAATCTGTGGGCCTATCAACCCTTGATCAAGCCGGAGGTGCCGCCCCAATCGACACGGATCCATCCGGTGGACGCTTTTATCAACCAGCGTCTAGACGCCATCGGACTGACACCCGCCGGTCCCGCCGAGCGACACAAGTTGATTCGTCGGGCCACCTTCGACCTGATCGGCTTGCCACCTCGACCAGAGGAAGTGCAGGCGTTTCTGTCAGATCGCAGCACCGATGAAATAGCCTTTGCAAAAGTAGTCGACCGCTTACTCGACGACCCACGTTACGGCGAACAATGGGGGCGGCATTGGCTGGATGTAGTCCGCTATGCCGATTCCGCTGGTTTCGCCAACGACTATGAACGACCTGCCGCCTGGAGGTACCGGGACTATGTCATTCGTTCTTTCAACAAGGATACTCCCTTTGATCAATTTATCATCGAGCAGGTAGCCGGCGATGAATGGCATCCGGATGATCCTGAGGCATTGATCGCCACCGGCTTTCTCCGGATGGGTTCATGGGAAAACACTTCAATGACGGTAGCGCGTGTTACCAGGCAGCAATTCCTTGATGACGTGACGGATATTGTTGGCCAAGCCTTCCTGTCTCACCCGCTCCAATGCGCGCGTTGCCATGACCACAAGTTCGATCCCATTCCGACCAAAGATTACTACCGCATGCAGTCCGTGTTCGCTACAACCCAGTTTGTTGACCGGACAATTCCATTTCAGGCGTACGAAACCATCACCGGTTTTGAGGAACAAGAAGTCATGGAGAAGAGGCTCCAGTACTTCACCAGGATGCGAGATGTGTTGAAAGACAAGGAATCCGAGGCGGTCAAGAAGTGGTGCCTTGAGAAGGGCATTCCAAACAAGGGACGAGGCCAACTTGCCAAACTGGGTATTGCTTCTGAGAAGTTGCCGCCTCTTGGACTGGGGTTAACCTCCCAGGAAGTCGGCATCCAAAAGGTGGGACGCAAGAACGTACTGCGAACCACTTACGAACTGAACAAGTTCAAACCGTACGCGCTTTCGGTTTACAGTGGCGTGTCTCCAGAAACGCCTTTGATATCGGGAAAGATGGTGGGGATGCCTGAGGACCCAATGAGTGGGGGCGAATTTGAATCCTCGCACATCCTCACAGGTGGAGATCCTTTTGCCCGGGGAGCCAAAGTAGATCCTGGGGTTTTCAGCGCACTTCCAAATTCCAACGATCGCCTGGAAGCCACGGATTGGAATTCCATTCCTGAGACTCCCCAAGGACGTCGTCTGGGCTTCGCCGAGTGGTTGGCCAGTCCCAAGAACGTTCTGGTTCCCCGATCGATGACCAACCGTATCTGGCGATATCATTTCGGTCAGGGAATTGTGGATACACCCAACAACTTTGGCGCAATGGGAGGCAAGCCATCGCATCCTGAGTTGCTGGACTATCTTGCCTCGCGATTCATTGAATCCGGTTGGTCGGTCAAGGCGATGCATCGACTCATCATGTCCTCTCAAGCCTATCGCCGCTCGACCGAATACGAGCACCGTGATCGTTTGGCGGAGAGAGATCCGCAAGGAAAATTCCATGCGTCATTCAGGCAGCGTCGTCTCAGCGCGGAAGAACTCCGTGACAGCATGCTCTATATTTCGGGCGAGCTGAATCCATTGGTGGGGGGACTGCCAGCGCTTCCGGAAATCAATATGGATGTCGCCTTACAGCCCCGGCAGATCATGGGATCCTTCGCCGCGGCCTATGAACCAGCTCGAACGCCTGAGCAAAGAAACCGTCGCAGCGTTTATGCCAAGAAGGCCCGGGGCCTGCGAAATCCGATGATGGAAGTGTTCAATCAACCCAGTCCCGATGAATCCTGTGAAGCCAGGCAGAGTTCCACGGTGACGCCCCAGGTGTTCAGCTTGTTCAACGGCAAGGACACACTTAGCCGTACTGTCGCCACCGCGTTGGACTTGCTTGAGAAAAACACGAATCGTGAATCTGTTATCGAGGACCTTTTCCTACGAGCCTATGGCCACAAGCCGAGTCACGCTGACAGCAAACTTTATTTGGCACATTGGAAGAAGATGCAGCAGCGACACGAAGGGCTCACTTTTAAACCGAGAGCATTTCCCAAGGAAGTGAAGCGTTCCGCAGTGGACGAATTGACCGGAACTGCCTTTGATTTTTCAGAACGGCTGTTCAGCTTCCATGACTATTCACCCGATCCCGGATTAGGCGACGTCGACGCCACCACTCGCGCGCTGGCTGATGTGTGCCTGGTCGTGTTCAATTCCAACGAATTCATTTATGTTTACTAGGCTCGAAGACGATGAGTAAGAATTTCAAACGGACGCAAGTTGAGGACGTGAGGACCGCCGCGTCGCTCCACCGTCGTGACTTTATCTATGGCATGGGTGCCAGTCTGGGAAGTGTGGCTCTGGCGGGAATGACGTCATCGCATGCACATGCTTCGGAAGCCGCTGCGGGCCCGCTCGCACAGAAAAAACCTCACCTTCCACCCAAGGCGAAGAACTGTATTTTTCTCATGATGGAAGGCGGGCCGAGCCAGATCGACACCTTCGATCCCAAACCCAAGTTGAAAGACCTCCACCGGCAGCGATTTACGCGGACAGGAGAAGCCCGATCGGCTATGGAGTTGGGAACCCGCTACTATGTGCAGAGCCCTTGGAAGGCGCGTCAGGTAGGTCAATCAGGAGCCTGGATGACCGAACCCTGGCAGCACTTGCCAGATGTCGCCGATGACATCTGTTTCTATCGAGGGTGCCAAGCTGAATCGGTCAACCATCCCACGGCTTTGTTCCAGATGAATACGGGCAACCGTTTCGGGGGTGACCCAGCGATAGGGTCATGGGTGACCTACGGATTGGGAACTCAGAACCAGGATCTGCCCGGCTTTATTGTTCTGCCCAATCTTTCCTATCCACAGGGTGGTTCTCCCAATTGGGGAAACGGATTCCTGCCAGCGCATTACCAAGGCACGCCGCTTCGACCTCAGGGAAGTCCTATCCTCGATCTCCAACCGCCAGAAGGAATTACCTCCGAACACCAACGTGAGAATTTGAACCTGCTTGACCGCATCAACCGTAATCATCAGGCGGAGCATCCTTGGCACGACGAGCTTCAAGCCCGCATGGAAAACTACGAATTGGCTTTCCGAATGCAGATGCAGGTGCCGGATTTATTGGAAATCGATCATGAAGATGAGAAAACCAAGGAACTGTATGGCATCGGCCATGAA
>Ga0315334_10002886_pt1 | contig 10737 bp, 7 predicted proteins | sample M150034915metaG_FD_205555 | JGI IMG/M metagenome (GOLD analysis project Ga0315334, IMG submission 205555) | Ammonia-oxidizing marine archaeal communities from Monterey Bay, California, United States - M1 500m 34915 | ecosystem: Environmental > Aquatic > Marine > Intertidal zone | place: USA... | reverse complement strand
TTTCCTCGGGGGTTTCTTCTTTTGATTTTGAATCAGAATTTTTTTGTTTATTACTTGTACCTGCCTCTTCATCTTCTGTGTAATTCGTGTCTATATCAATAATTTCTCTAACTAAAATTTCGTCTTTTTGAAGTTTTAAATCCCACTCAAAAAATTGTTGTGCAGTAATAGGACTTTGGGATAATGCATTAAGCATTACATCTTTTCCAGCCTCAATTCTTTTAGCAATTGCAATTTCCCCTTCTCTTGATAAAAGTTCAACTCCACCCATCTCCCTTAGATACATTCTGATTGGGTCATCACTTTTTTCTATAGCTTTGCCTTCTTCTTTTGAACCAGATTCTTTTTTTCTTAATATTTTGTAATCAGATTTTTTTTCTACTAAAGTAATTTTTCCATCTAAAATATGTATAAATGCTTGAGAAAGATTTTCGGTAGATAGATTTCTCTTTCCCAAAGATTTGTTCAATTCTTCGTATGTTATAAAGCCTCTATGAACCCCTCGGCCCATAAGTCTCGCAAATGATTTTGTAATAATACGTTCCACAGCAATAAAGTTTGGAAGTCTTATATAATGAGAAATGTAAAAAAATCCATATTTAAATTGATTGATTTAATTGATTTTTTGCAATTTTTTTAATTCTTTAATTTCATTAAATGTATTTTCGTTTAAATCTTTGGAAAATTTTGATTCTAGTTCCTCTATTCTTATTTCAAGCTCATGGTTCTTAATATCTCTTATAATTTCTTCTAATAATTCTAAGATCTTAAATTCATCTTTTTCTAATTTATTTAAAATATGCTTAATTGATGCAAATTTTGTAATTTTGTCTAATATTTGAGGATCTAAAGATAAATCATTTTTTGATAGCCCTTCCTCATTTAGCAGTTCTTTTAATAAACCATCATAAATAATTTTATTTTCGTTTGAGAACAATTTTACATTTTCCAATAAATTTAAATTATTTTTCACCAATGCTAAATTGTTAATAATTAAATATAAAAATGAAAACTCCTTAATTTCAATTGAACTTAAATTTTTTGTTTCATTAAAATATTTTTGGGTAGATTTTAATGATTTGGTTTTTTTAAAAAATTTTTTATTCTTATTTTGGTTTGTATTAGGAGTAAGTAAGCTTATTTTATCTAAAAAAAACTCTAAAACATACTTTTTAATAAACTCGTCCTTTATTGAATATGCAATAGATCTTATTTTTTTTTCAAATATGGCTAAGGAAGAAGGATCATTTTTTGTCTCATTTTTATAGTGATTAAATATGAAATTATGAATTGAAATTTTTTTCTCTTTAGTAAATTCAATAAAAAAATCTTTGCCATTTTTATTTACAAAGCTATCTGGATCTTCTTTGTCTGGCAAAAATAAAAAGGAAATTTGTTTTTCAGGTTTTAATTCTTTTATTAAATTTTCTGCAGCTCTTAATGCTGCTTTATAACCACTTTCGTCACCATCAAAACAAATTATTAAATCATCATAAAATTGATTTAAGACTGATACTTGTCTATCAGTAAGCGAGGTTCCAAGATTTGCTACAACATTTTCTATTCCTTTGCTTCTTAAACCAACAACATCCATATATCCTTCAACTAAATAAATATGTTCAATTTTATTTGATAATTTTCTTGCATAATCTAAATTATATAAATTGGATCCTTTTTTAAAAAAAGGTGTTTCTGGTGAATTAATATATTTTGCTAAATAATTATTTTCTTTTATTGTTCTTCCACCTAAAGCTATGGGTTGTCCTGTTATGCTATTAATTGGAAAAATGATTCTATCTCTAAACCTTTCTACATATATATTTTTTTTCTCATCAAAATAAAATAGCCCGGTATCTATTATATTTTTTTCATTAAATTTAGATTTAATTTTTTCATAAAAATTTGCATTATAAGGAACAAAGCCAACTTTAAAATTTAAAACATCCTCTTTGGACAATTTTCTTTTTTTTAAATATTCTCTTGCAAAATTAAAATCGTGATTCTTTAAAAGTTCATTATGATAAAATTCAACATACATTTTGAATATCTGAGAATACTCATTCCACTGTTTTTCTCTCTCTTCGTCCTTTTTAGTAAATGTGTAAGGTTGCATTCCTGCTAGGTTGGCTAAATATTTAACTGCTTCTCCAAATTTTAAATTTTGGGTTTTCATGATAAAATCAAAAATATTTCCATGCTCTGCTGTACTAAAACAATGATAAAAACCTTTCTCATCATTAACAGTAAAGGATGGTGTTTTTTCAGTTTTAAAAGGAGAAAGTCCTACAAATTCTTTTCCTCTTTTTTTTAGATTAACCGACTTTGAAACAACAGTTGAAACTTTTAATCTGGTTTTGATTTCATCTAAATATTCTTTTGGATATTTCATAAACTAATATTATTTTCCCAATATCTCCTTTAACAACGATCCCGCCTTAGAAAAATCTAGAGTATCTGAATAATTTTTTTTTAACTCACCCATTACTTTTCCCATATCTTTTATAGAACTGGCTCCAAGTTTTTGTGCCACTTCAGAACATATTTTTTTTGTTTCTTCTTCGCTTAATTGTTTTGGCAAATAACCAGATAGTATTTTGTGTTCATTTTCTTCAATTTTTAACAAATCTTCTCTATTGTTTTTTTTATAAATATCAATTGATTCGACTCGCTGTTTAATCATTTTTTTTAGAAGCTTCTTGATATCCTCATCGTCTGTGTCTTTCTTATTTGGGCCAGATCTATTAGATATATCAAGATCCTTTATGGCTGATAAAATTAACCTATAAGTTGATATTTTTGACTTATCTTTAGCTTTTAAAGCTTCATTATAATCTAGGTTAATTTTATTTTTGAGTTCCATTTGACTTATCCACTGTATAGAAAAAATTGTTCAAAAGAACAAATTGTATTTTAAAAAAATTATATTAGATCTGTTGCGAAAAAATAGGTTTTATTGTATTAACCTTTAACTCATGAGTTGTAATTGAACAAAAAGCAAAAAGTAAACTCAAAAAATTTTTCACATTTATCATCAGGCGTTTTAGTTCTTGAAAATAAAACAATATTTAAAGGTATTGGTATCGGATATCAAGGAACGGCCACAGGAGAAGTTTGTTTCAATACTTCTTTAACAGGTTATCAAGAAATTATATCCGATCCATCTTATGCTGGACAAATTATCAATTTTACTTTTCCACACATTGGAAATGTTGGCACCAACAATGAAGATCATGAGTCGGATAAAATTTGGACAAAGGGAGTTATTTTTAATACAGAAATAACTAATCCATCAAATTATAGATCCTTAAAAAAACTGGATACTTGGCTGAAAAAAAATAAAATTGTAGGCATAACAGGATTGGATACTAGAAGCTTAACTAATTTTATTAGAGACAAAGGGGCACCTAAAGGCACAATTTCTAATAACAATAAAGGTATTTTTAATCTAAAAAAATTAACTAATAGTTCTATTAAATGGCCTGGATTAAATGGTCTTGATTTAGCCAAAATAGTTACAACCAAAAAAAAATACATATGGAAAGGTTTTAAAACTTGGAAAAAAGAGAAAGGTTTTGAAAAAAACAAAAAAAAAAAATACAAAATTATTGCAATTGATTATGGAATTAAAAAAAATATTTTAAGATATTTTTCTAATTTTAATTGCCAAGTAATTGTTGTTCCTTGTAACTTTGAAGCCAAAGAGATCATTAAATTAAAACCTGATGGCATTTTTTTATCAAACGGTCCTGGCGATCCTGCTGCAACTGGAAAATATGCAATAAATATAATTCAAAAATTAATTAAAACAAATATTCCAATATTTGGAATATGTCTTGGACACCAATTATTAGCTTTGGCACTCAAAGCAAAAACCAAAAAAATGAAATTGGGTCACAGAGGCGCCAATCATCCAATAAAAAATCTAATTAATAATAAAGTTGAGATAACAAGTCAAAATCATGGATTTGAAGTAGTTAAAGAAAGCTTACCAAAAAATGTTGAGGTGACTCATAAATCTTTATTCGATAATTGCATAGAAGGAATAAAATTAAAAAATAGACCTGTTTTTTCTGTTCAATATCATCCTGAATCAAACCCTGGCCCTCAAGATAGTCATTATTTATTTAATCAATTTATTAACGAAGTAAAAAAAAATGCCAAAAAGAAAAGACATTAAAAAAATTTTAGTAGTAGGAGCAGGTCCAATAATTATTGGCCAAGCCTGTGAATTTGATTACTCTGGTACTCAAGCATGCAAGGCATTAAAAGATGAGGGTTATAAAGTAATATTAATAAATTCAAATCCTGCAACAATTATGACTGACCCGGGTGTTGCAGACAAAACTTACATTGAACCAATAACAATAGATTTTTTAGAAAAAATTTTAGTAAAAGAAAAACCTGATGCAATTTTACCAACTATGGGAGGACAAACTGCGCTAAATTTAGCTATTAAAGCAGAAAAAATTGGATTACTCAAAAAATATAAAATTGAACTAATTGGAGCAAATTCAAAAGCTATTTCTAACGCCGAAGACAGAAAAAAATTTAGAAAAAATATGAGTGATATTGGATTAAATCTTCCAAAATCAGAAATCGTTAACAATATTAAACAAATTAAAAAATGCTTAAATAAAGTTGGGTTGCCTGCAATAATCAGGCCAGCTTTTACTCTTGGCGGACTTGGAAGCGGTATAGCCAAAAGTAAAAAAGATTTTTTCAAACGTGTTAAAGAAGGTCTTGATGCATCGCCAATAAATCAAGTTCTAGTAGAAGAATGCTTGGAAGGCTGGAAAGAATTTGAAATGGAAGTTGTTAGAGACAAAAAAGATAACTGCATCATCATATGTTCAATTGAAAATTTAGACCCTATGGGAATTCACACAGGAGACTCTATTACTATAGCGCCTGCCTTAACGCTTACGGACAAGGAATATCAAGTTATGAGAAATGCTTCTATTGCGTGCTTAAGAAAAATTGGAGTAGAAACTGGAGGTTCTAATGTCCAGTTTGCTATTAATCCAAAAAATGGACGAATGGTAATTATAGAAATGAATCCTAGAGTTTCTAGATCTTCAGCGCTTGCATCGAAGGCAACTGGTTTTCCAATTGCAAAAGTTGCAGCAAAACTAGCCATTGGTTACACGCTTGACGAATTAAAAAATGAAATTACTAAAGTTACTCCCGCATCTTTTGAACCAACCATAGATTATGTAGTTACTAAAATTCCGAGATTTACTTTTGAAAAATTTTCTAATTCTCCCGCAATATTAGGCACCTCAATGAAATCTGTTGGTGAGGCCATGGCCATTGGTAGAAACTTTAAAGAATCTCTCCAGAAAGCATTAATATCTTTGGAAGTTGGTTTTTCAGGTTTAGACAGAATTTTTGATTTAAATAAGAATGATATTGAAAAAAAGTTAAAGACCAATACTCCAAATAAAATTTTAATAATTGCAGAAGCAGTGCGAAAAAAAATTAATTTAAAAAAAATATACAAATTATCAAAAGTAGATACTTGGTTCTTGGAACAAATTAAAGAAATTGTAGAAGAAGAAAATCAAATCTCTAAAAAAGGTCTACCAAAAAACTTTAATGAATTTAATAGAATTAAATCAATAGGATTTTCTGATAAAAAATTATCCCAACTGACTAATTTGAAAGAAAAAATCGTTAGACAAAAAAGACTAGCTTTAAAAGTTTTACCTGTATTCAAAAAAGTCGATACATGCGCTGCTGAATTTAAATCTTTTACTCCTTATATGTATTCAACATATCAAAGGAATTTTTCAATAAGTACAGAATGTGAAGCTAATCCTTCCACAAAAAACAAAATTATTATATTAGGTGGCGGACCAAATAGAATAGGCCAAGGAATTGAATTTGATTACTGCTGCTGTCAAGCAAGTTACTCTTTAAAGGAAGCTGGTTTTGAAACAATAATGATCAATTGCAATCCAGAAACTGTTTCAACTGATTATGATACAAGTGACAGATTATACTTTGAACCTTTAATTGAAGAGTACGTCCACAACATAATTTTAAAAGAAAAATCAAAAGGAAATTTAATAGGAATAATAGCACAATTTGGAGGTCAAACTCCTATTAAATTAGCAAAATTTCTTCATGATAACTCTTTACCAATTATAGGCACTCAGTATTCATCGATTGATTTGGCTGAGGATAGAGACAGGTTTAGAAAACTTTTAATTAAATTAAAATTAAAACAAGCAGATAGTGGAATAGCTAAAACATACAATGAAGCTATAAAAATAGCATCTGATATTGGCTTGCCACTTGTTGTGCGACCTTCCTATGTGTTGGGAGGTAGGGCCATGAAAATAGTTCATGAAAAAAATCAACTAAAAGATTTTGTTGAAGAAGCTTTTAAAGCTACAGAAAATAATCCAATTTTAATTGATAGATTTATTAATAACGCGATGGAGGTAGATGTTGATGCGATTTCAGATGGTAAAGATGTTTTTGTTGCAGGAGTTATGCAACATATTGAAGAAGCTGGAATACATTCTGGTGACTCAGCTTGCTGCATGCCTCCAGTTGCTATTAAAAAAGAATTAATCAATGAAATTAATAATCAAACTAAAAAATTAGCATTAGCATTAAAAGTAAAAGGTTTTATGAATGTGCAGTTTGCAATTAAAAATGATGAAATTTATATTATTGAGGTTAATCCAAGAGCCAGTAGAACTGTACCTTTTGTTTCTAAGGCTAAAGGAATTCCTCTAGCCAAAATTGCCTCAAGAATAATGGCGGGGGAAAAATTAAAAAAATTTGATTTAAAAAATAAAAATAAAAACATGTTTGCTGTTAAAGAAGCTGTTTTCCCATTTAATAAATTTCCAAATGTTGACGTTTTGCTAGGTCCAGAAATGAAATCAACAGGAGAAGTAATGGGAATAGACAAAGACTTTGGTTTAGCATACGCTAAAAGTCAAATTGCTTCACAAAATTCTCTACCGACTAAGGGGTTGGCATTTATTTCTCTAAAAGATAAACATAAAAATGAAGGAGTAGACTTAGCAAAACAATTAGTAAAATTAGGTTTTAAATTATGTGGCACTGAAGGTACCGCGAATAGAATTATTAAAAATGGCATTAAGTGTAAAAAAATAAATAAAGCTAGCGGAGGTTCTCCAAACATAATTGATGTGTTAAATTCAAAAAAAATTGCCTTGGTTATTAATACTGGAGGTGGAAAACGTAAGCACCGTATTCAAGACTCTACATCTTTAAGAAGATCTTCTTTAATAAATAAAGTGCCGTATTGTACAAACATGTCAACTGCTTATGCTTGTTTAGAGGCTATTAAATCATTAAAAACAAAAAAAATAGAAGTAAAACCTTTGCAAGAAATTTAATCTTGCACCTTCCAATCAGTTTGAAAAGAAACATAATTTACTTGAAGACATCTTCTTTCTTTAACTATCTCTTTTTTTTCCATGCCGTGCCATGTGTTTGGTCCACTTGAAAAAATATAACCATAATTGTCTCTGTAAGGCATTGTTTTAACTTTTTTTAAATTGTTATCATAAAAATCTGTTCCTAAATCTTCGCTTTCATTATGTTTATTAACAAATAACAGGCATGACATTAGTTTTTCTTTGATATCACAGTGTGGCTTTAACCAAAAACCTTTCCTATCACAAATAACTTCAACTCTCACATATGAATTTGATAGATCTTTACCAATTAAACTTGAAATTCTCTCATAGGTATTTTTATTTTGAAGCTCTTTAATAAAATTTGATAAATTAGGAAATTCTTTAGAGTTTTCTTTTGTTATAAAACATCTAAATTTCAAAGCTTTTCCTCCACTAGAAATTCCTTCTCTAAACTTTCCTTCTCCACCATCTATTGCTCTGGTTCCGTCATAATTAAGGCTGTGTTCTTCTGGGTTGTCAATATCTGCATTAACTATTTCACTTATTTGTCCTTCTGTTAAAGGCTGATTTAGCTCCCAATGAACAAAAGGACTTTCGTGTCTTTTAGATTTATTTTCTACTGAATTTAAAAATGACATTAAAATATTTTTTTTTTGATTTCTTTGGCTATTCTATTAGTTTCATCTAAATTTTCATAGTTCCAAATTTCAAGTTTTTCATCTAAATTTTTAATAATATTTAATTTGCTAAATAACTCTCTAAAATTTTTAAATCTGTAATCATTCTTTTTTGCTGGTATATCGGCTATATAAATTGGTTTTCCAGTCAAAGCTGCTTCTGAAATCATTGAAGTCGAGTCACATGTAACAATTATATATTTAGATAGAGAAAGTCCTGACAAGTAAGCTTTTTTATCTACATTTTTAATAACCAAATGTTCTTTGCCAAAATAATCATTTGCTAAATTTATAATATTATTAGGTGTTCTCATTGAAGGAATAACTATCATTTGTAACTTATTTTCCTCTAAAACTTTTTTAACTTGATTAAATATTTTAGTTAAATTCTGGTCAGTGTAATCATAGTACTTATTGGGGCCTCCTAAAATTAAAAGTAAATAACTTTTATCTTTTTTTAATTTTTCAACTAAGTAATTTCTATTATTATTTATTTCTTCTTGAGTCAGATAGTGAATGGCACCTTTTGATAACAAAACATTTTCTCCAATTAACCCATCATGCTCGGGTGCCACAACACAATCAAAATGATGTAACGAAACTTTGGGATCCTGAATATGAATATTGTAGACTTTTTTTTTTGAATTTTTTTTAAAATAAATTGATGGAATTACACTTTTTCTTCCGCAGGATATGATTATGTCAAAGTCATTAGAATCAAAATTTTTAAAGGTAAGTTTTGAAATTGGAGTCAATTTAGGTGGAATTAGTTTCCAAAAACTATTTAGTTCAACTTTATGGTGTACAAAATCTATATCTAAAGCTTTTGCCAAACCTTCAACTTGGCTTATCATGCCATGCATTCCTTCTGTTAATAATAAACCTTTAAATTTAGACATAAATTACTATATAGCTTTGATATGAATCAAAATCCAACTAAACACGCAAAAGTGTTAATAATTGGATCCGGTCCAGCTGGATATACTGCTGCAGTTTATGCTGCAAGAGCAATGCTAAAACCTATTATGGTTTCAGGAATGGAGCCAGGTGGACAATTGTCAACCACAACGGATGTAGAAAATTATCCTGGATTTGCAGAAGTAATTCAGGGACCTTGGTTAATGGAACAAATGCGAGACCAAGCAAAAGCTGTTGGTACAGAAATGATTGAAGATCATATTTCATCTGTAAATTTAAAATCTAAGCCGTTTGAAGCTATTGGTGATGGCGGACAAAAATATACAGCGGACTCAATTATTATTTCAACTGGGGCTCAAGCAAGATGGTTGAATATTGAATCTGAACAAAAATTTAGGGGATTTGGTGTTTCGGCATGCGCTACTTGCGATGGATTTTTCTTTAAAGATAAAACTGTTGCAGTTGTTGGCGGAGGAAATGCTGCGGTAGAGGAAGCAATGTTTTTAACAAAATTTGCATCAAAGGTTCAATTAATTCATAGAAGAGATTCGCTTAGAGCAGAAAAAATGCTTCAAAAGAAATTAATGGAGAATAAAAAAATTGAAATCATTTGGGATAGCATAGTTGAAGAAGTTATTGGAGATAGTGAACCAAAAAATGTTAAAGGATTAAAAATTAAGAATGTTAAAACAAATAAAGTCGAAGAATTAAAAATAGATGGTCTTTTCATTGCGATCGGTCACGACCCAGCAACTCAACTATTCAAAGATCAATTAAATATGGATAAAGAAGGTTACCTGATAACTAAACCAGATTCTACAGAAACAAACATACATGGTGTTTTTGCAGCAGGAGATGTTAAAGACAAAATATTTAGACAAGCAGTGACAGCCGCGGGTATGGGATGCATGGCTGCGCTTGAAGCAGAAAAGCATCTTTCAAATAATTAACTAAGGTTAGGTTTAGCTTAAACTTTCACAAAAAGATTTTATTCTTTCCATTGCTACTTTTAGCTTTTCCATTGAAGTTGCATAAGAAATCCTAAAATATCCATCTAAACCAAAAGCAGAACCTTGAACAACTGCAACACTTGCTTTTTCAAGTAATTTTTCTACAAAATCTGAATCTGTTTTTAATTTTGTTTTTCTTCCTAATAACTGCTTACAACTTGGAAATACATAAAATGCTCCATTTGGAGTTAAACAACTTATCCCTTTTATATTATTTAAACTACTAACTACAAAATCTCTTCTTTCTTTAAAGGCATCTGATCGTTCTTTAATGAAGTCTTGGTTTCCATTTAAAGCTTCAACCGCAGCAGCTTGACTTATAGATGAGGGATTTGATGTTGATTGGGATTGAACTTTTCTGATTGCTTTAATTATATCTTTTGGTCCAGCTGCATAGCCAATTCTCCAGCCAGTCATTGCATAGGATTTGCTAACACCATTCATGGTTAATGTTCTATCTTTTAATTTAGAAATCTGAGCAATAGTAAAGAAATTAAAATTATCATATTTAATATGTTCATAAATATCATCGCTTAAAATATGTACTTTTTTACTTTTTATTAATATTTTTGCTAAATTTTCTATTTCATTTTTTGAATATCCTGCTCCTGTAGGGTTTGATGGTGAGTTCAAAATCAACCATTTAGTTTTTTTTGAAATAGCTTTCTTAAGTTTTTTTGGAGTTAATTTAAATCCATCTTTTTCATCACATTTAACAATTTTTGGTTT
>Ga0315334_10002885_pt1 | contig 10739 bp, 5 predicted proteins | sample M150034915metaG_FD_205555 | JGI IMG/M metagenome (GOLD analysis project Ga0315334, IMG submission 205555) | Ammonia-oxidizing marine archaeal communities from Monterey Bay, California, United States - M1 500m 34915 | ecosystem: Environmental > Aquatic > Marine > Intertidal zone | place: USA... | reverse complement strand
ACGTTCTGCTGCCTGCAAATTCTGATAAGCAAGGAATCCAAAAAGAATCATTCCAAATATATATCCCAGCTGCAACAAAATGATACCTGCAACAAAAGCAGTAAATGCTCCTATTTTTCCCCGAAGTACCGGCTTCTTATCATTCATTATATGCCCAAGTAATTGTCCGCCATCCAATGGCATAATGGGGAGAAAATTTAAGAACGACCAAAAAGTATTTAGATAACACATATTCTTTAAAAAAATATACAAATAAACACCTCCAGCTGATTGCCAGTTAATCGGAAAAAATCCCCTAACATATAAAAGTAAAATCCCATAACATATTAGTGCCATCAGAAATCCAAATAAGGGACCAGCAATAGTAATTATAATTTTTTGTTTCCTTGTGTAGTGACCATGCACGGACGCCATCCCGCCCATCCCATGAATAAAAACACTTGGCCTCCCTCCGTACCTTCGATAAGCGAATGCATGACCCAATTCGTGACCAAGAATCGAAATAAAAAAAACGATAACCAGTATTAATAAAAACCGTGTCTGTTCGACTGGATCTCCCCCCACACCTGCACCAAATAGAATCGGTATTACCCAAAAAGACCAATGAATAGCAATAGGAAAGCCAAATAAACGGAAACGCAAAGTTCCCGGTTGATTTGGATCTGTTCTGAAAAACATCTTCGCAAATAATTTACAGCAAAGCGAAGATAGGTTCCCTTAATCGCAATCTGGATGCAGTTGAAATTCCTTAGATAAATTCGTTAATCAGATTCTCCAGCATTTCTTGACGGCCACTCTTAAGGTCTGGTTCACCGTTAGCCAAAACATGAGCTTCTAGTTCCTCAAAGCCGACCTCACCGGATTCAATTTTTGCTCCGATCCCAGAATCATAACTCGAATACCTGTCATTAACGAAATCACTGAGGCGACCATCCTCACGAATTGCATGCGCAATTTTTAAACCACGGGCAAATGCATCCATTCCTCCAATATGAGCATGGAATAAATCAACCGGTTCAAAACTTTCCCTGCGACACTTGGCATCGAAGTTAAGTCCCCCAGTCGTAAATCCGCCCATTTCAAGAATCTCCAGCATTATTTGTGTTGTGAGGTAAATGTCAGTTGGGAACTGATCAGTATCCCAACCGATGAGCTCGTCTCCCGTATTTGCATCCACAGATCCAAGAGCGTCAGCAGAGGCGGCCACACGCATTTCATGCATCATTGTGTGCCCGGCTAGTGTTGCATGATTTGTCTCGAGGTTAAGCTTAAGATGATCAAGAAGATCATGCTCACGCAAAAAGTTAAGGCAAGCGGCCGCGTCAGAATCATATTGATGTGTAGAAGGCTCTCTTGGTTTTGGCTCAATATAAAACTGTCCCTCAAAACCAATCTTCTTTTTATGATCCACCGCCATGTGCAGTAATCTGGCTAAATGATCCAACTCACGTTTAAGATCAGTATTCCATAGCGTCGAGTAGCCCTCTCTGCCCCCCCAAAATGTATAACCTGTTCCACCTAATCTGTGAGTCACCTCCATCGCCTTTTTAACTTGTGCGGCGGCATAGGCAAAGACATCTGCATTGGGACTTGTAGCCGCACCCTGATTGTAACGGAAATGAGCAAACAGGCAGGCCGTTCCCCACAATAACTTTATCCCTGTTCGTTGCTGCTCTACAGCTAATACATCTGCTACAGCATCAAGAGCAACATTTGATTCCTCAAGAGTATTAAGTTCAGGAGCAACGTCCCGGTCATGAAAACAATAATATTCCACGCCCAATTTTTCCATGAATTCGAATGCAACTCGGGCTCTGTTTTGAGCATTCTCAACAGAATCACTTCCATCATCCCAGGGCCGTTGAGCAGTCCCTCCCCCAAAAGGATCGGCAAGTGGATTTCGCATCGCATGCCAGTAAGCAACCGAAAAACGCATATGCTCCTTCATTGCCTTGCCACCGACTTCCTCATCAGCGTTATAATGTTTAAATGCGAGAGGATTCTTTGAACTTGGACCCTCGTATTGAATTTTCTGTATTTCTGGAAATGCTTCAGATGACATTGGACCGTGATCATTCCCCGCCAAGCAATAACCGTCAAGAGGGAACAATGAGAAGTGTTAAAAAAACCAACAATAACAACCCTTTAATTCTTGAATTTTAGCTTTTAATAACTTTTTTCCATATTTCGCATTCCCCTACTAAACCAATAAGATAAAGCATATCTTCAATCTCACTTTCATCAGGTATAATTATTCCTTCTTCCTCTATTTGCTGCATGTCTTTAGGAAATTTAGAATCAGGTAAAACCCGGGAAGCAATTGCAAAACAAGCCCAAGATCGCCAAGTCCTTATTTCGGCACGCGGACCAGACATTCTCGTTGCATAGTGCTGCCAATGCCTGCGAGGATTTGCCAGAAATTGCCCCCTCTTATCAGGACGGTCCATCAAAATCCATTTAACGGAAGCATAGGGAATCGCATACTGCTGCAAATATTCTTCGTCACCCGAAAGATCAGTAGACATCGCTCGGTTCAATTGCAAAAGGGCCTGAGCTGGCAATCCCTTAATCCATTTTGTTTGCGCATATTCGAGACACATTCTGTAAAAAGACTCTCCCCTTTCTTGCCCAATGGCTCTGGAATCTTTAGCGCTAACAGGTTTCTCAATAGACGGCAACAAAGGGCAAACCTCATTTACATATGACGGCATATTTAAAATAAATCTGAATTAATATCTTTCAAGATAGCATCAGCTATTCTGAGCCAAAATAGTTCAAAACAAAAATACTGCCAGCTACTTGGCAGCGACTATGCCTCCTTGAGTAATCCCAGGAGCAGGCAAAAGACTATTACCCATTAAGTAAATATCAATTGCCCTAGCAGCGCCACGACCCTCATTTATTGCCCAGACCACTAAGGACTGGCCTCGACGACAGTCTCCGGCAGTAAATATGCCCTCAACATTTGTAGTAAATTCACCATGCTCACCAATGAAGGTTTGCCAGTTCCCTCTTGGATTTTGAGTCTCCACACCTAACATCTCTCCCAGTTTAAGCTCTGGCCCTACGAACCCAGTGGCAAGCAAAACCAAGTCAGCAGGCCATTCTTTTTCCGTACCTACGATTTCACTAAATGGAGGGCCTCCTTCAACTGGATTTGACCAGTCAACTTCAACCGTTTTAACCCCCTTAACTTTGCCATTACCATCATCAACAAATTCCTTTGCAAGGATGTGATATGCACGAGGATCATCACCGTTTTTCGCTTTATTCTCTGCATGCGAATAATCGAGCCTATAGATTCTTGGCCACTGTGGCCAAGGATTGTTTGCTGCACGCTCAACCGGAGGCTTGTCTAATAGTTCGAAATTAACGACGTCCTTACATCCATGCCGTAAGGAAGTCCCTATGCAATCTGCGCCAGTATCACCTCCACCGATAACAATGACATGCTTATCACTAGCAGATGTATAACAGCCATTTTTTAACTCAGAATCCAATAAACTCTTGGTATTACGAGTCAAGAAATCCATAGCAAATTGAATTCCTTGTAAGTCACGACCTGGGTTCTTTGCCGTGGGATCAAATGGTTTAGTGGCTCCGGTAGCTATAAGAAGAGCATCGTTATGTTTTAAGAGATCATTTGGATCAATGTATTGAATCTCACAACCGTTCTCCTCCATGACCTGTGTCATATGACCAGATTCAAAGTTTTCCTTCGTTCCAACATGAGCACAGTTTACAAATTTAACACCTGACTCCCTCATCAAAGCAATTCGCCTTTCAACAACGCCCTTATCCAACTTCATGTTTGGAATTCCATACATCAGCAATCCACCAATCCGGTCAGCGCGCTCATAAACGGTAACTTCATGACCAACCTTGTTCAGTTGGTCAGCAGCAGCCAATCCGGCCGGACCCGAACCTACGATGGCAATTTTCTTTCCGGTACGCTCTTTTGGTTGATTCGAATTAACCCAACCTTCCTCAAAGGCACGATTAATAATGGTATTCTCAATGTTTTTGATAGTTACAGGAGGATTTGTGATGCCTAACACACACGATCCTTCGCAAGGTGCGGGACAAACACGACCAGTGAATTCAGGAAAATTATTGGTTTTATGAAGGCGTTCAATTGCCTCTTTCCAGCGATTCTGATATACAAGATGATTCCATTCTGGAATAAGGTTATCTATCGGACATCCATTACTTGATTGACAAAAAGGGACCCCGCAATCCATACAACGCGCCCCCTGTGTCTGGAGATGTTTTTCCTCAGGGCTGGTATTAATTTCATCATAATCCTCCAGGCGCTCAAGTGGATCACGATAAGGCACTGCCTCACGCTCAAACTCCATAAATCCTGTTAGTTTCCCCATGATAAATTATATTAAAAAATGTAATTAAGCGACCAACTCTTTGGTAGATTGTTTCCGTTCCTGAAGAACCCTTTTGTAGTCAGTCGGCATGACCTTTACAAATTCTTGCAGTGATTTACTCCAGTTATCAAGAATCGCTTTGGCGACTGTAGAATCAGTGATTTGTGAATGCTCGGTAATTAGTTCCTTCAACTCAGCAATATCATCAGGATCTACGACTTCCTCCAACTCAACCATTTCCATATTACACTTTGGAGCAAATTCATTTTTTGGATCCCAGATGTATGCAATACCTCCTGACATGCCAGCAGCAAAGTTACGGCCAGTCGGCCCAAGAATTACAGTACGGCCTCCGGTCATGTATTCGCAGCCATGATCACCAACGCCTTCGATAACTGAATAGGCCCCACTGTTACGAACACAGAAACGCTCAGCGGCGTGTCCCCGGAAAAATGCCTTTCCCCCAGTCGCTCCGTACAAACAAACATTACCTGCAATAATGTTCTCTTCTGGAACAAACGTAGATGATTTAGATGGATAAATTGCAAGCTTACCACCTGATAAACCCTTACCGACGTAATCATTAGCATCACCTTCTAATTCAATACTAATCCCTTTGGCCAAAAAGGCACCGAGACTCTGTCCCGCTGATCCTGTAAATTTTATTTTGACTGTGTCCTCGGGGAGTAAATCTTCTCCATGCGCCTTGGCAACCTCGTTACTGAGTATTGCACCTACGGTTCGATCAGTATTAATGATAGGCAATTCGATATTGACCGGTTTACCATCTTCAAGTGCTGGCATTGCTAACTCAAGAAGTTTCATATCAAGCACCTCTTCGAGGTCATGATCTTGAGATTCCGTACAGTATGTTCCGGCATCTGGATGAGGTTTTTCTGCGGGAGTAAGTATAGTGCTTAGGTCTATCCCGTCCGCTTTCCAATGATCAATGACTTTCTGCATTTTCAGTGCATCAACCCGCCCGACCATTTCATTCATTGTGCGAAAACCTAGATCTGCCATGATTTGCCTAGCCTCTTCAGCAACCATGAATAGATAATTGACAACATACTCAGGCGATCCGTTGAATTTCTTGCGTAATTCTTTGTTCTGCGTAGCAATACCGACAGGGCAAGTATTTAAATGGCACTTGCGCATCATTATACAACCCATCGTGATTAAAGGTGCAGTAGAAAAACCCATCTCCTCAGCACCCAATAACGCCGCAATGACAACATCACGTCCGGTTTTAAGACCACCGTCAGTCTGAAGAACGACCCTGCTCCTTAAATCATTAAGCACTAGTGTTTGATGAGTCTCAGCGATACCTAACTCCCAGGGAAGACCCGCGTGCTTAATACTTGTTAGAGGAGAAGCGCCGGTTCCTCCAGTTTCTCCTGAAATCAAAATATGGTCTGCCTTTGCCTTTGTTACTCCTGATGCGATCGTACCAACGCCTACCTCAGAAACTAGCTTAACACTTACACGAGAAGCACGGTTTGCATTTTTAAGGTCATATATCAGTTGAGCCAGGTCTTCGATAGAATAAATATCATGGTGTGGCGGCGGGCTGATCAGCCCGACACCAGGAGTACTGTGACGAATCCGCGCAATATTATCATCAACTTTTTTACCAGGAAGTTCGCCCCCTTCTCCTGGCTTTGCTCCTTGAGCAATCTTTATCTGCAATTCATCAGCATTTGTCAGATACCATATTGTCACACCAAATCGGCCCGAGGCAATCTGCTTGATAGCAGAACGTTTAGAATCGCCATTCGGAAGAGGATTAAACCGACTAGGATCCTCCCCCCCCTCGCCCGTATTGCTTTTACCTCCTAATCGATTCATGGCAATCGCCAAACCTTCATGCGCCTCAGCAGATATGGAACCAAAACTCATTGCTCCGGTACAGAACCGTTTTACTATCTCACTAGCTGGCTCAACCTCATCTATGGAAATAGTAGACCCGTTCGCCTCCTTCTTAAACTCCATCAGACCACGAAGTGTGCACAATGCTTTGTTATTGCTGTTAATATGCTGAGAAAATTGTTGATACGATTCAAAATTGTTAGTCCTGGCTGCTAACTGTAAAGATGAAATCGACTCAGGGTTCCACGCGTGCTTCTCCCCGTCAGCCCGCCAGTGAAATTCCCCTGGATTCGGAAGCGCTGGCGTCCTGTTCTCATCTCGGGGCGGATAACCTAAGGAATGCCTTCTGAGCATTTCCTCAGCTAATTCATCCAAGTTAAGTCCTTGAACGCGACTAGCCGTTCCAACGAAGCACAAGTCAATGACATCATCTTTAAGGCCTATCGCTTCAAAGATTTGTGCCCCTTTATATGAATGCAACGTCGAGATTCCCATCTTTGCCATCACCTTTAGCATTCCCTTCGCCACTCCCTTCAAATAAGCATTAACCAAAGACTCGTCGTCATGAAACTCTTCGGGATCCGTCAATCCCTCTCGACGAGATTTCCATAACGCCTCAAAAGCAAGATAAGGATTAATAGCATCTGCTCCGTATCCTACAAGTAAGCAGTGATGATGAACTTCCCGCGCCTCTCCAGTCTCAAGCACCAAACCAATCTGTGTTCTCAAGGCATTTCTGACCAAGTATTGATGAACTGCACCACATGCCAGCAAAGTGCTTAGTGGAACACGATCCTCAGAGATGAATCTGTCGCTCAGTATAGCCAAGCTATAACCTTCAGTAATCGCTTGCTCAGCTTCACTGCAGATCCTCCCAAGTGTTTTTCGAACACCGTCAATGCCATCAGATCTTGGAAACGTAATGTCAATTATTTTAGATTTCCACCCACGATGATCCATCTCCTTTAAAGCCTGCAACTGGTCGTTACTGAGAATGGGATGAGGCATGCGCAGTCTTTGAGCATGACCTTCAGTCGTTTCAAGGAGATTTTTCTCAGGCCCAATATAACATTCGAGAGACATTATGACTTCCTCCCGAATCGAATCAATTGCCGGATTAGTTACTTGGGCAAAAAGTTGCCGGAAATAATCATACGGCATTCTTGGCTTATCACTTAAGCATGCAAGGGCTGCGTCATTACCCATTGAGCCGAGCGGGTCACGCTTCTCATTAACCAGAGGGAGCAGCATGAATTGCATCGTCTCAGTGGTAAATCCAAATGCCTGCATCCTTTGCAGGACACTTTCATCCTGAAGCCCGGGAACATCACCTCTGGATTCAATGTCAGAAAGATTAATCCGCTGATTCTTGAGCCATTCCCCATAAGGCCTATTAGCAGCAAACTCAGACTTTATTTCTTCATCGGGTATCATTTTACCCTTTTCAAAGTCAACAAGGAACAGCTTGCCTGGTTGTAGTCGTCCCTTGGCAATAATCTTGGAAGGATCTACCGGAACTACTCCAACTTCACTGGCCATGATGACACGATTGTCTTCCGTTAAATAATAACGGCTTGGGCGGAGACCATTGCGATCAAGTACAGCTCCGATATATTTACCATCAGTGAAAACTATAGAGGCTGGACCATCCCAAGGTTCCATTATGCATGAATTATATTCATAAAAGTCACGCTTCTTTTGATCCATCTGCTTGTGCTTCTGCCATGCCTCAGGAACCATGAGGAGCACAGCTTCCTGGAGTGTCCTTCCAGACATCAAAAGAAATTCAAGAGCATTATCAAAGTTACCTGAATCAGAGCACTCTTTTTCCATTATTGGATACAGTTTCTTAAGGTCATCACCCAGCATATCGCTACTGAGCGTCCCCTCCCTTGAACTCATCGCATTAATATTGCCACGCAGGGTGTTTATTTCCCCATTATGACTCATGAAACGGAAAGGCTGTGCACGGTCCCAACTTGGAAATGTATTCGTTGAGAATCGGGAATGAATCATCGCGAGATGTGTCTCGAAGTCAGGATCCGCCAAGTCACTGAAATATTCAATGACCTGTGCAGTATTAAGCATTCCTTTATAAATCATTACCTTTGTCGACAGACTGCAAATATAAAATAGAAGCCGTTCCTCTAAATCCTTATCAAAACGCAATTGATGACTGGCGCGTTTTCTAATTATATATAATTGTCGCTCAAAATCATCGCCCCCCAAACCGTCAGAGGCTCCAATAAAAAGCTGCATTATATAAGGTTCAGCCGCACGCGCTGCTGGACCGACATTAGCTTCATCAGTCTGAACAGGAACATCACGCCAACCCAAACAAACCTGACCCTGCTCAACAATTATTGATTCCACCACTTCAATGCACCTCTTTCTCTCACTCTCTCTTTTCGGCAAGAAAACCAATCCCGCACCAAAATGTCCCCTTGGCGGCAGTTCAATTTCTAAATCTTCCCTAGCCACTTTGCGTAAATAACCCTCAGGAAGACCTACCAGTATACCTGCTCCATCACCTGTATTGGGTTCACATCCACAACCACCCCGATGCTCCATTCTTACCAACATCTCCAAAGCATCAAGCACAATTTGGTGACTTGGTTCACCTTTCATATTCGCCACAAAACCAACACCGCAGCTATCCTTCTCATAAGAAGGGTCATACAGGCCATGTTTGTTGGGAAATGTCTTTAGAGACATGATTTTTTGCAATGTAGGTATGAATGTGCAAATCTGCTTCCGACTAACCGTAAGCATTCTGTTGTAGCGGGATTTTAACCTTTCCAAGATAACCTGAAAAAAGGGCGCTTAATCTAACCAGCTACTGATAAAAACCAAGTAGAAAGCAAAAGACTTAATTATTAGGGATGTAGAATACGCTAATAATTAGAGTATTAGACAATTTTCTTTATTTTTTGGCGACTTTTAAGCAAAAAACATGCCTAAATTGCTGCAGAATCGGGATAACTGCCCAAAATCTTTATAAAACTACAGTGTTCCTCAAGTTCACCGAGTGCTTGAGCAAGGTCCGGATCCTTACAATGCCCGACAATATCGACAAAGAAATAATATTCCCAATCGCGCTGTTTTGATGGCCTGCTCTCAATTTTAGACATGTTGATTTTAAATGCATTGAACGGTTGTAAAGCGTCAAACAATGAACCGGGTTTATCACGCACAGAAAACATCACAGATGTCCTATCGCTACCTGTAGGTGGACACATGTTATGACTCAATACTAAGAACCTTGTAGTATTTGTTGCACGATCTTGGATACTCTCTTCCAATAACTCCAAACCGTTCAACTCAGCCGCAAGCTTACCTCCCAACGCCGCTGCCTCTGGCTCGTTAACGACTATAGCCGCTGCACGAGTAGTGCTTGAAACTTCAATCAAATCAGCGTTAGGAAAATTTTCTTGTATCCATTCTCTGCACTGACCAAAGACTTGAGGATGGGAATATAGCTTCTTTATATCTTCGCGCGAAATCCTTGCCATTAATGCGTTTTCGATTGGTAACAATATTTGAGAGCAAATCCTCAGAGGTGAATCTGCAAACATATCCAAAGTATGATTGACTGCACCTTCCGTTGAATTTTCAATAGGTACTACACCATAGTCTGCCTTTTTTCTTGCCACTTGATCGAATACTGCAGACAAGCTTTCCTGCGCAGAATAACTAACACTGTGCCCAAATTTACTTATAGCAGCCTGATGAGTCCATGTGCCCTGAGGTCCAAGATATGCAATTTTGAGGTCTTCTTCAAGAGACAAAGCAGCTGACATTATTTCCCTATAAATAGCACGTATCGAATCTTCAGTTAATCGCCCTTCACTTTTTTCGGCCAATCTCTTTAATAGACTCTCTTCTCGCTCCGGTGCATATATTTCAATCCCATCCTTCTTTTTGATCTCTCCGACCTGATGCACTAAATCAGCTCGCTCATTAAGAAGTTTTAGCAACTCGGTATCGAGGGCATCTATCTGTTCCCTAATGGAATCAAGAGACATATCAGTGATAAATAGATTATTCTAATTGGGACTCATTGATCCCGCAAGTCAGTAGCTAGTTATTCCTCCAAAGGAGGATTTGGATCCTCATTTTCTTTAGATCCTTCAAAAGAATCATTATCCTCTTCATCCAAATCACCGTCATCTGTTGAATTTACACCAGCTAGCGGTAACTGTTCTCCATCAACTATTTTGGCTTCGGGTTGAGGCAGTTCTACCTGCCTCAGTTCAGAAGCATTAGGCAAATCCTCAACATTTTTTATCCCAAAATGCTCCAAAAAGTTTGTTGATGTTTCATATAAGAATGGCTTCCCAGGTAAGTCAGCACGCCCCCCGATTCCGACTAAACCTTTTTCTACTAATGATTGTAAAACGCCATCAACATTCACTCCACGAACTGCTTCTATAGCCGCTTTGGAAATGGGCTGTCTGTATGCCACAATTGCTAACGTTTCCAACGCCGGAA
>Ga0315334_10002883_pt1 | contig 10741 bp, 12 predicted proteins | sample M150034915metaG_FD_205555 | JGI IMG/M metagenome (GOLD analysis project Ga0315334, IMG submission 205555) | Ammonia-oxidizing marine archaeal communities from Monterey Bay, California, United States - M1 500m 34915 | ecosystem: Environmental > Aquatic > Marine > Intertidal zone | place: USA... | reverse complement strand
AAATAATATCAGGAGCAGAAAGTTTATAAAAATGGAAAATAAATTTGGAAAAGTTACACAAGTAATTGGAGCTGTAGTTGATGTTAAGTTTGAAGCCCAATTACCAGAAATTTTAACGGCTTTAGAATGTGATAATTCTGGGAATAGATTAGTATTGGAAGTAGCCCAGCACTTAGGAGAGTCTAGCGTAAGAACTATCGCAATGGATAGTACTGAAGGGCTTAAGAGAGGAGATAAAGTTACAAATACTGGAGCCCCAATACAAGTGCCAGTTGGGCCGGAAACTTTAGGAAGAATAATAAATGTCATTGGAGAACCAATTGACCAAAAAGGTAAAATTTCTACGAAAGAAAATTGGCCAATACACAGGTCGGCGCCAAAATTTACAGAACAATCAACTGAAAGTGAAATATTGGTTACAGGAATTAAAGTGGTAGATTTGCTTGCGCCTTATTCAAGGGGAGGAAAAATAGGACTTTTTGGAGGAGCGGGTGTAGGAAAAACTGTAATTATAATGGAATTAATTAATAATATCGCAAAAGCTCATGGAGGATTTTCAGTATTTGCTGGCGTAGGAGAAAGAACTAGAGAGGGGAATGATCTATATCATGAAATGATAGAGTCCGGAGTAATCAAACCTGATGGTAAAGGCTCTAAAGCTGCACTAGTTTATGGACAAATGAATGAACCACCGGGAGCTCGAGCAAGGGTTGGTTTAACAGGTTTAACAGTTGCAGAATATTTTAGAGATAAAGAAGGACAGGACGTTTTATTTTTTGTTGATAACATTTTTAGATTTACTCAAGCAGGATCAGAAGTGTCAGCGCTACTAGGAAGAATACCATCTGCTGTAGGTTATCAACCAACTTTGGCAACTGATATGGGTAATTTACAAGAAAGAATAACAACGACAAACAAAGGATCAATCACTTCGGTTCAGGCTATTTATGTTCCGGCGGATGATTTAACGGATCCAGCTCCCGCGACATCATTTGCACACTTAGATGCAACTACAGTGCTTTCCAGACAAATTGCTGAGCTAGGTATATATCCAGCAGTTGATCCATTGGATTCAACGTCAAGAATTTTAGATCCTAGAATAGTTGGAGACGAACATTATAGAGTAGCTAGAGAAGTTCAAAGAATTTTACAAAGCTATAAATCTTTACAAGATATAATTGCGATTTTAGGAATGGATGAGCTTTCTGAAGAGGACAAGCTAACAGTAGCAAGAGCAAGAAAAATTCAGAAGTTTTTATCACAACCATTTTTTGTAGCAGAAGTTTTTACAGGTTTTTCAGGAAAGCTTGTAGATTTAGAAGCGACCATTAAAGGATTTGATGCTATATGTAAAGGCGAATATGATCACTTACCTGAAAATGCTTTTTATATGGTAGGTACGATTGAAGAAGTTGTTGAGAAGGCAGAAAAAATGGCAAAAGATGCAGCCGCATAATGGAAGACAGTTTTAAAATTGAAATAATAAGTCCTGAGAAAATTATTTTTTCCACAGATACTAAAATAGTTAAGATTCCATCTTACGAAGGTGATATGAGCATATTAAAAAATCATATTTCAATAATAACTTTTTTAAGACCAGGAATAATTGAAGTAGAAAAGAATGATGGTAGTCATGAAAATTTTTTTGTTGAAGATGGGATAGTTGAATTTTTTAATGATGTATTGATAATACTTTCAATTTCGGCAGCAAATTTAAAAGATTTATCAAAAGAATTTTTGGATAATTTAAGCAAAAATACTCAAGACAAACTTGCAAAAGAAGATATTACAGACCAAGATCGCTACATCCTTAACCACAAATTAGATGCACTTAAAGAGATAAGAATTTAATTTAATTTTAAAAAACTTAATTCTTCTTTTAATTTTTTATATATATGAACTTTAAAATCTACAGCTACATCAGTTAGTAGAGATGGCTTAATCCATTTCCAATCTAAGAATTCAGGGTTTTTGGTTTCAACATTTATTTCATCACTTTGTCCAAGGAATTTCATAATAAACCATTTTTGCTTTTGACCTCTATATTTGCCCTTCCAAATTTTACCTAAAAGATTATTTGGTAAATCATATTCTAGCCACTCATCCAATTCTTTTATTAATTTTACAGATTTAATGCTAGTTTCCTCTTCAAGTTCCCTTTTTGCTGCATCAAAAAAATTTTCATTTCGAGAAACCCCGCCCTGCGGCATCTGCCAGTAATTCGCAGGATTATCAATTCTCTTACCAACAAATATATCATTTTTACTATTTAGCAAAATAATTCCTACACCAATTCTTAAAGGTAATTGGCTATACTTTTTCATCAATATTTAACTACTGAATAATTTAATTGCATAATTCAATTGATTATCTGTAGATGTATTGATCAAAAATTCTTCACCAGTTTCTTCAATTTTAATATCAGGAATTATTCCAACACCCGAAATAGATTTTCCAGATGGTAAATAATATTTCGATACTGTTAACCTTATCGCTCCTCTATTTTTAAGAGGTATAATTGATTGAACCGAACCTTTACCATAAGTTGTTTCTCCTAACAATATTGCTCTTTTGTGATCTTGCAAGGCTCCAGCAACAATTTCGGAAGCAGATGCAGATCCATTATTTATTAAAACTATTAAAGGTTTTCCTTTAATTATGTCGCCTTTATAATATCGTTCTGCAAAAGATTTTCTATTTTCTCTATTTTTTCTTCCCTTAGTCGAAACAATCTCTCCATCCTCAAGAAAAAAATCAGAAATTTTTTGTGCTTGGGTTAATAATCCACCGGGATTATTTCTTAGATCAAGGATGTATCCAATTAATTTTTTATTTTTTTTAAAATTATTAATCTCTTCTTTTAATTGACTGCTGCTATTTTCATTAAAGGCTGTTAATCTTAGGTAGCCTATTTTACTATTAATTATTCTTGCTTTTACAGATGTTATTTTAATAAGTTCTCTAACAATTTTAAAGATTTTTGCTTTACTTAAACCTTTTCTTCTTACAGTTATTTCAATAGAGGCACCCACAGGCCCTCTCATTAAATTAACTGCTTGCATAAGAGTTAAGCCACGAACTTGATTGCCATCTATTCTAACAATGTAGTCTCCGGCTTTAATACCAGCTCTTGAGGCTGGTGTATCGTCCATAGGAGTTATAACTTTAACTACTCCTGATTCCATGCTTACTTCTATTCCCAGTCCCCCAAATTTTCCACTTGTTTCCGTCTGCGATTCTTCAAAAATATCTGGGCTCATATATGCGGAATATGGATCTAAAGATTGAAGAAGTCCGTTAATTGCCGAGTCCATTATGTCCGCTTGATCTACTTCATCAACATATTCATTTTGTATTATTTCTAAAACTTCACTAAAAAGATCAATTTTTTCGTATAGTCTGTCAATGTTTTGCGAATAAGCTTTATTAGAAATATTTATTAATATTATAGTTAAAATGGTTAAAATATAATTAAGATATTTGTTGTTTTTCATATAGTTAATCTTTCTTTCGGAATTAGTTCAGACCACATTCCTTCTAAATCATAAAATTTCCTTTTTTCTGGATGGAAAATATGAACAATAATGTCTATTGCGTCAATAAGTTTCCATTCATCACTATCTCGTCCTTCTAATCGACAATTATTAATTCCTTTTTTTTTAAGTTCATTTATTAATATTTCCGATAATGATTGTATATGTCTTGAAGAATTACCACTTGCAACTATCATAAAATCAGCTATTGAAGTTTTGTCTTTTAGATTTATTGATTTTATTTCTACTGCTTTATTTGCATTTAGTATATTTTCTATTTGATTTTTCAGTTGATTAATTTCTTTTATTTGCATTAAAATTTATGTTACCAAAATTTTCTGATTAATGAAGATGAAATATTTATTTTTTTCGATTTTATATATATGAAGTCATTTTTATTAAGCTTTTTGTAAGCAATTGGTTTAAGAGATTTAATTGAATAACTTTTTCTTGGAAAAACAGTTATTTTGGCTAGCTTTGGTATCTTTTCCCAATTATTCCATTTATGAAACTTAGCCAAGTTATCAGCGCCAATTAAAAAAAAGAGTTCAGCTTTCTTGTTTTTTTTTTTAATAAAATTCAACACATCAAATGTATTGGTAGATTTAACTTTATTATCATAATATTTGACAAAAATTTTTTTTTCTTTTTTTGTTATTTTCCTTGATAAAGAAATTCTCAGTTTTGTACTCAAATAGGGTTTTTTTTTTAGTGGGTTTTTTTTTGTTACTATCCATATTAACTTATTTAATTTAAGTTTTTTAAGTACAATTTTAGAAATAAATAAATGACCTTTGTGAGGAGGGTCAAAAGTACCACCCAAAATGCCAATTTTAGTATAATTTTTTTTAGATAATTTTTGCAACGATTATTTCCTTATTTGCCCTTTTCCTTCCAAAATGTACTTATAAGTAGTGAGCTGATTAGTACCAATTGGACCTCGGGGATGGAGTTTATTAGTTGATATACCAACTTCTGCACCAAAACCAAATTCTCCACCATCAGCAAATTGTGTTGAAGCATTGTGGATAGCAATAGAGCTTTTAATGCCTGATAAAAATTTTTTTGCTGTTTTTTTATTTTTGGTTACTATAGAATCCGTATGAGAAGAGCCATATTTGTTAATATGATCTATGGCCTCCTTTACTCCATCTACACTTTTTACAGAAATTATAGGTGAAAGATATTCAGTCTCCCAGTCTTTTTTTGTTGCGATTTTGATTTTTCCAAGAATAAATTTTTTTATCATTTTATCCCCTATAATTTTGCATCCTAATTTTTTTAGTTGTTTTAATATAGGTTCACAATGAGTTTTTAGACATTTTTTATCTATTAATAAAGTTTCTGCAGCTCCACAAATACTAACATTTCTCATTTTTGAATTTTTAACAATTTGAGTTGCCATATTTAAATCTGAATCTCTATCTACGTAAACATGACATAACCCTTCATAATGCCCAATAATTGAAATTTTTGATTTTTTTAGGACATTTCTAAGCAAACTTTTCCCCCCCCTAGGAATGACTACGTCGATGTAATTTTGCATGCTCGACAAAAGATAATCAACATGATTTCTGTCTTTGCTTTCTATAAATTGAATCCAATTTTCATCACATTTTTTCTTTTTAAGAGCTTTTTTAAAAAGCGCTGCTAATATTTTGTTAGAGTGAAATGCTTCAGATCCACCACGTAAAATTACTGCATTACCAGCTTTGAAACACAAAGCCGAAACGTCTGAAGTAACATTTGGTCTACTTTCATAAATTACACCAATTACACCAATTGGTATAGATACTCTTTTTATAATTAGACCATTTGGTCTTTTCCAAGAAGATAAAGTTTTTCCTAAAGGATCTTTAAATTTTATTATTTCTTCTACTGAATTAATAATTTGCCTAATTTTTTTATTGCTTAATTCAAGTCTTTCTATCATGTTATTTTCAATTTTTTTAGATTTTGCATTAAATATGTCTTTTTTATTTGCATTTAAAATTAATTGAGAATTATTTTTTAGATAGTGACTAAATTGTTTTAAAACAGAATTTCTCTTTTCAATATTTATATTAGATAAGTTTAAAGAGGCAAATTTTGCTTTTTCGCCTATTTTTTTCATATATAAATTTTTTGACATTTCTACACTTCTACCAAATCATCTTTATGAATAATTTCTTCTCTGCTAGAGTATCCCAATATATTCTTTATTTCTCTACTATGAGAACCTTTTATTTTTTCAATTTCAATTGAAGAAAATGAAGCTAAACCTCTCGCACGTTCAATATTATTCTGATCCTTGACTAAAATGTGATCGCCTTTTTCAAAAATTCCGTTAATTTTTTTAACCCCGGCAGGTAATAAACTTTTTCCATTTCTTATTGCATTTATTGCCCCAGGATCAATAACCACCTCTCCTTTTGGAGCAACTGATCCAATTATCCACTGTTTTCTAGCATCAAGTTTAGAAATTTTAGGTAAAAACCAAGTGCAATTTTGACTTTTAATTATTTTTTTTATCGGATTTATATAGTTTCCATTTGCTATTGCCATATAACATCCAGCTAGTTGGCAAATCTTTGCAGCTTCAATTTTAGTTTTCATGCCACCTGATCCGTAAAAATTTTCTGTTTTAGTTGCATATCTTTTTATATTTTCATCAATTTCTTTTACTGTGTTTACTAACTTTGTCTTTTTATTTTTTTTTGGATTATTAGTATAAAGTCCATCAACATCAGATAATAAAATTAAACAATCAGCACTAATTATTTGTGATACCCTAGCTGCGAGCCTATCGTTATCCCCATATTTTATTTCAGTCGTAGCAGTAGTATCATTTTCGTTAACTATTGGAATAATTCCCATTGCTAATAAATTATCAATGGTACGTTTTGCATTTAGAGATCTTCTTCTCTGCTCTGTATCGTCTAGGGTCAGCAATATTTGTGAAATTTTTATTTTACTTTTATCAAAAACTTTTTTGTAAAAATTCATTAATTCTATTTGACCTATAGAAGCAACAGCTTGACTTTTATCAATTTTTAAACCTTTTTTATTGATTTCAAGATATTCGCAACCCATAGCAATAGCTCCAGAGGAGACAATTACAATTTTCTTTTTCTTTTTGATAAGAATATTTACATCTTTAACAAATTCTTCAAGCCACTTTTTTTTTGGTTTGCCTTTGTCATCGATCAAAATCGATGATCCGATTTTAATTACAATTTTTTTAAATTTATCTATATACATCATTAACCAACAATTTTTTTATTGTTATTAAACCTTTATTTTGAGCTACTGATATTTTGTATATATTTTTTTTAATTTTTTTATTAAAAACATTAATTTTTTTATTAATTTCACTAGTATTAATTATATCAATTTTATTAAATACAATAATTTCTTTCTTTTTAAGAAGATTACTACTGTATTTTGATAATTCCTTTCTTATTTTCAGGTAATTTTCTAATATATTTTTATTTGTTATATCAATTAAGTGAATTAAACTATTGCATCTCTCAATATGACGTAAAAATTTATCACCCAAGCCTACTCCTTCATGAGCTCCTTCTATCAATCCTGGTATATCTGCTATTGTTATTTCTTTATCATCGTAACTTGCTACGCCGAGATTTGGATTAATTGTAGTGAAAGGATAATTTGCAATTTTTGGTCTAGCTTTAGTTAGTACGGATAATAAGCTTGATTTGCCAGCATTGGGCATTCCAATAATACCAATGTCAGCTATGACTTTAAGTTGAAGCCAAATCCAAAAGTTTTCACCTTCGGATCCATCAGTTTTTTTTCTTGGTGATCGATTTGTAGAACTTTTGAATCTAACATTACCCAAACCTCTTTTACCTCCCTGTGCTAATACTATTTTTTGTCCTACTTTTTTTAAATCTTCTATTAAAGTATTATTATCTTCTTCAAAGATTTGAGTTCCCTCAGGAACTTTTAAAATTAAATCTTTCCCATTCTTTCCGGTTTTTTTCTTTCCCATTCCATTTTGACCTTTTTCTGCTTTGAAGTGTTGTTGAAATCTAAAGTCAATAAGTGTATTTAAATTTTGTTCTGCAACTAAAATAACTGAACCACCATCTCCACCATCTCCACCATCAGGTCCACCAAATTCTATGAATTTTTCTCTGCGGAAACTAGCAGATCCTGCTCCACCATTTCCTGCTTTTACATATATTTTTGCTTGATCTAAAAATTTCATAACACAACAACAATAAAATAAATTTTAAAGTTATATGGAATTAGCTGGGAACAACAGAAACAAACGTTCTATTTAGTTTTGATGTTTTGAATTGAACTTTTCCTTTTACCAAAGAGAATATAGAGTGATCTCTGCCCATACCTACGTGGTCTCCGGGATGTATTTTTGTACCTCTTTGCCTTACTAGAATATTTCCAGGCAACACTAACTGGCCACCATATCTTTTAACTCCGAGACGTCTTCCAGCACTATCACGTCCGTTTCTTGATGATCCGCCTGCTTTTTTTGTAGCCATGTTTTAATACCTTATCTTAATACTATCACTTTTTTTTTGATGTTAAAGGTTTTTTTTTGCTTGTCGTTTTTTTCTTAACTAAATCGTTTTTTTTGGCTCTTGCTGTTAATTTTTTTTGGGCTTCTTGTAAATTTTTTTTTTGTTCTTCTACTAATTTTTTTGCCACTTTCTCTTGCGTGGCTCTCGTTTCGTCTGCTTTTAATTTTCTTGCTAATTCATCTTTTTTTACAGGTGCGCTTTCCTTTTTTTGCTCCGCCTGTGCAATTAATTTTCCATTTTTTGAAAAAATTTTTGTTATTCTAATTAGTGAGATTGGTTGTCTGTGCCCATATTTTTTTCGAGAATTTTTTCTTCTTCTTTTTTTAAAAACTAAAATTGTCTTATTTTTTGTATTTTTTAAAATGGTTGCTTCAACTTTAGCGCCCTGAATATTTGGATCTCCAATTTCAGTAGTTTTATCATCATGCAAAAACAGAATGTTTTTGAATTCTACAGTTTTACCTTCTTCATCAGCAAGTCTTTCGACTGTAAGAATTTCACTTGCTGAAACCTTATACTGCTTGCCACCTGTTTGAATAACTGCGAAAGACATTGTTTTAATTTCATATTTGGAAGTAGGGGCAATATAACTTTCTAACTTGTCATGTCAAGTTATAACAGTAGTTAAAAACAGTCCTTTAAATCTCTTACTTTTTTAAAAACTTTGTAATCTTCGTGATTTTTCATGTTTAATTTAATTTTTAGGTCATTTTGATCACATCTAAGGAAAATATTTGATTTTAATTCATCCTCTAGGCTAGTTGGGATTGTTGGTAAATTTTGTGACCTTAATTTTTTTATTACGTCAAATTTTTTTTTTAAATTAATATTGTCAGAATCGTGTTTTATACAAAATTCTGCATTTTTATAAGTATATTCATGACCACAATAAATTTTAGTATTTTTTGGAAGATTTTTTATTTTATTAAGTGATGTAAGCATTTGTTTGTGGTCTCCTTCAAAAATTTTTCCACATCCAAGAGAAAATAAAGTATCTCCCGTAAAAGCTATTTTTTCCTGCTCAAAAAAAAAACATATGTGACCCAATGTATGTCCAGGAATATGTAATATTTTTACCGACGAATTACCAAAGGTCCAATTTTCATTATCTTTAAGAGTTATATCAATTCCAGGAATTCTGTGTTTGTCACCAACAAATCCAACTACTTTAGCATCATATAATTTTTTTAATTCATTATTTCCACCAATATGGTCAAAGTGGTGATGTGTGTTTAAAATATAGTTTAATTTTAAATTTTTTTTATTTAGAAAAGAAATTATCGGAGGAGCTTCAGATGGATCAATTACACCAACTGTTTTGGAATCTTTGTCGTTTATAATATAAGCATAATTATCACTTAAACATGGTATAGGAGTAATCTGCATATTTTCTTATTGTATAAGAAATATACCAAGTTGTGAAAAGATATTTTTATATTTCATATTTCCTTTTGTAATTTCAGAAATTTTTTCATTGGTTAAACACATGGATTTATCAATTTTAATATTTTTATTATTACAAAAATCAACAAAGTCTTGAATTGTGCACATGTGTAAGTTTGGCGTATTATACCATTCATTAGGTAAATTTTTAGTTACAGGCATCGTTCCTTTAAAAAGCAAATGTAGACGTACTTTCCAATATCCAAAGTTAGGAATCGAAACAACTGTTTGCTTTCCTATTCGTAGCAATTGATTTAATACTTCTTCCGGATTAAGAAATGCCTGCAATGTTTGACTAAGAACTACATAATCAAATGATTTTTCGGGAAACTGAATTAACTCCTTTTCAGCATCACCCTCAATAACAGATAGTCCTTTTGATATACATTTTTGCACAAGATCTTTTTTTGGTTCTAATCCTCTTACATCATTATTTTGATTTTTTTTAAGATATTCCATAAGAGTTCCATCTCCACACCCTACGTCTAGTACTCTTTTATGATTTTGAATTATCTGAGCTATAACTTTAAATTCTTTTTTCATTATTTATTTCATTGTAAGTAGAGTTAATAAATTCACCTAGAGTTTTTAAAAATTCTGGAACATTTAATAAAAAAGAATCGTGTCCTTTATCTGAGTTGATTTCAACAAAACCAACATTTGCGCCACATGCATTTAAAGCAATAACTATTTCCTTATTTTCATAAGTGGGATATAGCCAATCAGATGAAAATGAAATCACACAAAATTTTGATTTGGTATTTTTAAAAGCTAGAGATAAATTTCCATTAAATTGTTTTTCTAAATCAAAATAGTCCATAGCTCTAGTAATATATAAGTAGCTATTAGCATCAAATCTGTCTACAAAAGTTGATCCTTGGTAACGTAGATAACTTTCAATTTGGAAATCTGCATCAAAACTAAATTTTAGACTTCCTTTATCTTGAAGCTTCCTTCCAAATTTTTCTTGTAGTCCTTGTTTAGAAAGGTAAGTGATATGTGCAGCCATTCTTGCAACTGCTAAACCTTTAGCAGGAGTTGAGTTTTCTTTTTTCCAATTCGGGTCAGCCATAATTGCTTGGCGACCTAATTCATTCAAGGCAATATTTTGAGCTGAATGACTAGCACTACAAGCTATTGGTATTGCGGAATGAGCCATATTTGGATACAAAGAAACAAATTGTAATACTTGCATTCCACCCATTGACCCACCAGTAA
>Ga0315334_10002882_pt1 | contig 10748 bp, 8 predicted proteins | sample M150034915metaG_FD_205555 | JGI IMG/M metagenome (GOLD analysis project Ga0315334, IMG submission 205555) | Ammonia-oxidizing marine archaeal communities from Monterey Bay, California, United States - M1 500m 34915 | ecosystem: Environmental > Aquatic > Marine > Intertidal zone | place: USA... | reverse complement strand
GGTGTTTCATCTCTACATGGTGGGCACCAAGACGCCCAAAAGTTCAGAATAATTGGTGAGCCGAGATAATTTGATAAAGATACTGGATCTCCATCTATACCAGCAGCAAGAAAGTCAGGTGACTTTTTCCCTATCAATTGCTCGCCGCTCCTTCCAGTCGCAGAAGTTCTATTGGAAAGGCCTGTAGCAAGAAATACCGTAAATAGTGCTATAAGTATGGCCAATACTAGGATGGCACTTCCTTTCACAACATTAGTATTGCCTTGAATTATTGATCTCATAACACTCGGAGATATGGTTTTTCTTAAGTAAGAAGTATGCTTCGATTAATATTATCAAGTGAAAAGGGGAAGTCTTTAAGACTCCCCCTTTAAGCAATTTTTAGGATATGCGATTAAAAATTTGATCGCCGATCTTCCATATTTGAATGGACATCTATGAGTACCGTTTTGCCATCCGCATTCAATTGTTTCGCCTGTTCCAAGGCTGAAGCTATCTCCTCAGGCTTTGTCACCGTTATCCCAACCGCTCCGAGGCCCTCAGCAATTTTGGCATAATCACCGGTCATATATGTTGTACCAAAGGATTCTCTTGCTGTCGGATATCCACCCGGGTAGGTGGCCATACCTCCATTGTTTAAAACAATTGTTGTTATTGGGGCACCCGCTCGTACAGAAGTTTCTATGTCCAAGCCCGACATACCAAAGGCTCCATCACCCATGATATTCATACAGAATTTATCTGGGCATGCCAATTTCACACCAGTCATTAGTGGAATTCCATACCCTAAGTGGGTAGTTTTACCCCAACCAACATAGCTATGAGGTACTGTACCAGGATAAAAAGGCATTATGATATCTCTTGGAGCTCCAGCATCATGGGTCACTATACTATTTTCTTTATCGAGAACGTTAATCATCTCCCCAATGACTCTGTAAGGAGTAATTGGTATCTCATTTGAGTTCAAAGCTTCGTTCCATTCTGCCATCCATTTATCGTTTATTTCAGCAATTTGATCTGACAATTCTGAGGAGTCTTTCCTGTCATCCCCTGCAAGTTGAGCCTGGACTTCATCTACCATCATACCGAGAGTAAGTTTTGTATCGCCGATCAACCCAACATCAACATTAAAATCCTTGTTCAAATCGGCCACGGTCTCAGTGTTATGAATCATCACTTTCCCATCTGGTATCGGTTGTCCATAGCTAGTTCGCGTAAGACTAGTCCCCACCCCAAATAAAACATCTGATTCCTGAAGCCATGTCCTTGCCTGTAGTGATGTCGCAGAACTTCCCGATCCAAGAGCCAACGGATGTCTTTGGTCAAACCCCGATTTACCTGGCATAGTGCAGTAGACTGGGATTTGGGCAATCTCGGCCAGTTCCGTGAGCTCCGGAGATGCCCCTGACATCAAAACACCCATTCCTGACCAAATCACAGGTTTTTTCGCTGCGAGCAACAACCTAACCGCCTCCTTAATCTCTGCTGGATCTGGAGCAAATTTATGTCTTTTAGGAGGCGAGTAGGAGGACACAATTGAATCATCTACCTCCATCTCACCAACGTCTGCGGGAATCTCAACAATAACAGGGCCTGGTCTACCGTTTCTTAGGGCATGAAAGGCCCTTCGCATAATAGATGCTACCTGACCGGGTTGAAATATTACTTCGGCAGACACTGAAACTGATTCATAAGTTCTAGCTGGGGAAAAATTTGGCCTAACCGATCGGGCTGACACTGCAGGACCACCGGGAAGATATAGAATTGGTACATTATCCGCATAAGCTTGGGCCAAACCTCCCATTGTATTCTCAGATCCTGGTCCACCCTGGGTTATCAAAACTCCAAACTCTTCTCGATTTCTCATGCGACTAAACCCATCCACCGCCATTGCTGCTCCTCGTTCTTGACGGAACATGATTGGATTGATTCCGACTTCGGCCACTGCCTCAATCAGGTTATTGGATGGAAAACACCCTGCCCACTCAATTCCTTCAGCTTTTAATATCCTTGCTACAGCATCAAGCACTTTCATGAATATGAATCCTCCAATTAGAATAACTATTTATCCCCGGCAATCGGTAAACATGGCAGGTTTCAATATGGCCCTACTCAAAAGCCGATCAAACCACATTGTAGTTGGCATAAATATCATTATCAACCTGAGTATACTAGTCAAAATGACTCCTTACGCTAAACTTGATTAGAGTGAAATTTAGCCAAGGTTCCTTTCCACTAATAAACAGTCAAGAAAAGAAAATGAAAATAGGGCAAAAAATACACCATGTACGAGAAATAAACTCCACTATGGAAGCCTGTAATCGTTTGGCTATTTTGGAGGAACCAAACGGAACCATAGTGTCAACAAATTACCAGGAATCGGGTAGAGGTAGGTTCAAAAGGAAGTGGGTATCTCCGAGTGGAGACAACATCCAAATGTCGGTACTACTTAGACCCAATCAGCAGGAACTAAAATATCTCAATATTTTCGCATCGATGGCAGTACTAGCTACCTGTGAACAAACTCTAGGGGTAGATGGAAGTATTAAATGGCCTAATGATGTTCAAATCAACGGCAAGAAAATCGCAGGGATATTAATCGAAACAGTGCTAGAAGGTGAAAAAGTTGTATCTTCCGTGATCGGAATCGGATTAAACGTCAATCTCGACGTAAAAATCCAGCCTGATATTGAAGAAACTGCAACTTCTCTTAATTGTGAGAAAGGTAGATATATAAGCCGTTCCATAATTCTAAAGGAGCTTATAAAAAAATTAAATTTTTATTATTCTCAAATTAGTGATGGTAGATCTTTAACCCAACAATGGTCTGACAAATTGAGTACGATAGGTGAAGAAGTGACCTTGTCATTCGGGAAAAATCCCAATGAACCTATTTTGGTTGGATTGGCTGAATCGATCAATGATGACGGTGGACTAATAATCCGGAAAGCGGACGGTTCACTTTTCACAGCTAATGCTGGTGAGGTAACTTTAGCAAAAAAAGGGAAAATATTGTGATAAATTGATCCTTAATAATTTTGGAGTATGGAAATGCTTGAAAAACTTAATTTAGAAGACAAAACCATTGTCATAACGGGTGGAGGTACTGGTTTAGGTAAGGAAATGTGCCTAGCCATGGCCCGAGCTGGAGCTAACCTGGTAATTGCAGCGAGAAGACTTGAGCCAATTGAAGAAGTGTCCAAGCTAGTCCGAGGTTTGGGGCGCCGATCATTAGCAATCTCGACTGACGCAACAGACACCTCTGATATCAAAACACTGTTCGATATTGTACTGGCAGAGTTCGGGAAAGTTGATGTCCTGATCAACAATGCTGGAATTGTGAGAGAAGATTCTGCGAAACCGATTTGGGAAATAACCGATGAAAGTTGGAAGATTGGAATCGATGTAAATCTCTCTACAGCTTTTTATTGTTCCAGAGGGATATCGAAGCATATGGCAGACAATGGTGGCGGAAAAATTGTGCACGTGGCATCCGGTTTTGGGTTTAGAGGTGGAAGAGATAACTACATGTATGCTGCAGGAAAAGGGGGAATTGTAAATTTAACTAGAGCTATGGCAACAAGCCTAGGCAGATATGGAATTACCACAAATTGTATAGTCCCTGGATTTATCCCCACAGAGGTCACCGACCCAAATAGTGATAGATCCCAACAACGCGGAAGATTCATACCAATTGGCAGGGTTGGACAACCTTCGGAAATGGGCCCCTTGGCAGTTTATTTAGCCTCGGAGGCATCGGATTATATGAATGGAGAGTTTTTTGCCATTGATGGGGGTGGGCTAGCTGGTGGTATAGCACCCACTCTTCATGCACCAGAAATACCATTAGAAATTTGATTTCGATATAGCCATCGCCACTAATTGGAGGAGCAGATCTACTATGAGTACACCAGAAGGATGGGATTTAACGGGGAAAAAAGCCGTCATAAGCGCCGATCGTAGAGGGTGGACCAAGTTTTTTTCCAGTGCTTTAGCAGAGGCAGGCGCCGATGTAGCAATAATAGGATCAGATAATTCTGATATGGAAGAAGCCAGCAATAAGGCATCCGGCTATGGACATAAGGTGATCACTCAAACAACTAATCTAATGTCCAAAGTTTCCATTGATAAATCCATTCAAAACATAATTGATGACTTCGGGACGATAGACATCCTGGTGAATAATGCCAAAGCCAATTTTGGAAAAAGGTTTGAAGAGGTAACAGAATCGGAATTTGACACTCTAATGGGTTTTAATCTCAAATCAATGTTTCTAACCTGCCAATCAGTAGGGCAAACTATGTTAAAAAATAAAAGAGGTCGCATAATAAATATGACCTCTGACCTAGCTGTGAGAGGCTTGTGGAACTCTGTAGTCCCATGTGCCTCTGAAGGAGCAATACACCAATTAACCTCTTCTCTGGCACTCGAGTGGGGACGGGACGGAATAAGGGTCAATGGTATCGGTGCAGGTTGGCTTAGCACCAAGCAGGAATCACATCCTAGTGAACCTGATTTATTGGAGCGATATATACCCTCGAAAAGAAAAGGCCATCCAAACGAACTTACACAAATGTTAGTGTACCTCTCTTCGGATTCATGCGATTTTGTGAATGGCCAAACGATATTCATCGACGGCGGTGCGCTTGCCCACGCTTAGATCATTGTGCCCGATTTAACCAACCTGAAGCACCTCGAGGCATCCGGATTTGTGGAACCCGAAATCACAGCAAATTCAGTTGGGCATTAAATCAAATTTCGCGCGATCACTCTTATAAAATGCAGTAATATCAAAGCCACCACTGGTGAAAAATCAAACATGCCAGTTTTAGGTAATACTTTTCTGATCGGGCCCATGATAGGTTCGGTAATAGCGTAAATCAACCGAATCACAGGGAAAAACAGGCTACCAGGGGACACGTTAAACCAAGATACCAAAACCCGAGCTAGTATTGAAAAATAAAATATTGTTGCGAGGATGTTCAGAAAATTTGCTAGATAAAGTCCCAAACTTAATTACCTAACTCAACTGAGCGATCAAATGCAGCCTTGACTCCGTTGATCAAAGCAGCCCTCAAACCATCGTTTTCCATAGAGACTAAGGCTTCTATTGTGGTGCCTCCAGGCGAAGTAACCATATCACTGAGCACAGAGGGATGTTTACCGCTTTCCAATACCAGTTCAGTACTACCCAATATGGTCTGCAGTACTAAATGTTTAGCCATATCTCTGGGCATCCCTAAATACACGCCAGAATCAATCAAAGATTGAATAAATAAGAATACATATGCGGGACCACTAGCACTTAGAGCGGTGGCCATATCTATATATTTTTCATCGTGAACATAATACTCTTCACCTAAGGTTTTTTGAATTGAGGCAATCTCTTCAATATCAGTGGAATTAACTTCATCTGTTGACGTCCATACCAACATACCTTTACCTATTTGAGAAGGTATGTTCGGCATTACTCTAATTATTTGTCGGTGTTCCAATCCTTTCGAAAGATCGGATGAATTACTTCCAGCCACAATAGATATGACTGGGCGACTAGGAGAAATTTTTCCTTTAAGATCCTTGTATACCTCTGGTAATGTTTGCGGTTTTACTGCCAATAGTATCTTTCCTTTTTTTTCCAAGATATCCATATTATCTTTTAGACAATTTACTCCGTAGGTGTCAGTCAGGTATTTCCTCCTATCAGCAATGGGATCGCTTACATATATTTGATCAGAAGAAAACAATCCTTCTTTTAACACACCTGCTATAAACGCCTCCGCCATAACTCCACCACCAATAAAAGATATAGTCATAATTCATCCCTCGAGTCCATCATTTCTAACTACCAGGCAATTTACTATCACTTACCAAAGATACAGCCGTGTTGATTGATTCCATCATACTTATGTGATCTGCTATTCCTTTACCAGCGATATCAAATGCCGTGCCATGATCTACAGAGGTTCTAATAAAAGGCAATCCAAGGTTTACGCTCACACTTCTTTGCCAATCATGCACCTTTATTGGGATATGGCCTTGATCATGGTACATAGCTATACATACGTCATATTTACCATCGATATTTTGATTGAAAACTGTGTCGGCAGGTATGGGACCGGTAGCGTCAATTCCCATTGAACGAGCATCTTCAACAGCCGGTCCAATCTGAATATGCTCTTCATCACCTAATAGACCACCATCGCTTGCATGTGGATTTAAGGCAGCAACACCTATTCTAGGATTTGGAAATCCCCATTTCTGAAAATAATCGTGCGTCAGAGATATTTTTGCCAAAACATTATCACGAGTTACATAATCACAAGCTATTCTGAGTGATTTATGGGTAGTCAAATGAACTACGCGCAAGGCACCTGCCATGAGCATTGTGGCAACTTGACTCACTCCTGTCTGCCTTTGAAAAATTTCCATGTGCCCTATGTCTTTATGGCCTGCCAAATTACAAGCTTCTTTATTGATTGGGGCTGTGCTTATAGCTTGTATCTGACCCGAAGCCGCTAATTCACCAGCTTTGAGTATCCACTCTACAGAAGCTTTACCAGACTCGGCCGAAATCTGCCCATATTCTATTTTCTCAAAATTCAAATTGCCTAAATCTAAAACATCCACAGTTTTTGCATTCGTATTGATCTCTTCAACAGATGAAACTCGCCTTATCGAAACAGTGGAATTTATCAAACTAATTGCCTGGCACATAGCTTCAGTATTTCCTATAACAAAAGGGTTACATTTATCGTAAATACTGGAGTCCATTAAAGTCTTAGCAACTACTTCAGGGCCAATACCAGCCGAGTCCCCCATGGTAATAGCAAGAAGAGGTCTGTTATTCATCGGTTAATGTCCTATTTATTTTCCGAAGCAGGGTGACATACATATTGCGACCACATAAAGCCTATACATCAATCCGCTTTCAACCTAAATGCTAGAAACGCCCGGTTGAAATTCTATGTTATTCTGAAAAGCCCTATTCGCATTTATTGTATCCACAATCAGGACAGCTCAGGCAGCCTTCCTGGTGAAGTAAATATCCAGAACATTCCGGGCATTTAGCTCCACTGGCAGTATTTGAGTTATCTTGCTGGTCGCTCTCTTTGTTTGTGGAGGGAAACAATCCTAACTGCGCCGAGCTTGCAACACTGTCAATCACATTGGACCCATCGTTCGGATTAGTTAGATGTCTACTTAAAGCTAAAGCGACGGCATCTGGGGCAGATCTTACCAGGGTGCCTCCATCCCAAACAGGAACATCTGTAATGCCTCTCAATTGGTCCACTATTTGTGAAGGATCGATTCCAGCTCTCAATGCCATCGAAGACAGCCTTGCGATTGCCTCCAAATAAGCAGAATCGCTACTTCCTGATTTACCTAAATTTGCAAATACTTCAAATGGATGTCCTTCGTCGTCAAATGTTATGTTGACAAACATCGTACCGTGGCCTGTTCTCACTCGATCCGTAACACCAGTTACTGACATTGGTCGCTGCCTTGGAACTTTCAGGTGATCTCCTTGGTTTTCTTCTTCCTTGGATTTGGTTTTACCTGTTTCTAGAACCTGCATTGATTTAGACCCGTCTCTATACACAGTTACTGCTTTACATCCTGTTTCCCAAGCTAACCAGTATGCGTCTTTCACATCCTGTACGGTAGCTGTATTAGCCAAATTGATGGTTTTAGACACAGAATTAGTTACATGTTTTTGCCAAACCGATTGCATTTTTACATGTGCTTCAGCTGAAACATTCATGGCTGTTCTATACACATCTGAATCCAGACCATGGCTGCCCATAATTCTTTCTGCATTATCAGGGTTCTCCACGATCTGCTTCAAAACCTCCCTGGCAGCTTCTTCAGTTCCTATAGCAGATTTCAAACTTTCAAGAATTGAAGATGGTGAGTCTAAAAGTCTAGAACTTGTACCTTCATGATCTTCCCATAATACATTTGACCACCAGGCCAAAGCGAAATGAGGTTCAATACCGCTGGAACAACCAGCTATTCGGCTAATCGTTCCGGTTGGCGCGATAGTTATTACACTTGCGTTTCTTACTGGAGGCATACCCCATTCCTTCAATGCCGAATTCTCATATTCTGGGAAAGGTCCTCTTTCTTCGGCAACTCTGGCTGATTCATCCCAGGCAATCCTGTTCAAAAAACCTCCTAATTTGTCAGCGAGACTCAAGGCCTCTTCCGAGTCATAGGGTAGCCCCATCCTAACAAGAGCATCGGCCCAGCCCATGACCCCTAACCCAATCCTACGGGTGTCCAAATTAACTTCACGTAGCACAGGTAACGGAAATGAATTAACTTCAATCACATCATTAAGGAAACGAACTCCGGTTCTAGTAGTTTCTTCCAAAGATTCCCAGTTAAAATCATTTCCTGTTATATGGGCATCAAGGTTAATTGATCCCAAACAACAGTTGCCGTAGTTTTCTAAAAATTCCTCCCCACAAGGGTTACTTGTTTTTATTCTGCCCATTTGAGGATTAGGCGCTGTTTCCCAAACTCTGTCTGCGAACACTACCCCTGGGTCTCCAGTTTTCCATGCCGATTCGGCTATTTCGTCCCACAAATCTCGTGCCTTAACTGTTCCTAAAATTTCATTTGCAGGCCCGTCGCCTGTGTCTCTAGGATTAATGAGATTCCAATCGTCATCATTCTCTACTGCTTTCATAAAATCGTCCGTTATTTGAACAGATATATTAAAATTTTGTAGAGTGTCATCATCATCTTTGCAATGTATGAATTCTCTTATGTCAGGATGACTAATGATTAATTGCCCCATGTGGGCACCTAACCTAAAGGCCCCTTGGGTAAGAGTAGCCCCAACCGCTGAAAAAAGTTTCATCACGGCAATAGGCCCGCACGCCTGTCCATGTGTGGTGGATATCCGATCCTGCTTTGGCCGTAAATCTGATAATCCAAATCCAATGCCTCCTCCCCATTTTTCGATCATGGCTGCATCGTTAGCAACTTTCATTATGGATTGAATATTATCTTCTGGAGAAACAACAAAACAGGCTGACAAGCAACCTCTACCGGTACCCGCATTCACCAAAGTCGGAGAATTAGGAAGGAATTTCAGGTTGGACATTATTTCATAATATTTTTCCTCATATTCAGCCTGCTTGACCTCTGGCTCTCCAAGAGCTACCGCGTTGGACACCCTTCTAAAAAGTCCATCTGGATCTTCAATTGGGCTTCCTTCATCATCTCTTCGGAGGTACCGCTTCTCAATAATAAACCTGGCATTATCTGACAAAGGCAATCCGTCGTTTTGGACATTCTCATCCAATATATCAATGCCACCTGATTCTATTATTGTATTAGTCAGTGCAGCAGCAGCCTCACCAGAAATCCCCACTGATTCCAAGGCTTTTACAACGTCTTCTCTAATTTCCTCCCTGTCACCACTATTAGAAGACCCTCCTGAAACTACTCCCTGAGTCATTAATACTACTCCTCAATTCAAATGTTAATTTAAAATATCTCTTTAAAATTTAGTAATTACCATAAATATAGAACATTTGTACGGATTATACATTGTTCTGGCTTATTTTTAAATTCGGGTTGTCGGTTTTTTGGGTTTCCTTCCTCTTTTTCTGCGCCCCACTGGAGTCAATTCATCGTCTTTAAGAAATGACAACTGGCTACTAGCCTCTTCTTCCTTGGGTTGCAATAGCGCATCGACTTCTTCTTTAAAATTTTCTATATCCCTAAAATCTCTGTACACACTAGCAAACCTTATATAAGCTACCCTATCAAGGTTGCGGAGGCGTTGCATCACCAACTCACCTATTGCCCTCGAGGACATTTCTGCCCTCCCTGCACTAACCAGATATGTTTCGATCTCATCTATAGCTTTTTCAATACTGCCGATTGGCAGTGGCCTTTTGGCACAAGCATTTTTCATACTCGACCATAGCTTATCTCTATTAAATTCCTCTCTCCTTCCATCTCTTTTAACCACGATAAGAGCTCTGGTTTGTATCCTTTCGTATGTCGTGAATCTAAGGCCACAAGTCAAGCACTCTCTTCTCCTCCTTATACTCTCGTCTGAATCTCTAGAATCTATCACTCTAGAATTTTCATTACTACAAAAAGGACAGTACATAAATTAAGCAAACTCCAGCACTCAAAAAAGACAGAAAGCACCACCAGTAAGCATCACCAAACACACTATAAATCGTGCTACTGACGTGAGGTTACGCTATATATTGAGGTTTGTTAAAAAAAGTCTCAAGGGGGAGAGATCAGTATTTTTCAGAGATTTTCATACAGTAAAGGTAAGCTTAGGCACGAATGGAAAATTTAGATCCTCTTTGAACAAAAATTCACAAAAGAGGGTTCTAACAATGGGGATTTTCAAACAGTGCGATGCCTTGGGTAATAAAATTTATTGCCGGATTATTTTAACCGCCTCTCCTTAGAAATGGAGGAAGATCCAGTGAGTCTTCATTTATTTCCACTCTATTGACGGCCTCAACTGTTCTAGCCATGTCACGTTGAAGCAAGGTATCAGTAGTAGGGAACCCTGTTGCTATGATAGTAATCTTGATTTCATTTTCCATTTTGTGGTCCGTGGTCATACCAAAAATTATGTTCGCTTCAGGATCAACAACCCTCTGTATGACTTCCGCCGCCTCATGAAGTTCTGAAAGTTTTAGGTCAGTCCCACCTGTTATATTGAACAAAACTCCAGTAGCTCCTTCTATCGAAACATCCATCAG
>Ga0315334_10002879_pt1 | contig 10765 bp, 11 predicted proteins | sample M150034915metaG_FD_205555 | JGI IMG/M metagenome (GOLD analysis project Ga0315334, IMG submission 205555) | Ammonia-oxidizing marine archaeal communities from Monterey Bay, California, United States - M1 500m 34915 | ecosystem: Environmental > Aquatic > Marine > Intertidal zone | place: USA... | reverse complement strand
TTATGATTATAGCATTATTATTAGGGACCTTATATGGTCTTATAATAGGATTAATACCAGCAGCCGGAGCCACAACAGGACTTGTAGTTCTATTTGGTTTTATGTCTTATTTCTCAGACCCGTACTTAGGAGTTATATTTTGTATGGCCGTGGTTGCAGCCTCTACCACAGGTGATACTTATTCAGGTATTTTGTTAGGAATTCCTGGAGCTAACTCAGCCGCTGCCACAATGGTCGACGGTCACCCTCTAGCCAAGCAAGGTAAAGCAACGTATGCTCTTACAGCTGCAATAACAACCTCAACTGTCAATGGTCTCTTATGGGGAACACTCACATTCGCCCTACTCCCTTGGTATACAAAGCTTATGATGGTCTTTGGCATACCAGAGATGTGGGCATTTGTTATGTTAGCTCTTGTCTGTGTTGGATTTGTATCTAATAAGTGGTGGATTAGAAGCTTAATTGCTATATTAATTGGATTATTCTTAGGAAGTATAGGCACTAACCCAGTGACAAATGCCGACAGGTTTACGTTTGGTTGGGAATATCTAGGAGCTGGTATTCAAATTATGCCAATGGTTGCTGGTCTATTTGCCTTCCCAGAAATATTAGATGGTTGGAGAAAACAAGATAGAATTTCACAACATAATAATGCTAAAGGACAAACACTAGAAGGAATTAAAGCCGCATGGAAATATAGATGGGATTCAATAAGAGGCGGAGCAATAGGAGCCTTTATTGGTTTCCTTCCAGGACTTGGTGGTGCAATGGGAGATTGGATGGCGTATGGTTCAGCTGTTGCAGCTAATCCTAAAGAAGAATTTGGTAAAGGAAATATAAGAGGTGTTATAGGTTCAGAAGGAGCTAACAATTCTCAGAAAGCTACATCAATGATTCCCACAGTTTTATTTGGAATCCCTGGTGCTTCATTTGCTGCGGTACTAATGGCTTTGTTTATGTACTTGGGATTTGAATTGGGTGCACCTGACCTTGCTTATGATACAAGATTTTTTGATAGTTTATTTTTTGGTTTTATGTGGGCTACTGTTTTAGTAGGTATATTATGCATTGTGTTTAATAAATACATCTCAAAGATATCCTCATGGCCTTATAAATATTATTTCCCAATCCTTGTGGTGTTTATCACATGGGCTTGTTCTCAATACACGGGTGGTTGGGAAGACTATGCTATATTGATATTATGCTCGGCTCTTGGAGTCTTTTGTAAAGCATATAAATATAGTAGACCGGCTTTGCTAATGGCCTTTATATTAGCAATGAAAGTAGAAACGTTGACTATTCAGATGACCACTCTATATACTATAGATACTCTTATGATTAGGCCAATATTTATAATTTTAATTTTAACAATTATAGCGGTGGCGACGCTGTCTATAAAGAAAAACAAACTGGAGTATACATGAAAAAACTACTAGCACTTTGCCTTATGGCATTTACAACATCAGCCTTAGCTGATTATATCTTTGTTGTACCACAAAAACCTGGAAGTGGAACAAGCCAATGGGCACAAATTGTGGCTACACAACTTGAACCTTTCCTAGGAGAAAACATAACCATTAAACATATACCAGGAGCAAGAGATATTCCTGGCTTTAATGAATTCCATAACTCTTTAAGAACATCTGATAAGATTGTTATGGTTTCACATGGTGGTAATGGAGTTAGCTTTTTACAAGAAAAAGTTGATTATGATTATAGAGATTATGACTCTATTGGTCTTATGAATTTAAATATTATAGCAGCCAAACGTATTGGTGAGAATATGGATTATCCAAAATTTTCTGCAGGCTCTGGTAAAGTACCAGAAGCTTGGGCTATGGCATTATTAATTTGTGGTAATAAGTCAACATCAATGGATTATTATATTGCTTGCTTTAATGAGCATGTGACATGGGTTAATGGAATGTCAAACTCTGAAAGGAGATTAGCGTTTAAACGTGGTGAGCTTAATGGAACAAGAGAGAACCCAGCTGCTTATAAAAAGCATGTTGAGACTGATGAGAATGCAGAAATTTGGTTCCATCATGGTATACTCCAAGCAGATGGAAGTCATGCTGATGACCCTAATCATCCAGGGTTCCAATTAGAAATTTTATTTGAAGAACGTTGGGATGCACCACCATCTGGAGAATTTTATGATGCTTATAAACTTGTCAAATCATTTAGAGATGGTATGCAAAAAGCTTTATGGGTTAATAAAGGAAATCCAAATACATTCCTTTTAAGAAATGCTTTACATCAAATGAGCTTAGACCCAGATGCAGTTGCAGCTATTCAAAAGAAAGTTGGTAATTATGAATGGATGATTGGTGAGGAAGGTAATGCACAGGTGGATACCCTTATGGAACTCATTACTGAAGATACTCTTAAGAATTTAATTCGTTTTAATATAGAAGCATTAGGATTAGCTTCAATATATAAAGAAAATCTTATAATGGAAGTAGAAGTACCAACAACATCTATAGATGTAAGAGGATAAATTTATTATAAACTGTTTACAATTACACTAAACTGTGATATAATATATGTATAAATAGATTTGACGATGCCGAAAGGGTCGTCAATAACCGTAGCATTTTGCTACAATTATAACCTTGCTATAAAAATAGGAGGTCAATTATGACAAACTTAGCATTTAACTTCCCAAGGGATACGTTCTTGGGATTCGATCAACTTTTTAATAACTTAGCGGAAATGAATGTAGAAAGCGCCAGAGGCGTTGGCTATCCCCCGTATAATGTTATCAAAAGAGATGACGGTCACTTTTTAATCGAAATCGCTGTTGCAGGATTTAAGAAAGAGGACATTAACTTAACTCTTGAAAAAGGAGTTTTAACTATTACCGGTAAACATAAGGGTGCCGCTAATACAAGAGATTACGCCCATCGTGGTATTTCTCAAAGAGCGTTTGAACGTTCATTCACATTAATCGACACCATCAAAGTTGTTGGAGCTGATATTGTAGATGGATTGCTTGTAGTTGTTTTGGAGAACGATATTCCAGAAGAGGACAAGCCTCAAACTATTAATTTAGGTGACCTGCCTAAGCATGCTAAAAAGCTATTGCTAGGCTAATAAATACTAAGGAGCACTATGGCATATTCAGCAGCAGTTTTAGACCACTATAACAATCCACGCAATGTGGGTAAGATGGACTTAGGCGACCCAAATGTGGGTACTGGTATGGTAGGTGCTCCTGCTTGTGGCGACGTTATGAAGTTACAAATCAAAGTAGAGAAAGATATTATACAGGACGCAGTATTTAAATGTTATGGCTGTGGTTCTGCAATAGCATCTTCTTCTATTATAACAGAAATGTTAAAAGGTATGACACTTGACGACGCAGAGCAAATTAAAAATGTAGAGGTAGTTGAACAACTCAACTTGCCTCCAGTTAAAATACACTGCTCAGTTTTAGCTGAGGATTCAATTAAAGCAGCAATCAAAGATTATAAAGCAAAACAAATATGAATGAATTAATTAGATTAATCCGGCTCACGTCGGGTGAAGAGATTCTTGTCAATATAAAAGATATTAATAAGAAAATAACAACCGTAACAGACCCCGTAATATTAATCCCTGACCCAGGCGAACATGGTCGAATTAGCTTTATGCCTTATTTAAGCTATTGTGAGATGGATGAATTAATTATTAAGGAAGACCATATAATGTTTATATGTGAACCTGAAGAAAATCTCCAGCAAAAATATAGAGATATGGTTGAAGGCAAAATTAAATTACACACACCACCACAACAGGAAATATTTCAATAAATCTATTTACTTTCGGTAAGATTTATGGTATAATATTATCATGAATAATACTTTCTACACTAATGCTTTTCGCCACGGAAAAGTAATTAAATATACTGGTTATAAGAATGGTAAAAAAGTAAGCTATACTGTTCCATTTGCACCAACCCTATTCGTCACAAGCAAAGAAGATAAAACACTGACTCTAGTCAGCTGGACTGCACTTGATGGCACACCAGTAGAACCAATTGTGTTTGGAAGTATGAGTGAGTCTACTGATTTTATAAAACAATATAAAGATGTTCCTAACTTTAAAGTGTATGGCAATACTAATTATGTTGCGCAATTTCTTAATGAGAAATTCCCTGGGAATATAGAATGGGATAGAAATATTATTAATGTTACTTCACTTGATATTGAAGTAAAATATGGAGAGGGTTTCCCTGACCCAGATATGGCTGACCAAGAAGTTACAGCCATCACAATGAAAAACAATATAGATGATGTCTATTATACATTTGGTTGTGGCGAGTATGATACATCTAAATCCCTTATGCAAACTCATGAGGTAAGATATATTAAATGTCAGAACGAGAGAGAATTACTACACAAGTTTGTATTTCATATGAATCACACTTCCCCTGATGTTCTTACTGGTTGGAATATAGAATTTTTTGATATCCCGTACTTAGTTAATAGAATAGCAAAAGTCAATGGTGGGAATAAAGAGAAATTGTTATCTCCTTGGAGAATGATAGACAAAAGAGAAATCAATACAGGCTACGGGCAAGCCCGTACTAGATATGAATTAAAAGGTATTACTATTCTTGACTATATGCCAATCTTTAAAAAGTTTAGTTATCAATATGGTCCACAAGAATCTTATAAGTTAGACCATATTGCTAATATAGTTCTTGGTGAAAAGAAGTTAGACTTCGGTGAGGCTTCTAATTTAAATGAATTATATACAAATGACTATCAAAAGTTTATTGATTATAATATAAAAGACGTTGAGCTTATAGACCGTATGGAAGATAAGCTTGGACTTATTACTTTATGTTTGACAATGGCATATAAAGGTGGTGTCAATTATGATTCAGTTCTAGGGACTGTTGCTATTTGGGATTCATTAATTTATAGACATCTATATGAATATAAAATAACAATACCACAAAATGAGGAATCATTTAAAAGCGCATATCCTGGTGGGTATGTTAAAGAACCTCAAGTAGGAATGCATGACTGGGTATGTTCATTTGATTTAAATTCTCTATATCCATCAATAATTATGCAGTATAATATGTCTCCCGAGACTATACTTCCAGCAAATGATGAGCCTGGAGTTAATGTTGAATCTGTTCTTAATGGCGAGATAAAAAATGTTGAATACTATACAGCTCTTGCAGTAAATGGCGTTCGCTTTGATACAAAAAAGCAAGGTGTATTCCCAATAATAATCCAAAAATTATATGATGAACGCGTTAAATTCAAACAAAAACAAATTAAAGCTGAACAAGAATTAGAATTATGTGGCAGTAAATCAGAGCAATATGATATTGAAAAACGTATTGCCTTAGCTAAGAATCAACAAATGGCTCTTAAGATTCTGCTTAATAGTTTATATGGCGCGATAGGTAATAAATGGTTTAGATATTTTGATATGCGTATTGCCGAGGGTATTACTCTTACTGGCCAAGCAACTATCAAATGGGCTGAGAAATATTTGAATGAATATCTTAATAAGACATTAAAAACTGATAAAGATTATGTAGTTGCCATTGATACTGACTCAGTATATGTTACCCTTGATGAATTTATTAAACGTTTTAAACCAGCAAACCCTGTCAATTTTCTAGATAAACTATGTTCCACCTCAATAGAAGAAGCTCTTGAAAAAGCTTTTGATGAATTATATTATTCACTTGGTGGTTATGAAAATAAAATGGTTATGGGAAGAGAAGTAATTGCCGACCGAGGTATATGGACAGCAAAGAAAAGATATATTCTAAATGTGCATGACAATGAAGGTGTGCGTTATACAAAACCTCATTTAAAAATTATGGGTATTGAAGCTATTAAATCTTCTACTCCTGCAATATGTCGCAAAGCATTAAAAGAAATGTTTAAAAGAATTATTGAAACTAATGAGATAACAGTTCAAGCAGATATACAAAACTTTAAGAAAGTATTCTCTCAAGCGTCAGCCGAAGAAGTTAGTTTCCCTCGTTCTGTACAGAATATTAAAAAATGGAATGATAAAGAAACCATATATAAAAAAGGTACACCAATTCATGTTAGGGGTGCGCTTTTACATAATGAATTAATTAGAGATAAAAAACTAAATAATAAAATAGAAAAAATACATAGTGGTGACAAGGTTAAATTCACATACCTTGTTAAACCAAATCCTATAAAAGAAAATGTAATTTCATTTATAGATTTTCTGCCAAAGCAATTTAATCTTGATGAATATGTTGATTATAATCTCCAGTTTGAGAAGACATTTATTAGTGCTATTGAACCAGTATTATCTGCAGTCGGCTGGGAAAGTGAGAAAACTATATCTTTAGAATCTTTTTTCGTATAATCTATTTACTTTTAGCATTAAATATGATATAATATAACAAATGGAGAAATTATGAGTAAAAACTGGGCAAAAGATATTAATAAAATGCACAGAAAATATGGTGTCCATGAATGGGTAGCCAATGCTAGTGCATTTCAATTGCGTAAATATATAGAATTCCGATTTGATTTTCTTAAAGAGGAGATGGATGAAACACGGGAAGCAATTATTTATGAGGATTCTGAAGAACTTGTTGATGGCCTTATTGACCTTTGTGTTGTTGCTATTGGTACGTTAGATGCAATGGGCGTTAGCGCGCATAAAGCATGGAACGAAGTTTATAAAGCTAATATGACAAAAGAGGTTGGTGAAAAACCTGAAAGGCCAAACCCATTAGGAATTCCAGATTTAATTAAACCGGAAGGTTGGGTAGCACCAAGTCATGAAGGTAATCATGGGCTTATTCCTAATTCCCATAAGGGCCAAGTCCAAGAAGAAATTTGGATTAAAGAGCAAAAGGAAAAAGAGCTTAAAGAAAATATGTTGAAAGCTAATAAAGCAAGAACTGAAATTAGTGGAAAACATAATACAAGATGGACTCCTAATGCTATAGAGGAATATGATGGCTAAGCAATCTTGGAACGACTGGATATTTTCTAAAACACATACCTATGACTTATGGTTGCAAAGGTATAAAGGTAAAACAGTTCATGACCTTAGTGTTATGGAACATACTAAATTTTCTAAAGAGTATAAATCTTGGAAAGAAGGAAACATAAAGAAAGTACATTGAATTATTCACTCACAATATTTAAATCAATATATGATAATAAAACGCATAGGCGTTTAAACTTTAGTTCTTATAAGACTTTTGAAAAAATGTTTTTTGAATTAGCACAAGAATCTCGTAAGGATAAAAAATCAGCTCCTTTAATGTCACCCGCCATATATACAGAAAAATCAACAAGGGCAAATGATAATGTCTTAGGTTGGGCTGGTTGGTGTGCTGTAGATATAGATGAAGGTGATTGGCATGGTGAGACCCTCACAAAAGATATAATTGAAAAGTATAGTAAATGGAATCATATATGTTATAGCACAGCATCATCTACATTTGAAAAACCAAAATTTAGATTGGTGTTCCCATTATCTAAAGCTGTTCATAAAGATTCAATCAAACATTTTTGGTATGCTCTCAATAAAGAGTTAGGAGATGTTGGTGACCCTCAAACAAAAGATTTGTCTAGGATGTATTATGTCCCTGGAAAATATGAAGGTGCATATAATTTTATATACAATAATTTTAATGGTATTGACATGGACCCACTTGAAATTATAAGTAAGCATGATTATGTTGAGAGGTCAGGTTCTTTAATGGATAATCTACCTCCAAAAATAAGAGAACAATTACTTGCTCACCGTAAAAATACAATGACAAATACAAATATCACTTGGAGTAATTATAGGGATTGCCCATTTGTTAATAAGAAATTAGTTAAGGAATACAATGAAATAACTGATACTGGCTGGTATGCAAAGATGTATGCCATTATGACCTCCATTGCTGGTAATGCAATACGTAGAAAATATCCAATAACTGCACAGGAGATAACCACATTATGCAAAGAAATTGATTATGAAAATGGACACTGGTACAAGTCAAGACCATTCGACAAAGAAGCTGAAAGAGCTATTGAGTTCGTTTACTCAAATCAGTAATATAGTAAATACCCTTGAAGTAGAAGTAACCCAAGAATGGCTAGATACTTTTTGGTCAGGTTGGAAGCCTAGCTATTCAAGTAAAGAAAATTATAGAGCTGAAGCTTTAGAAAGAACTCTTATTATGCAAGGCCTTGCTTATCAAGAAAAATTCTCAAATGGCAAACCTATTTACTATCACGACAGTATTTTTCCAAGTTGGCCGTGGATAAAAATTGATTGGAAAAGAGACCCAGGAACTGGAAATGTTTCAGTTAAACCAGATGTAGAACATTACCCAGCTGAACATATGAACTATATTGGAATATATAAATCCCTATTTAATAATGATAAGGATTTTGAACTTGGTGATATTTTAAAATGGAAATGTATTGCTATTGTTCCTAAGGAAGTAGTCATCGCCAACTGGTTTACCAAACCTAGCACTAAGAAATACTATAATTTATATAACCCACAAAAATATTTATTATGGTTAAAGTCTATGTACAATCACTATAAAATATGATATAATATAACTATGAAATTTGATAAAGAAAAGCCACCTATGGCTCTAATTCCACCTGAACCTCTTTATGAAGTAGCCGATGTATTTCGGTTTGGTGCTGAAAAATATGGTATGAACAATTGGCGAGATGATGGTGACAAAACAGAATGGGCTCGCACTTATTCTTCTATTCAACGTCACCTAAATAAATTTTGGGAAGGTGAAGATATTGACCCTGAATCTGGTAAGTCTCATTTAGCTCATGCCACTACTCAAATGTTAATTTTAATGGTACACCAAATGGAGCATCCTGAAATGGATGATAGATATAATGTTGATGGGAGGCTAGTTAAATATGTTGATTAGACCATATACAGTTAGAGATGTAAGAGATTATTTTGTTGCAGCAAAAGGACATAAATATGCCACAACCACAGATAAGACTGGTGTTAAATGCATTGAATTAATTGGTGCATCATTTGAAGCAGATGAAGCAGCAATATTTGGTTCACCAAATATAGAATATATCCAAAAAGAAATTAGTTGGTATCATTCCCAGTCACTTAATATTAAAGACATATATGGTACTGAACGTCCGCCACCAGAAGCATGGCAATATGCTGCATCTCCCCAGGGCTTCATTAATTCAAATTATGGTTATTTAATATGGTCTGAAGAAAATGGCAATCAATATAAAAATGTATTAGAAGAATTAAAAAAATATCCAGATGGTCGTAGAGCTATGATGGTTTATAATAGACCAGAAATATGGGATGATTATAATATGCTAGATATGAATGATTTTATATGCACAAATGCTGTGGCTTATTATATAAGAAATGATTATTTAAATTGTTGTGTACAAATGCGCAGTAATGATGTTGTGTATGGTTATAAAAATGATTATGCATGGCAACAATTTGTATTACATGAATTGGCTAATGAACTTGGTCTAGAACCAGGAAGAATGATTTGGCAAGTCCAAAATCTGCATGTTTATGAGAAACATTTTGATTTAGTTAAACCTAAAAATTATATGGCATGAAAATAGCATTTATATTTGGAAAAGGAATAGACGGCTGTGGAGTAACAAGGGGAGCTTTAATCTTTGAGAATTATCTTAGACAAGCTGGCCATGATACTTTCATAGTTGATTTTGATAATGGACAAACTTTTGGTAGAGCTCAAGATGCTGATTGGCATGGTGAAGTACTTAAAGTAAATAAAAAAGTTAATGATGTAGATACATCTGTAGTTGACAAGATTAATTCATGCAACATAGCTATATTTCATTCTCACCCTACCCGTAAGCAAGCACAATATTCTGATAGATACCGCAGGTTTCTAGAAAAAATAGACCAACCTATTATTGTTATGCATGACCATGCAATAGCTAAGACAAATGTTAATGCTGTTCCACAAGCTTGTGAAATATTTTCTAAGGCTGATGTATGTGTTATACAAAGTTTAGTTGGTTATTCAAATGAAGCTTATACTAATTTTGACCCTGGTTTATCTAATGTTATAATGGAGAATCCTATTTGGTTAGACCCTAAAGAATATGATATATTTAATAAGAAAGCAGAAGATAGACAAAAGCATTTATTATATCTTGGAAGAATGTCTCCATTAAAAGACCCAGCAATGATTTGTAGAATGGATAGAGATGATATGAAAGATTGGGACCTATCTATTATTGGTTGTGAAAATTCTATCTCGTCAGTGTCCATGTATTCTGATGACTTAACAATTAATCCTTCACCTTATGTACCAGCATTTAGACAAAAAATATATCAACATTCATTAAATAAGCAAGGGGTATATACTTTAAATGATAAAGAAAAAGCTAAAAATGGAAGAATTAATTCATATGACAGATACAAATATGATTTTGGTATGAATTCACTAGGCACATCCTTTGCTTCTTGGTGTGGATATAAATTATCTAACACTGCTGAATATGGTAACCGTATGGAATATACTATGATTGAGTCATTCCTATTGACTCTCCCAATTATTAATACCCACTTTGCTGAGAATGGATATTCTCCTGAGGGAAAACTATGGGGTGAATATGATGGTCCATTAATTTGTCAAGCAAGAGAAGAAGATTATTTAGCTGATAAATTAAATTATCTATGGGATAATAAATCAGAATGGAATGAAAGAACTAAAGCATGTAGAGATTTAATATTTAAATTTAATTCTATTGAAAACCTTGGT
>Ga0315334_10002878_pt1 | contig 10766 bp, 12 predicted proteins | sample M150034915metaG_FD_205555 | JGI IMG/M metagenome (GOLD analysis project Ga0315334, IMG submission 205555) | Ammonia-oxidizing marine archaeal communities from Monterey Bay, California, United States - M1 500m 34915 | ecosystem: Environmental > Aquatic > Marine > Intertidal zone | place: USA... | reverse complement strand
AAGGTGGTCTTTCACCCTATTAAGGGCGGTTTCTCGTTACCGCTTTTTACGCCGGCATAGAGCGTCGCAACCTATCATTCAAAATAGTCCGCCTGGGCAGACAGCGCCGGGATGCCCCCCGTATGCAACAAACAGGCGGGTTCGTCCGCCGGCAGGCTGCCATTCGCGGCCAGATCGAGCATCGCGGCGGCGGGTTTGGCGGTATAGGTTTTTCTAGCAGCAGGGCTTCGTGGCCGGCGAAGGTGCGGATCGCGGCCAGGGAGGCGGGCGTGGGCTGGTCGTAGCCGGCGCCGAGATAGCTATCGTGGAATTGGGTCCATTGTCGGTAGTTGGAGGCGGGCCGGGTGCCCAGACGTTCGGCGATGCCGCGATAGATGGCGTCCACCCGTTCCCGTAACTCGGCCAGGTCATATTCGACGGAAACCAGATGCACGGTGAAAGGGCCGCCCAGCAGTGCGCAGCCAAAGAGGAAACCGGCTTCCGTCGTACCCATGGACCCAGGCAGGAAAATATGGCGCAGGCCGGCCCCCATATCCTCGGCCTGTTGGTGCAATTCGAAAGCGCCTTGAACATATCCCAGGGCGCCGGAAACACTGTCGCCGACGATGTAGGGCCGGCGGCCCCGGCGTCGCAGATCTTCCGCCGCCTCCCGCAACTTGACAGCGCGTTCGTCTTCATCGATGGGGCCAAGGAACTGGAAAGAAGCGCCATGGAGATGGCTGAGCAATAAATTGCTCTCCCTACGAACCGGTTCGTCATCGTTGTGCAGGATCAAACAGTCCAGGCCAGTTTTCGCGGCGGCCGCGGCGGCGGCGCGGCACATGTTCGAAACGGACTTGCCGGCAACGAGGACGATATCGCAGGATTGCGCCCTGGCCTCGCCCAGCCAGAATTCCAGACTGCGCAGCTTGTTGCCGCCCTGGCCCAGCAATATGGCGTCGTCCCGCTTGACCCACAGGCTGTGATGGCCGTTCAAAGCCTCAATACGCGATAGCCGCTGTAGGGCGGTGGGCTGATCGATCAGGCGAACCCTGTGGAAGTTGTCGAGGATCATGGCGCAGTAGACTAACCCCGCGACGGCAGCACCACCACGCCGGTGCCCTGGATCGACACTTCGTCGTCCTGCTGGCGGGCTTCGTGGGTGATTTCGATGCAGTGGCAGCCTTGGTCATCCACGTATTTCTTACTGACCTCGCCATTGATATACAGCACGTCGCCTTCGGGATTATGGCGGCGGATGCGGGATTTGTGGCTGGCCAGGAAGCCGTCGTCGCCCATCCAGTTGGTCAGGTGATGGGTCAGCCAGGAAACCCGCTCCGGGCCGTAGTCGTAGGCGCCGGGCGCCCCGACCTCGGTCGCGAAATCATGCTCCCAATGCACCCGCTCGGGACAGTCGGGGATGTTGAAGCGGTTGGTGATGCCCAGGCCGGGGTGTTTATGAATTTGCTGCCAGGCGATCTTGTTGGCGCGAATATATAGTCCGCCCCAGCCTTGGGCATAACAGATGAAGCCGGTGACCGTCATGGGACCCTTAAGCTGGGTTGGCAGTTTCTCGCCGACCATGACATCTTCGTAGTACCGGGTCTTGGCGCCCCGCACCTCTTCCACGGCATAGTGGCGGTAGATGTCCACCAACTCGTCGTCGGTATAGCTCATCTGCCGGCTCTTGGCGGCCGCGTACTTGGTGCCGTCCTCGCGCGCCTTGTCCCGCTCCGTACGAAAACACCAGCTGTCGGCGCTGGCCACGTTGTCGCCGTCCTGATTATAGAATTCCACGTGATAAATTTGCTGAATGGCGCGGCCGGAAAATTGCGTCTCGTGGGGGATCAGTTCCTTCAGCCAGGCTTCGCAATGGACTTCATCATTGCGGCGCAAATATTTATGCCAGGTCCAATCAGAGCCGGCCCACATGGCGTGAATGCCCGGCAGGCCGCCCACATAGCCGGAGATAATCCGATTCGTGGCGAACAGAAAACTGGGCAGCGCCACCAGGCCGCCATGCTGGGTCTTGGCGGCATAGCCGGGGTCGCTCCACAACGGATTGTCATCGCCGATGCCGTGGGCATAGTGGCGGATATTGTCGCGGGTTGCCTCGTAGCACCATGGCTCGGGCATGTTTTCAATTTTCACGCCGATGCGCTTTTCCAGATCTTCCAGGCCGCGTTCGGTGATCTTGGGGAAGCGGCGGGTGGCTTGCTCGTTCATGCTCTACTCCTGTTGCGCGGCGGCTTCCCGGTCGCGCAGTATTTTTCGGTTCACTTTACCCGCGGGGGTTTTAGGCAGTTCGTTGGTGAATTCCACGACGCGGGGATATTCATGGCGGCTTAGATTTTTCTGGGCGAAGGATTGCAGTTCGGCGACGAATGCATCATCGCCGGGCCGGTTCGTGACGATGAAGGCCTTAACCACCAGGCCGCGTATCTCGTCGGGCACGCCGATGGCGGCCGCTTCCAGCACATCGGCGTGTTTCAACAAAGTGTCTTCAATCTCCATGGCCGACATTGTCCAGCCGGCGGAGATGATGACATCGTCGGCCCGGCCGCCGTGGTAGAAATAGCCGTCCGCGTCCATATGGCCACGGTCCTTGGTGCGGAACCACCCGTCGCGCCGCATCACCATGATCTCGCCCACTTCGTCCGGCGCGCAATGGCCGCCGTCCGGGTTCAGCACGGCAACCTCTTGCCCCGGCATGGGCATGCCGAGAGAGCCCAGCTTGGTCGGCAGGTCATTGGCGCCGGGATAGCTGCCCAGCAGCACGCCGACCTCGGTCGTGCCGTAAAAGCTGCCGGGATACTGGCCGAAGATCTCCTTGGCCCAGAGCGCGGTATCCGTATCCATGGGTTCGCCGGTGAAGGAGACTTTTTCCAGGTTGAAATCGTATTCGTGGGCGGTGCCGGCATTCTTCATCATGCGGTAATGGGTGGCCGCCGCCGACAGATTTGTAATCTCAAACTCCGCCAGCGCGACCATCAGGCGGTCCGGATCGAACCGGCCGGCATAGCTAGCCGTGGTGATGCCCAGGGCGTGGGGCGCCAGGGTGCCATGCCACAGGCCGTGGCCCCAGGCGGTGGAAGAGGGGCACATGAAACGGTCGCACGGCCGCAGACCGGTGGCATACAGCGCGGCCAGCATGACCGTGACCACGGATGAATGGCGGTGCTTGACCGCGTCGGGCAGCTCCCGCGTGGTGCCGGAGGTATATTGGAACATGGCCATGTCCGGGCCGCTGGTCGAGATTTCGAACGCGGTATCATACTTTTCCAACATGGCCATGAAATCGTCATCGGCAATGGCCGTTGCACATCCCGCGTCGGCGGCAAGGTCGGATTTTTCCGGCGCCAACAGCAACAACTTCGGCTGGCAATCACCGACCCGGAGGCGCAGGCCGTCGGGCCCAAATAGGGTAAACAGCGGCACCGCGATGCAACCCGCCTTCATGGCGCCATACAGGGCGACGTAAAACGGCAATGACGGCTCCACCATCAAGGCCACCCGCTCGCCCGGTCCGATGCCCTGGGCGCGCAGATAATTCACGTAGCGGCCCGACCAGTCGGACAATTCGCCGAAGGTGATGCTTTCCGAACCACCGCCGGCCAGGGCAATACGCACCGCCATCCGGTCGCGGGGATGGCGGTCGACGCATTCGTGGGCGATATTGATGCTCTCGCGGCTGCCATCGAACAATTCCCACAGCCGGTCCTTGGAACAATGGCTCTGGGCGTCGGCGAAGGAAGTATATTCGGTCAACAAGGGCATGCAAAAAACCTGATCTAAATGGTCTCCCGGAACCATCATGGAACTGGACAATATTGTCAATGCACAATAATATTGCCCATCGACAACGATCATTGCCAATATTGGGAACCATGACCGACAGCAGTCAAACACCCCAACAAGGCCTCGTAAAACCGGTGACTGCGGTCAGCCGGGCCGCCGGTATTCTGCGCCATTTGGGCCGCAATCAGGAGCCCATGGGCGTTAACCGCATCGCCCGGGATCTGGGACTGATCCCCAGCACCGTGCTGCATATTTTGCGCACCCTGGCGCATGAAGACCTGGTCGTCTTCGACCCAAACACCAAGCGCTACAACCTCGGTGTCGGCGTCCTGGGCATTGCCCGCAACATGTTGAGCGGCAGCGGTTTCGTACAGGCCGCCCAGGGCCATCTGGAGACCATTGTCCGCGCCTTCGATGTCACGGCGGTGGCGGTTGAACTGGACAGTCATGACCACATGGTGGTGGCTGCCCTGGCCCGGTCTCGTCTGGACCTGAGCATTCATGTCAATATCGGCAGCCATTTCCCCGCTCTGATTTCGGCCACGGGACGCTGCATCGCGGCGCAGTGTAATTGGGACCGGGCCGAATTGGCGGCACGCTTCGCCAAGTTGCGCTGGCAGAACCCACCGCCGTTCGAAACCTGGCTGGACGAGATCGCCGCCGCCCGGCGGGACGGCTACGCGATGGATGACGGCAATTATATTCGCGGCATCATCGTCCTGGCCGCACTCATTCACCAACCCGCCTTCGCACCCAGCCGGGCCGTGGTCGCGGTCGGTCTGGGCGAACAATTGGATGATAGCCGCCGCGGGGATTTGGCCAGGAAGCTGCGCGGCGCGGCGGACAGTTTGACGGACCTTTCATGAACCAGATTAAAACCATCATTCCCGAAGGGTTCGAGCCTTTCGGCCACAGCGGCAACTTCGCGGATGCCATCGGGCCCTTATTTATCAGGGAGAAACCGGCGGGCGGCTACCGCTATGGTTTTCGGACCAGGGCCCAGCATGCCAACCCCAACGGCGTCGCCCATGGCGGCGCCCTGTTCAGCTTCGCCGATCATATTACCGGCCATGCCATCGTCCATACCCTCAATCGCATGTGCGCGACGTTGAAGTTCAAGGTGGAATACCTCTCTCCCGGTCCCCTGGACGAGCTGATCGAGGGCGAGGTTGAATTTACCCGCGTGACCCGCACCATGGCCTTTATCCGGGTTCGACTGTTCGCGGGCACCCGCATTGTGCTGACGGCCGATGGTTGCGGCAAGCTGTTTGCCGCCATTGCTCCAGGGCTGTCGCCGCCTGCCGCTTCCGTGCCCGCCGACATAGTTTCGCCGCCGCCCCAAGGCTTCCGTCCATTTCCCGACCAGGGCGGCTTTCCCGGTCTGTGGGGGCCGGTGTATTACCAGCGCGCGGACGACGGCGGCTTTCGCTATGGCTTTCACGCCAGGGCCATGCACGACAATAGCAACGGCGTCGTCCATGGCGGCGTGCTGTACACTTTCGCCGACGACATCATCGCCCGGGCCGCCTCCGGCATCTCGAAACGGTATGCCACCACCGTCACCATGAACGTGGAATATCTGTCCGCCGGACCCCTGAATGCCTGGATTGAGGGGGCGACGGAAGTGACCCACATGGACGCCCGCATGGACGATGGTTTCGCATTCATCCGGGCCCGGGTATTCTGCGGCGGGCGGACTATTCTTACGGCGGACGGCATCTGCCGCCTGTTGGGAGACTATAAAAAGGCCAAACCACAAAGCCGGGAGACAGCAGCATGAGCAATCACATCAGCCATTTAGACGTTGGCTCGGCACATATCACCCGGGTGGCGGAAATGACCGGGCCGGCCTTTCGCCTGTCCACGTTGTTTCCCGAATGGGATGATGCGGTGTTCGAGGAACACAAGGATTGGCTGGTGCCCGACTATGTCAATCCGGCAAAAATGACGGCGTTGTTGAACATGCATTCCTGGATCGTGCAATTCAACGGCCTGACCGTGCTGATCGATACCTGTATCGGCAATGACAAGGACCGCATGCCGGCGGAGCGCTGGCACCACCAGCAAGGCCCCTACCTCGAACGTCTGGCCGAAGCCGGCTTCGGGGTCGGGGATATCGACATGGTCATGTGCACCCATCTGCACGTTGACCATGTCGGCTGGAACACCCAGTTGCGGGACGGCCGCTGGGTGCCGACCTTTCCCAACGCCAAGTACATCTTCTCGCGCACGGAGTTCGAACATTTCCAGGCCCACGCGGCAAAAAATGATGACATGGACCGCAACAGTTTCGAGGATTCGGTGCTGCCCATCGTCGAATTGGGCCGGGCGGAAATGACCGACGGGCCCCACGCTCTGGGCGACGGCCTGCTGGTGGAGCCGGCACCGGGCCACACGCCGGGGCACGTCACCCTGAAACTGGAAACCGGGGCCGAGGCGGCGATCTTCACCGGCGATATCCTGCACCATCCCCTGCAGGTCTATCTGCCCCATTGGAACAGCCGCTTCTGCATCCTGCCCGAACAGGCGCGGACCTCGCGGCGAAATGTTCTGGATTATTGCGTCGAGCGCGGCGCCCTGCTGATGCCGGCCCACTTCGGCCCGCCCCACTGTTGTCACATCGACCGCGCCGGTGAAAGCTATGCCGCCCGCTGGCATCAAGGTTGATTGGTGATTGTGCCAATTCCGTGACGGCCGTCACGCCGATTCCATCTGGAAGCCCTGAGGATTGAAGTGAAACCAGTCCGCCAATTTCCGAAATCCCCGGGCGCCTACGCCCTTTTGATCGATTTGCCCGTCCGGGCCCGGCTGTCGATTGCCACCTTGAAGCAGCCGGTACTGGCGGCTGGGCGCTATGTCTATTGCGGCAGCGCACGGGGGCCGGGTGGTCTTGGCGCCCGCCTCGGGCGCCATCTGCGCCGCGACAAAAAACCGCATTGGCATGTGGATCACCTGACTGCCGTGGGCCCGGTTCTCGACGTCTGCTGCCTTGAAGACGGCCACGAATGCGAGATGGTCCGGTGTTTGGTCCAGGTTCCGGGCGTCACCATGCCCGTGGCCGGTTTCGGCGCCAGCGATTGCAGACGTTGTTTTGCGCATCTATTGAAAGTACCATCCGAATTCGCCCTGTCGTCGTGCTGGTTCACGTGAGTTTGCATAATGGTACTTGCCCAATTTCCGCGCCAATCCCTGGCCCACCTGCCCACCCCGCTGGAACCTCTTGAACGCCTTGCGTCGCATCTGGGCGGGCCGCGCATTCTAGTCAAGCGGGATGACTGTACCGGCCTGGCCCTGGGCGGCAACAAGACGCGCAAGCTGGAATTCCTGATGGCGGAGGCCCTGGCACAAGGCGCCGACACGGTTCTGACCACCGGCGGCCTGCAATCAAATCACGTGCGCCAAACGGCGGCTGCCTGCGCCCGCCTTGGCCTGGCCTGCCACCTGGTCCTGGTCCGTTCGGTCGATTGGAACGATCCGGCCTACGGCACCTCCGGCAATGTACAGTTGGATCATCTGCTGGGTGCCCAGGTTCACATGGTGCCCGGCGGCACGGACCGGGAAAAAGCCCTGGCCCGACTGGCCCGGGTGCTGCAGTCCCAAGGCCAGAAACCTTATGTCATACCGGGCGGCGGCTCCAACGCCACCGGTTCCCTTGGCTATGTCGCCTGCGCCCTGGAACTCGCGGAACAGGCGGGCGAACAGGGCGAAACCATCGATTGTCTGGTCCATGCCACGGGCAGCGGCGGCACTCAAGGCGGCCTGGTCGCGGGCAACGCCGCGGGCGACATGGGCTGGGACATTCTGGGTATCGACATTACCGCCATGCCGGCGGAAATCGGCGGCAAGGTGAGAAAAATAGCCAAGGCCACGTTGAAAAAACTCGGCCGCGAAGATGCATTAGGGGCGGCATTGGACAGCGATGCGGTGCAGATCATTGAAGGCCATGCCGGCACGGCCTATGGCCTGCCAACAGAGGGCATGCGCGACGCCGTGCGCCTGGCGGCAAGGCTGGAGGGGTTGATCCTGGACCCGGTCTATACCGGCAAGGCCTTCGCTGGTTTGATCGATCTGATCCGCCAGGGGCGCTTCACATCCGCCCAGACGGTGGTGTTCCTGCATACCGGCGGCATGCCGGGACTGTTTGCCTACACCGAATATTTCCAGGCCGAATAGGCACCAAACGCCCCGGCTCGGATCAAGCTTGAAAGGCTTCAAGGGCCGGCTTACCCGCGCGCGAAATTTGAATTCAGCAGTTGGCGCACGCTTTCCGCCACCCGCTCGGGCGGGAGGGTCATGGTCACCGTGGTGCCCCGGCCCAGCGCCGTGTCTATTTCCAGAGTGCCGTCGTGCATGTCCGTCATGGATTTGACCAGCGGCAGGCCCAGGCCGGTGCCCTCCAGTTGACGGTTCAGATCGTCGTCGATCTGCCCGAACGGCCGCATCACGGTCTCCAGATTGGCCGGATCCATGCCCATGCCATTATCCCGCACCTCCACGACACAGCCCCGTTCGTTGTCCGCGCTGATTGACAGCGACACCGTGCCTTGCTTGGGCGTAAATTTGGTCGCGTTGGAAAGCAGGTTAAGGATGATCTGTTTCATTATCCTGTCGTCGGCAAACACGGCCGGCAATTCATTTGGTATGCTGGTTTCCGGATTGACGTGAGCTTCGCTGGCCCTGCCGGCCGAAAACGAAATGCAGGTTTGTGCGATACTGGCCATGTCAACGTCAACGAAGGAAGGCTCCAACTGGCCGGCCTCGATCTTCGACATGTCGAGCACATCGTTGATGACATTCAATAGGTGGCCGCCCGATTCGTGGATATCGTTGACATAGTCCATGTACTCCGCCGCGCCCACGGGTCCGAACACTTCCGATTTGATCAGTTCGGAAAATCCGATAATTGCGTTCAGGGGCGTTCGCGGGTCATGTACGCATGGCGCAGATTGGCGACGCGAAAATCGGCGCCAAGCAAGGTGGCGCGGCTAAAATTCGCACTGGCCAGGATCGCCCGATGCAGGCAGGCGCCGGAAAAATTGGCCGTGGATAGATTGCGGTAAGAAAAATCCTCGCCGGTCAGATCATGGAACGCAAGATTGGCATGCCGGCCGCGGCCATGGGGTGAAAGCAGGTTCTGGTGTTGGGCCAAGACCTCAATCAACTCCACGCGGTCAATGTATTTTAGGTCCGCCATTCCGGTTCCCGCTACATATCGCCCACAGGTTGCCGGCGTTCATGACGCGCCGCCTTGCCTGCCGTCCGGACGGCAGGCATGGTGCAGGGGCATGGTTACGGGCAACGCCGTCTGTTTGTGCTGAAAACCGAACATGCAATCAATCCCCCATTTCCGAGATGGACTCGTTAATCGATGCCCTGAGATGGAGATTATGCTATAAGAATCAATATGTTGAGGAGTTGATGGAGTTGTTGGCATAGCACACCCGATGGGTGAATCGAAACGGGACGGACTTCGGGTCGATTTTGACCGCCGCTTGAAGTTAGAATTTCACGGTTCTCAGATCACCTCTGACGGTGGGTTGCTCGCTTATCGAGAGCTTGACGATGCCCTTGGCCTGACCGAGGTTGCCGGGGATATTTTCCAGGACAGCCGTACCGGCAAGAACGGATGGCACGGCATGACGGGGCAGTTCCGTCAGTCGGTGTTTGGTCGCCTTGGTGGTTATGAGGACGTAAACGACGCCGGGCGTCTCGGACGTGATCCTGCAATGCGGTGGATTGTTGGTGGCAAGGCCGTCGAAAGACAGGCTGCATCCACCAGCCAGATGGGACGGTTCGAGACGGAGCTTCTGGCGACCGATGCTAACATTGAAGTTCTGGCCGACATGAACGGGGCGTGGATCGACAAGGTTCATGACCGCCGCCCACCGAAGATGATCGTGCTCGACATGGACAGTTCCGTCAGCCCGACCCATGGCGAGCAGCAAGGCACGGCCTATAACGGCCATTTCGGCTGCAGCTGCTATCACCCGTTGTTCGTGTTCAACCAGTTCGGCGATCTGGAGCGGTGTTCCCTTCGCCCTGGCAATGTCCACAGTGCCTACGGCTGGCGCACCGTTCTGGAACCCGTCGTCGAGCGTTACCGGGAACGGAACCTACGCCGCTACTTCCGAGGGGACGCCGCCTTTGCCGCACCGGACATCTACGAGTTCCTGGAAGGTGAGGGTTTTCTCTACGCGATCCGTTTGCCGAAGAACCAAATTCTTCAGGAAAGCATTGCCCATCTGTTGACCCGGCCCACCGGTCGTCCGCCGAACCATGTGCGGCGCTATTACGTCAGCTTCAGCTATCAGGCTGGAAGTTGGGACAGGAAGCGGCGCGTGGTGGCCAAGGTGGAATGGCACCCCGGCGAGCTGTACCCCCGCGTCGGCTTTATCGTCACCAACCTGTCGCGGCCCGCCGAACGGGTGGTGGCGTTTTATAATCACCGTGGGACAGCGGAGCAGTACATCAAGGAAGGCAAATACGCCATCAAGTGGACCCGGCTGTCATGCAGCAAGTTCCGCAACAACGAGGTTCGGCTCCAGCTTCACGCCCTGGCCTACAATCTGGGCAACTTCATGCGGACGCTTGCGTTGCCGAAGGAGGTGGAACACTGGTCGCTGACCACGCTACGGGAGAAGCTGGTTAAAATCGGAGCCAAAGTTGTCCGCCATGGCCGTTATGTCACGTTCCAATTAGCCGAGGTCACCGTGTCGAAAAGCTTGTTCCAGAAAATCTTGGCCTTGATTGATGATCTACGCCGAAGCCCCGTCCCGGCGTAGGCCGAGGAAATTGACGGCAAGGTGGAAAAGACAGGAGAGGTGTTTCTTTATGACGACAAATTTGGCCAAATGGGCTTCCAACAATGGCCAAATCATCAAATCGGGGCTGCCGAATGACCGCAGAGCGAAATTCCTTCCATCGGTGGTCGGGTTCGCCTACGATTTGCTACGATACGAATGCTATCTGGGAAATATCGGCTAATACCA
>Ga0315334_10002872_pt1 | contig 10772 bp, 12 predicted proteins | sample M150034915metaG_FD_205555 | JGI IMG/M metagenome (GOLD analysis project Ga0315334, IMG submission 205555) | Ammonia-oxidizing marine archaeal communities from Monterey Bay, California, United States - M1 500m 34915 | ecosystem: Environmental > Aquatic > Marine > Intertidal zone | place: USA... | reverse complement strand
TCTGATCGAAGAAGGGAATCTTGGATTGCTGCGAGCGGTCGAGGGCTTTGACCCGACTGTAGGCACACGGTTTAGCACCTACGCCAGTTACTGGATCAAGCAATCGATCAAACGCGCTCTGATCAACAGTGCAAAGACGATTCGAATTCCAGCATACATGGTTGAATTGCTGAGCAAGTGGAGGCGGGGCACAGTACGGTTGAGTGAGGAACTTGGCCGGACCCCAACTAATGAGGAAGTTGCACGCGTTCTCGGACTGCCTAAAAAGAAGTTGCCCATCATTCGCAAGGCGATCCGCATCAGCATCAGCACTCCTCAGAGTGATCAGAGTGAGTCAGGCTGGTCGCTCGGCGAAATGGTAATGGACGAGCGTCTGAAAGCACCGGATGAGGAGATGCTGGATCACGACATCCTGCGTCATGCGATGGAATTGCTGGGGGATTTGGAAGACCGCGAGGCGACCGTACTGAAACTGCGCTTTGGTCTCGGGGGCGATGACCCCAAAACGCTGAAAGAAATTGGTGCAGAGTTGGGACTCACCCGTGAACGAGTGCGGCAGATCGAGACCGAAGCACTTCGTCGGCTTGCAGATGGTTTGACCGATCCCCGGGACCGGGGATTCTGAATTTCTCGCGTTAGACGCCAAAATTCCGTCACGTGGGAACATGAATTCCTTCGTTCGGGAAAATGCTCCGATTTCTGCTGCGAGTATCCGTTGGTTCCGGAAACGTCTGTTTTCTTCAGAAACGCTTGGGATAGATGCGTTTTGCTTAGCGATTTGCGGCGACCGCGGGATGTCTGCATTCGCCAGGCAGCGTCGCCATTTCAGACCGGATGCTCGATTTTGTGGCGGGCTGACGCGAAATCCAGCGTTGCTCTTCCCTATTGGTGCAGCTGGCATGATGGTCTAGGGCAGCCCAGCGAAGTAAACTATGCCAGTCGGTTGAGTTCTTCCCCAGTCCCTCCCACCTGCATCCGAGATTTCGCATGCCCCGTTCAGTGACAACGATGATCCTTCGCAGCACGCTATCCAGTCTTTTAGTGCTTGCCCTTTCCGTGTGTCTTCATGCGCAAGACACGCCGGATACGAAATCTGATCAACCCGCAGCAGCGTCTGAGGGGGCAAGCCAAGAAAAATCTGAAAAGCCTGACGACAAAGAGAAAACTGACGCTGACTCTGCCGAAAAGCAGGCAGCCGAAAAGCAGGCTGCTGACAAGAAGGCTGCTGACAAGAAGGCTGCTGACAAGAAGGCTGCTGACAAGAAGGCTGCTGACAAGAAGGCTGCCGACAAGAAGGCTGCTGACAAGAAGGCTGCTGAGATGAAGGCTAAGGAGGCGGAGAAGGTTCCGCCGCCGAAACCGGTAGCCATCTTTACTGATAAGGCACTCGAAGCTGCCGTCCGAAAAGAGGTCTTCGCGAAACGGGACAACGATGAACCGATTACGAAAAGTGACGTCGCGAACATTTCGCGGGTGATCGGTGTGGGCAGGGGGATCAAAGATTTGGAGGGTCTACAGCACTGTACGGCCATCATGCAAATTGATCTGGGCGACAATGAAATTGCCAACCTCGAGCCACTCGCAAATCTTAAGCGGGTTCAATATCTGGCATTGGGAGGTAACCAGCTTAAGGACATCGCACCGCTGAAAACCTTGACTGCCATGCAACTGCTGGACCTTTCCGGTAATAAGGTTGAGGACTTGTCGGCGTTGAAGGGAATGAGTAATTTGCGAACGCTGTATCTGGCCAAAAACCAGCTGAAAAACATCGCACCTATCACCGATCTGACCAAGATTTGGTCCCTTGATGTTGCAGGGAACCAGCTAACGGATGTCAGTCCAGTCGGAAAGCTGCGTTGGTTGACAACGCTTGATCTGACCGGCAATCAGGTTAACGCCCTCGGTCCGCTGACGACGTTGCCCGAACTTGACATGCTGTTGATCTCGAGGAACAAGATTACGGACTTAGGACCACTGGTGGAAATGTGCCAGAAGGACGCCGAGGGTGATCGGCGTTTTGCTCCCTACTTGGAGGTGTATCTGGGTGGAAACCCTCTGGATGAAAAGAAAACCGTGGAGCAGACCAAGAAACTTAAGTCATTTGGAGTGGACGTCTACGACAAATAGCAGCTTACTGAGCGACGCCTGGCAAAGTCGGCGTCTCGATCATTGGTCATCGGAACCCACGCCTGCCCGCTGACGCATGTGTGCCTGCAGTCCGCGAAGATCATCGGCATTGATCAGATCGACGCCGGCATTCAGCAATTCATCCCAGACCGCTGGCGAATCAGGAGTCGCCCAGAAACGCAACTTCCGACCTGCGTTGTGAGTTTGCTGCACAAAGCGGCGTAGCATCACACGTTCTTCGGCCGGAAAGTCGCCGTCACCACGCCACGAAAAATGGGAACGCCAGTTATCGCTGATCCAGGGCATTGCCTTCGGTGAAAGATCGGATGGCAGGTTGGTGAGGCGACCATCGATTCCTGCCAAACGAGGATTCGAACGATGGATTTCACGTTCGGCACGATTGCCGCTGATCACAATACGAAGTGGCCCTTTTCGGGCCTTGATATTGTCTCCTATCGAGTCGCTGACCTCGGTAATCAGATCCTCGTAACTCTGTAGTACTGATTGCAGTTTTCGATAGGTTGCAACTGCGTCCGATTTGACGTCGATCATCAGCCAGAACGGTGACTCGTTGGAAACGGCTGGCCGAGTGGCAAAGTGTTTTCTTAGTGGTTCGAGGTAAAGCGTCTGAAGCGTTCTGCCCGGCTTTGCATCACGACGATCATGCGCCACCAGCAAGTCGTTGTTTATCAGATAAACGTCGGCTTCCACACTGCTGAAACCTGCGGCCATTGCATCCTGTAACGGACGCTCGTGTTCATAATCGTTGTGGGCATGGGCGATAGAAACCACTGACGACTGCGCCATGAGTGCAGTACATGCCAAAAAAAACAGCAGTGACAACCAAGTTCGATACATGTTGATGAAACTCGCAACAGTGAATGAAAACGGCGTGGCAATAGTAGCGCAAAAAGCGACCACTCGACACAAAGTGTATCGAGTGGTCACAAAAAGATGCCAACATCCTGAAGGGTTCTGTTTGGTCGACTATTTTTTGTCGACACCCAGTTCTTTCAGTTTTTCGGCAATGGCCTTGCCGTGGTCGCCGGCCTTGACTGCCTTGTCGACGTACAAGAGTTTTCCATCCTTGCCAATGTAATACGTCCAGCGATTGGACATCCCTCTGGCGTTCAGGCAGCCAAGAGCGTCGGCAAATTGCTTGCCAGGGTCGCTCAATATCGGGTAATCCAAATCCAGGCTTTTGGCGAAGTCGGTATTCTTTTTGACGTCATCCACACTGGCGGTGAAGTAGGCCACATCATAGTTGCGAATCAGTTTGCCACTCTCACGGAGCGACTGGCATTCTTTCGTTCAGCCACCGGTAAATGCTTTCGGGTACCAGGCGATGACGAATGCCTTTTTCCCTTTAAATTGTTTTGCGGAATAGGTTTTTCCATCGCTTCCGACCAGTTCAAAATCGGGGACTTGGTCCCCCACTGCTGTCTCAGCTCGTGACATCGAAGTCCCTAAACAAAAGGCTCCTAGTAATAGTCCTGTAATTAATAAACGAGTTTTCATCGTACTCCCTTCGGTAAATAAGGATTGAAAACATGACAGCTTCCACGACTGCAAAGCCGAAGTGTCTACAGCGTTTTCAGATACGTCATGCTCTCGCGAATGCTGTTCAATGGATTCGGTGAATGGTCCTGTTCGACATGGCAAATGTCCACGCCCGCTTGTGCAGCCACCTCAATGATCGGTTCCATTGGGATCACCCCGTTGCCTAGTTCTTTAAAAGCATCGTTGGGAATTCCCCCGAATTCGGGTGTCTTGACGCTCTTGTCCAGATCTTTGAGGTGCAACTGCGAGACTCGACCCGTGAGAGATTTTACCATTTCAACGGGGTCTTTGCCGCCTACTTTGATCCAGAATACGTCCACCTCAAATTTCATGTCCGGCGAAAACTCTTCGATCATGATTTCGTAGCCGGTCTTTCCACCTTCCTTCGGTTCAAACTCGAAGGCATGGTTGTGGTAGGCAAGTTGGATTCCGGCTTTTTTGGCTTCTTCCGCGCCTTTGTTGCACCGTTCGCACAGCACTCGGTAGTCATCGAGGGTCTTACGGTTACGGTCAGCAAGGTAAGGAACAACGAGATGCTTGAGACCAACTTCATTGGCTGAGTCGAGAATCTGCTTGAACGGCATGACTCCTTTGTCGTCCGGATTCACGACGGAATCCCAATTAAAGTGCGACGACCGCACGGCAAGTCCGTTATCTTTGGCGGCTTGAATCATCGGATTGGCGTTCGGAAAACCATATGGTTCTACCTGCTTGTATCCGGCATCGGCGACCGCTTTGAGTGTTCCTTTGACGTCACTGCTGATCTGGTCACGCAATGTGTAGAGCTGAATGCCAATCTGTTTACGGTAGCGGTTGTTCGGATCCAGAGCCATCAGTAGTCGCGGTTGTGAGATGGCACAGGATATAGCGGCAGTTGCCCCGAGGAATTCCCGTCTCTTCATTATATATAGCCTCTCAAGACCGGGCCTGTCCGGTCGGTGGTGTGCATTGAGATAACACAGTATACAACAACTGTAAGCAGGCGTCTGATCCCTAAAACTGGCCCCTTCAGGGGGCGATTCATTCCGTCATGGCTCGTTACGCACTTGACCCCGCATTCCGTTTTTCTCATCACACCTTTGCGGTCGATGAACCGCGAGGTGATGTTGCGCAGATCAGTTCGAGTCGTGCTTTGCCGGTGGAGAACCCCAAACCGGAAGACATGGGATCGGTTCCAGCCCTGCTGCGGCAGGCAGGTGTTAAAAATATCTTGCTCGTCCATGGGACGTTTGCTGGTGGAGACATCATAGGACTTTGCCGTGAAGTGCGTCGTTTTTCACCTGTTTCTGCAGAACGACTGAATCAACTCGGTAAATCATGGTTCGATGAACTGGTTGGCGATGTGGGGAATTACACCCGCGAGTTTTCGAGACAGGTTTCGGATTTGATCAATCCAGAAACCTTACCCAGAATCAACGTTGAAAGGTTTGGTTGGTCTGGGGAAAACCACCACATTGGCAGAGCAGATGGTGCAGTCGCTTTACTGCACCATATTTCCGAGATGGAAGACAAAGGCCGCCTGCTGGTCATGGCACACAGCCATGGCGGTAACCTGCTCGCCATGCTGTCGCAAGTTATTGGTGCATCGACGCAATTGAAGGAGGCGTTCTTCCATGCAACGCGACTTCATTACCACAGTCCGCTTCGCAGCAAAGTCGATTTGCAGGACTGGATGCTGGCCCGCGAGATGCTACTCGACTCTGGTACCAATCGCCGCCCGATGGACATTGTGACGTTCGGGACCCCACTGCGTTACCGCTGGAACCGCGATGTATGCCCTCAAGTGCTCCACTTTATTCAACATCGTTCTGTCAACGAGGACGCCCCCACCAAGGCTACGATCCCTCGATCGATAGGTGATGTCACGGCGGCAGTGGGGGGCGATTACATTCAGCAGATTGGCATCGCCGGTACTGATTTTTTGCCGTCCTTCTTTGCCTGGCGTGACTTGATCGTGGAACGCCGCCTTCGCTGGCTATTCGAATCCACGGCGCGGCGGAGAGATGTGATCGGTAAATTAAAACAGGGCCGCAGAGAATCTTCCGACGGCAAAACGTTGTTAGTTGATTACCCAACCACGGCAGGACAAGAGAGTCAAAAGCTGTTTGGGCACGGGGTTTATACCTGCCACCAATGGCTTCCGTTTCATCTGCAGGCAATCTGCAGCCACTTTTATCAGTCGGACCCGTCTGTTGGGACTGACGAGAGGTGAGCGCAGCTATTCTCAGTGTCGCAGGAAAACTGTTTTGGGGATCAGCTGATCGGATCAGTTGATCTCGTCTGCCAGCTGTTCTCGGAAGATCTTGCTGTTATGGCGGATGTCGACCGGAAGTGGTTTGTCACGAACAATGACTTCCTTGATGCGGCGAGTCAGCGGGTTTCTGGCGGCCAGATCGAGCAACTCGGTTTGCAAAACCTCGCGTGCTGCATCGCTTGCTGGCATCTGTCCGGGGTGCGGTTCGACCACCATCACAGGCTGCTGATGAGGGCGTGTTCCGCGTGGCACCAAAGCAGAACGGTAGATTGCGGGGTGGGCGTTAAAGACTGCTTCGCAAGGTACGGTAAAGAGTGTCCGATTCTCGAATGTTACGCGGTGTGCTTTGCGGCCACAAAACCAGAATCTGTCCCGCGAATCGAGGTATCCGACGTCGCCCATTCGATGCCAGACCCGTTCACCGTCCTGTACCTTGTGCAGGGGATTCTGATCAGCCCGCACCACATATTGTTGGGTGACCATCGGGCCTGAAACCATCAATTCGCCTATTTTACCGCGTTCGAGTTCGCGGGTTTTGGAAACATCGCTGATCGCTCCATCATCAATCTCGATGACTCGCCAAGCGACGCCCTCGAATCTGGTTCCGACACAGGTGCCTTTCCCCTTCATGGATGCTGGCCCAGTCTCCGCAATCACCTCGCGTGATTCGATGGAGGCAAGCGGTAGTGCTTCGGTTGCACCATAGGGGGTCATGATCTTGGCATCGGGATCGACCAATTGACGCAATTTTGCGAGAGTTTCTGCAGGAACCGGTGCGCCCGCAGACAAGACCAACTTGAGCGTTGGAAAGGGGCGTTGGACCTGATTCGCTTCTGCCCAACGCACGACGGTGTTCCAGAGTGCTGGTGAGCCAAAAGCCTGATTCACATCCCACTGATTGGCTGCCTCGATCAAACGTTCCGGATTTACAGCCGCAGGTTTGGTGGGATCCATGTCAGGGATGATCGTTGTCACTCCCATCACGGCATCAAACAGACCGAACAGAGGAAAACAGGCCAGATCTCGCGCACCACGGTGGATATCGTATCGGTCGCGAATCCGGTCAATCTGAGCGTGGAAAATGCCGTGGGTGTAGAGCACTCCCTTGGGCGGGCCAGTGCTACCCGTTGTAAAAATAACGGCCGCACCATCGCTGCGTTCTACGCGTGGGAAAGAGACGGACTCTGCTTGGTCTTTGCCCAGAATAAGTATCTGGTCGAGCGTTTTTCCACCCCAGAACAGGCGTCGTCCCACGGTGACGTTCCATTTTGCGTTTGGGAACCGTCGCCTCAGAAAAGTTCGCACCGCCTGAGCTTTGGGAATCCCTATAAAACCATCGGGCTGAGCGTCACTGAGGCATTGAACCAGATGCTTGCGTCCCATTCCGGGATCGACCAGGACAGTCACAACCCCAGCCTTCATGAGGGCGAACACCAGTTCGATGAAACCAGCACCAAAGGGTACCAGCATGGCCATCCGCATTCCCGGTTTGACCCCCCATGCCAGAAGACCCTTCGCAATTTCGTCACTTCTCTGATCAAGGCTACCGAAGGTGGTCAGGGCATAGCTTCGAGCACCGTCACTTTGAGGTGGACCATCAGGCTCGGCAATCGCAATTGCCCCGGGCGCCAATGACGTCACCATCGTCAGCCTGCCAGCGACGTTCCCGTCTACGGGTAATCTTTGCGGTGTGTCAGCGTTGCCAGAGGCTTGGCAATCCCCGGAGGATAAGGGCTCATCCATCAGCAAAAGGCCCCCCCGTTGCGTCCACCTCGTTGCGCAATGTCTGGACGATTTCCGTCGCAATGCAAGCCTCAGTTACCTCTTGAGCTCCTTTCCAGCCTGAAATCGCGTTCACTTCGATTACCCTCGGATGCCCGTCATCACTATGAAGCAAGTCGACGGAGGCGAATTTGAGCCCGATGTCCTGACAAACTCTCCGGGCCATTTCAATTTGTTGTTCGCTGGGATCGATCCGTTCGCAACGTCCACCGCTCGACACATTAGTACGAAACTCGGTTTCGTTTGTTCGATGAATCCCATGGACGGTGTTACCGATCACCAACAGCCGTGTATCACAGCCGCCGGGTGGAACAAATCTCTGGACATAACAGACCGCATCCAGGTTTTCCAACGTGGAAAACGCGGTCCAAGCCAATTCTGAATCTCTAATTCGCATCACACCGCGGCCCTCGCCGCCAAAGATTGGTTTTACAACGCAGTCTCCGCCCAACTGCCCGAACGCTTCTATCGCTTCGCTTCGTGATTGCACCACGATTGTATCCGGGACGGAATACCCTAGTGCTGTCACGCGTTGGAGCGTGGCAAATTTATCGATGGCAATCTCGAGCCCTGCAGGCGGATTGACGATCGGCAGGGATCGCGAATGTACCAACGCATGCAAAATTGCAAGCCTGAATGTGACCTGTTCAAGCGAACCAGCGGGCATTGTACGCGTCAGCAGAACGTCAAAATCATGAACCAACCCGGCGTCACATTTGTATTGAGTCGCTCCATTCTCGATGCGTGTTTGCAGCGATTCATAGGTCGCAAATTGAATGCGACAATCAAGTTCGTTGGCCGCTCGTGAGAGCTCCTGTGAATGCCAGCCATCCCCGGCGCCAAGACAAAGAATACGGATCTGACTCATTGCGAAATGAATGACTGGCGCAAGATTTCGGTTTCAATTTTTCCATGACTCCAGGTACGACCACTCTGCAAACTGTGGATCGTGACTGACGCCGGGCTGAACAGCAAAGGATCTACCTTGTAGAAATCGTACTCGTAATCCTTAAAGATTTGGGCAAAGGGTCGGCCGTGGTCCTGTGATGAACAGCTTGGTACTAAGGCTGCCACTTCTTCAATTGCTTCATCACACGCATCGACCCACATTGTTACCGTTGCACCGTACAGCATGGCATCGTTTGTTCTGCCAATTCCACCGACGGTGTCGCCCGGTTTTGCGGGCGGTGGCAAGGGTGCATTTCCGGTTGCTGACACAACGGTGTTCACATCGAATTTCAACTCATGCAACTTGTGCATGGCTGTTTCGATACTCCGTGCAACGACTTGCAGACTGCCAGCAATACAGGTGCAGGGTGCAACGCCAAGACAAAGAGAATCAGGCCTGACACCACATTGCTCAGCAATCAACTTTATCGCTGACGGAGTTGGCAATTTTTCGGATTCCAGTACACCGACGATTTTGTCTCCATTTTGACTACCCCCATTTTCACTGAGCCCCAAGTCGATAAGCGTTTGCTCGCGTCCCCGAAAAAGGCGCATTGGACCACTACCCATAGCAAAAAAATCATCAGTGGAAACAGGCCACCCTGCGTATTGGCTCCCCAGGCAGGCCATCACAGGTTCATCGGTCTGGACATGCACCAGATTGTTTGAGACAAGCAAGGTGGAATCAGCTGGCAAGACCGCAACGCGGGCCAGATTTCCCAAGCACAACCGCGATAGGACAAGTCCAGCTTGCAGCGACCCTGAGGTGGTGATACCCGCATCTAAAATCTGGGCCCCGGCGACCGATTCCACGCGACAGCCAATCTGTGTGGCCCGCGCGGCTGATTTCAGAAACAATTCTGTTGCGAGTTGATTGACCATGAGACGATGTTGGTGTAATTGCACCGTCCTGTCCAGCGGGAGCTGCTCCGAAAGTCGTGGTTGCCCTGTTTAGATAATGCTTTTTCCCTAATCCCCTGCACAATTGGGGGCAGATAAGTCATCCTTGGTGGAGTGAAAAACGGTGCCCTTAGATCCCGATCCGCACACCGCCTGTAAACCCGCCCGATCCGCCTAATCTCACGACCTGGTTCAACATGGAACTCAGTATCATCCAGTACCCACATCCGACTCTCCGGGTCCGCAGTAAACCAATTCGACGGGTGAATAAGGAACTGCGAGATATGGCGGCGCAAATGTTGGATCTGATGTACGAGGCCGAAGGGGTAGGGCTCGCTGCCAATCAGGTGAATCTGCCCATTCGGATGTTTGTAGCCAACCCGTCAGGAGAACGAGGTGATGGTGAGGAACTGGTTCTATTGAATCCGGAGTTGCAGATGCCCAAAGGCAATTTCAGTGGACAAGAGGGATGTTTGAGCCTGCCGGGTGTCTTTGGTCAGGTAAAACGCCCTAAGTCGATCCGTTTGAGTGCCTACGACCTCAAAGGGAATCCTATTGATCGTGTTGTTGATGGCTTTCTTGCAAGGGTCATCCAGCATGAAAATGATCATCTTGACGGTGTCATGTTTTTTGACCGTATGACAGAGGAAGCCCAACGCGAATTGGAGGATCAGCTGCACGAACTGGAAACAGTTTTTGAGTCAAAGCAGAAATCTGGCGGTATTACAAGCAATGATGATCTCATCGCCGAACTGGACCAATGGTACGAAAAGTACGCGTAAGCAGGGGAAAAAACATGACTGCTTTACCCTCGGACGAGTCGATCGCCTTTAATCCCAATCACCGCGCGGAGGCATCGGGGTCCTCGATTCAATCAGCGGCAAGACCACAGCGTCTGGTTCTGATGGGGACTGGGCCCTTTGCCGTGCCATCATTTGAGGCATTGCGGAAAGCAGGGCATGAAATTGCGCTTGTGATCACACGCCCGCAGCCTTTGGTCAAGAGCCGAAAAGGTCCCCCGCCCGCACCCGTCCGCGATTGGGCCGACGGGCATGGGCTGGATCTGTTTGCGCCAGAAAGTATCAACGACCCTGAATCTGTCAGCAGAGTCGCTGAACAGCATGCCAACTTGCTTGTCGTTTGTGACTACGGACAGATCCTCAAGACCCCTGCTCTGGAAACGGCAACTTTGGGTGGTATT